>Ga0247611_10002759_pt1 | contig 27344 bp, 20 predicted proteins | sample 177DNAGHGhighgp2_FD_192422 | JGI IMG/M metagenome (GOLD analysis project Ga0247611, IMG submission 192422) | Sheep rumen microbial communities from Palmerston North, Manawatu-Wanganui, New Zealand - 1770 DNA GHGhigh gp2 | ecosystem: Host-associated > Mammals > Digestive system > Stomach > Rumen... | reverse complement strand
ACTCTTGCCTTGACTGCGTTCGATGGTGTTAGGCGCTTTAATTTTCACCTTGGCAGCAATGCTCAGTACACTCTTCAACTTGTTTGCCAATCGTTTCTCGAGTTCGTCGATGGCAGCTGGAGTATCGAAGGTAGAGGTAAAGTATTCCTGACGCAACTCTACTTGTACCTGTAAGGTGTCGAGGTTGTTTACACGATCTACAATCAGCATGTAGCGAGGTGCAAACTCCTTCATACTCAGTACCACGCTCTCCACTTGTGAAGGGAATACATTGATGCCTCGTATGATGAGCATATCATCACTACGTCCATGAATAGCTGACATGCGTACGCTGGTGCGTCCACATTCACACTGACCTGGGAGTAATGAACAAAGATCTCGAGTACGGTAGCGCAGTACTGGCATGCCTTCCTTGGTGAGGGTAGTAAATACCAGCTCACCTTGTTGACCTACCGGTAGAGGCTCTAATGTTACCGGGTTAATAATTTCTGGATAGAAATGGTCTTCGTTGATATGAGAGCCGTGTTGTGCTTGGCATTCGTAGCTCACACTCGGTCCCATCACCTCACTCAGACCATAGATGTTAAATCCCTTCAAACCTAAACGCTCTTCAATCTCCTCACGCATCTTTTCAGTCCAAGGTTCTGCACCAAAGGCTCCAACACGCAATTTTATTTGGTCTTTTGTGATACCTATTTTATCCATTGTTTCAGCAAGATAGAGTGCATAAGAAGGGGTACATGCGATACCTGTAATACCTAAGTCACGTATCAATTTGGCATGCTTCTCAGTATTGCCTGTTGATGCAGGTACTACAGAAGCACCTACCATTTCGACTCCATTGTGAGCACCTAAACCACCAGTAAAGAGTCCATAGCCATAGGCTACAGAAAAGATGTCATCACGTGTCACACCATAAGCTGTGAGGCAGCGAGCCATGCACTCACTCCACACCCCAATGTCCTTGCGGGTATAGCCAACTATGGTTGGATTGCCAGTCGTGCCTGAAGATGCGTGGATGCGAACAATCTCACTCTGCGGAGCAGCTTGCAAACCGAAAGGATAATTGTCACGCAAATCTTTTTTGGTGGTGAAAGGCAACTTCGTGATATCATCGATGGTACGAATATCATCAGGTGTGATGTCTAGTTCCTGCAATTTGTTTCGATAGAAGGGCACATTATGATAAACATACTTGACTATTTTATGTAGTCTTTTACCTTGGAGCTCGCTCATTTGTTCACGGCTCATACATTCTTTGTTAGGATTCCAAATCATTATTTTTGTAATTTATGGTTATATAATAGTTTGTATGTGGGCAAAAGTACACTTTTTTCTATTGAATGCAAAAAAATGGGAGTGAAAGAATTACTATTGACATCAAAATGTATTATTTTTGCATCAACATACTAAACTGAAATAGCTATGATAAATAAACAGCTTCTACAACCTGAGAGCATAGTAGTCATCGGTGGCTCCAATAACAAGCACAAGCCTGGCGGCGCAGTTGTACGTAATCTTCTTGATGGCGGTTATGTAGGTGCGCTACATATAGTCAATCCCAAGGAGGATGAAGTGCAGGGTATCAAGGCCTTTCATGATGTGAAAGAACTGCCATCCACCGATCTGGCTATTCTCGTTGTAGCTGCCAAATTCTGTCCTGACTATGTGGACTATCTGGCTTCTGAGAAAAATGTTCGTGCGTTCATTATTATATCTGCTGGCTTTAGCGAGGAAACCCATGAGGGAGCGCTGTTGGAGCAGCGCATTTTAGACACTTGTGAGAAGTATGGCTGTGCGCTGATTGGGCCCAACTGCATCGGTTTACTAACTCATTTCCATCACTCAGTATTCACTAAGCCTATTCCACACCTCAATCCTAAAGGTGTTGATTTCATCTCGGGTAGCGGTGCTACTGCGGTGTTCATTCTTGAGAGTGCCGTTACCAAGGGCTTACCTTTTAATAGTGTATGGTCTGTGGGCAATGGCAAACAAATAGGAATCGAAACTGTGCTGGAATATATGGACGAGCATTTCGACCCTGAGCGCGATTCTTTGATAAAACTCCTCTATATAGAGAATATAAGTGATCCTGACAAGTTGCTGTATCATGCAACATCGCTCATCCGTAAAGGCTGTCGTATAGCTGCCATCAAAGCTGGCTCTTCTGAAAACGGCAGTAGGGCAGCCAGCAGTCATACGGGTGCTATTGCTTCGAGCGACTCTGCTGTTGAAGCATTATTCCGAAAAGCGGGCATAGTGCGTTGCTTTGGTCGTGAAGAGTTGACGACAGTGGGTTGCATTTTTACTTTGCCTCGTTTCACAGGTAAGAACTTCGCTATTGTCACCCATGCGGGCGGACCTGGTGTCATGCTTACCGATGCCCTCTCTAAGGGAGGAATGCAGGTGCCTCCACTTACGGGCCCTGTTGCTGAGGAGCTGAAGTCGAAGTTGTTGCCTGGTAGCAGTGTGGCTAACCCTATCGACATACTTGCTACAGGAACAGCAGAACACTTGGGTATCGCTATTGATTGTTGTGAACGGATGGACGATATTGATGCCATTATGGTTATCTTCGGCACGCCGGGACTGGTGAAGATTTTCGAGGTGTATGATGTGTTACACCAAAAGATACAAAAATGTAAGAAACCTATTTTCCCCATTCTGCCCAGTGTCAGTACTGCCGGCCCTGAGGTACAGGAGTTCTTGAAACGTGGTCACGTGAACTTTAGCGATGAGGTAACATTGGCTACAGCACTGACTCAGATTATGAAAACTCCTAAGCCTGCACGTTCAGAGGTAGAATTATACGGCACTGATATACCTCGTCTGCATAAGTTGATCAGTAGCATCAACGAAAGTGGCTACATTTCTCCTGTATTGGTGCGCGAGATTCTCTCATGTGCCGGTATCCCTCTTGTTCCCGAACTTGTCTCTACATCAAAAGAAGAATTGGCAGATTTTGCCGAGCGTGTAGGTTATCCCGTAGTGGCTAAGGTAGTGGGACCTGTACATAAAACAGATGTGGGTGGTGTGACATTGAATATACGTTCGAAAGAAGTGTTGGCTGCCGAGTTTGACCGCATGATGCAGATTCACGGGGCTAATGCCGTGATGGTGCAGAAGATGATCAAGGGTACAGAACTTTTTATTGGTGCCAAATACGAGGAACGTTTCGGCCATGTGGTACTCTGTGGTTTGGGTGGTATCTTTGTGGAAGTCTTGCGCGATGTGTCATCAGGTCTCGCCCCTTTGAGCTACGAAGAAGCTTACTCTATGATTCACTCCCTTCGTGCCTATAAGATATTGAAAGGAACGCGAGGCAAGAAAGGTATCAACGAGCGTAAGTATGCCGAGATTATTGTGCGGCTAAGTACCCTTTTGCGTTTTGCAACAGAGATAAAAGAAATAGACATCAACCCTCTGCTCGCCGATGATAATGACGTCATAGCGGTTGATGCCCGTATTCTGGTGAAGAAGGAAGAGTAATAATAATCTCTTCACTTATTGATTGTTCTCTTCGAAGATGGCCATTCGCTCATCGAGCTGCTGGTACTGATGGTCTTCAATAAACGAAGTGCACACGCGTAATCCTTCTTGATGGGAGCCTGTAGTGATAAGACAAATGGCAGATACACCATAGTACATCAGTTCACGAGCTAACTGACCACTCGTCATGGCACGATAGCCGATGGTGAAATAGAAACCGTCAGCAACGGACTTATCAAGGTCTTTGTCATAAACGATGTGAAAGCCATGTTTACAGAATATTTCTTTTAGTTTGCGGGCTCGATCTCCGTAAACTTTTACCTCGTTGCGGAAGTTGTATTCACCATCGCATGCTGCACGGAACATAGCAGCCAGGGCATATTGTGCTGAATGGCTGGTGCCGGAAGACAATGCATAGAGCATACGTGTCGAGAATACCAACCCAAAGGGCAACCCTTCGTAGCGTGCAGCTAAATCATCGAAGTGACGATGGAACAACTTGTTGCTGATGCATACAACGCCTATACGTTCGCCAGCATAGCTAAATGCTTTCGAACCACTGATGAGTAACATGTAGTTATCAGTATACCGTGCTACTGTTGGTTGGTAAGGTGGCTCAAATGGGACGGAAAGGTCTTGGCGGAAGTCCATTGCGAAGTAGGCCAAATCTTCCATGATTATACAGTCATATTTAGTAGCAAGCGTGCCAATTGTTTCAAGTTCCTGTTCTGTCAGACACACCCAAGATGGATTATTGGGATTCGAATAAACGATGGCACATATATTACCAGTTGACAGGTAGGATTCCAGTTTTGGTCCCAACTTCTCACCGCGGAAATCGTAAACATCGAAAGTTTCATAAGGAACGCCCTGCACTTGCAACTGCATTTTCTGTACGGGGAAACCTGGATCGATGAACAGCACGGTATTCTTCCCTTTTGTAGCCTGCGAACAGGTGAGGAATGAAGCGAAGGTACCTTGCATACTTCCAGTGACAGGAACACAGCCTTCAGGGGCGATGTCGACACCAATAAATGCTTTGACGAAACGAGAAGCCTGCTTCTTTAGTTCTGGATAGCCTTGTATATCGGGATATGAGTGAGCGATGCCGTCCTGAAGAGCTTTTATTTGAGCCTCGACACCTACTTTTGCAGCAGGCAATCCTGGTATGCCCATCTCCATCTTTATATACTCTACGCCACTTTCTTTCTCTGCTGTAGCAGCCACCTGCTTTACTTCACGAATAGTGGCTTTGGCGAAGTCCTGAATGCCCATTTTGGCTATCAGCCCGTCAACAATTTCTTTTTTTATTGGGGTTGGTTTCATTTTTGCGCCTCCCTTCCTAATGCCAGTGCTTTGATATTAGCTTCCACAATGGCGTCTCCCTTGCGTCCAAAAACACGACGGATAGCATCTTCCAGTTTTCCGTATTCTATACCTATGGCTTTCTGGGCAGCGCCCAACAGAATGACATTGGCCGAGCGTGGCACACCATTGTCTTTGGCCATTTGTTCAATGTTGAGGGTGATGACGTGGGGTAACCTGGCAAGGTCATTACTAATGATATCTATATCAGGGTAGTTAGGAATGTTTTTAAAGGGTGTACTACTGGTAATGATCCAGCCTTCTTTAGACAAGAAAGGCAGATAGCGCAGAGCCTCCATGGGCTCCATCGAAATGATAACATCCGCACCTCCACGGGCAATCAGGTCGCTTGCGATGGGGTTGCTTGAAATGCGTAAGTTAGATTGCACGTCACCGCCACGCTGACTCATGCCGTGTACCTCGGCCTGCTTGATGTATAGGTTTTCTTTCATGGCGGCTTCGCCAATGATAGTGGCGATGGAGAGGATACCTTGTCCTCCTACGCCGCAAAGAATAATGTCTGTTTTCATTTATTACCCTCCTGTGCTTTTTTCTGTTTCAAATGACGTTGTAAGGTTTGCATGCATTCACGTCGTGGAATAATCACACTAGTTCCCTTGTAGTTAATCTCATCGCGGATGATCTGCGTAATCTCTGGCATGTTCTTAGGCAGGGGGACAACTACTTTTAGATGATCGTCACTCAGACCCAAACCACGACAAATGGCTTCGAACTTGTTGGTACCCGCAGAATCCTGTCCGCCCGTCATTCCGGTTGTCAGGTTATCACTGATAATAACTGTGATGTTTGCATTCTCGTTGATAGCATCGAGCAGACCCGTCATGCCACTATGTGTAAATGTAGAGTCTCCAATAATGGCAACGGCTGGCCATTGACCTGCATCGGCAGCTCCCTTAGCCATTGTGATGGAAGCACCCATGTCAACGCATGAATGGATAGCGCTGAACGGAGGTAGGAAACCAAGTGTGTAGCAACCGATATCGCCAAAAACGCGTGGATTCTCGTATTCGCGGAGCACTTCGTTCAAGGCAGTATAGACATCGCGATGTCCACAACCCATGCACAATGCAGGCGGGCGTGGCGTTACGTCTTCGCAGGGAGCAAAGCACTGATCGCACTCTATACCAAGTGCTTTCTTTACGATGTCTGGGTTCAGTTCTCCTGTTCTGGGCAAAGTACCGTCAAGTTTACCCATGATGTTGTCGCTTTCGCTTACACCGCGAACGATATCTTCGATAAAGGGTTGTCCCTCCTCAACAATAAGCACCTTCTCGCATTCATTAAGCAAACGACGCACCAGTTTCTTTGGTAATGGATATTGAGAAATCTTTAGTACGGAATGAGGATTACCTTTGGGAAAACACTCGTTGACATAGTTGACGCCAATGCCACTGGCGATGATGCCTAACGATTTATCCTGTCCCTCGCAATAAACATTGTAAACAGAATTGGCAGCATCTTCTTCCAACTGAGCTTGCTGGGCGGTTACAACGTCATTACGTTTACGGGCATTAGCAGGTAGTAGTACCCAGTTGGATGCGACAGCATTGTAGTTAAGTTCGTTCTCCTGACGTGCCTCGCTCTTTATATCCACTACTGCACGACTATGTGCCATACGAGTGGTAACGCGCATCAGAACGGGTAACTTCTGCTGTTCTGAATACTCGAAGGCAGCCTCCATCATATCGTAGGCCTCTTGCTGGTTGGATGGTTCAAATGTAGGAATCATGGCAAACTTACCATAGAAACGCGAGTCCTGTTCGTCTTGCGAGGAGTGCATCGAGGGGTCATCGGCTACTAATACGATGACGCCACCATTTACACCTGTCATCCCACTATTCACAAATGGGTCGGCACATACATTCAAGCCTACGTGTTTCATGCATACTAAGGCACGCTTGCCCATGAAGGACATGCCCAATGCAGCTTCCATAGCTGTCTTCTCATTTGTACACCAACGACTTCTCACTTTACGCTCTTTTGCCAGTGAGGAGCCTTGTATAAACTCTGTGATTTCGGTCGATGGCGTTCCAGGATAAGCATAAACGCCGCTCAGTCCTGCATGCAAAGCGCCTAATGCTATTGCCTCATCACCTAATAATAGTCTTTTTCCCATATCTGTTTAAATTTATTTTATTCTTCATTCATATCCAACACAAATCTGTCGGCATCGTTGCCCACTGGAAATTTCTCTCGGAAAGCCTGTAACGTATCCATATTGATGATGGATGTAGCCGATGCTTCCTGATAATCTTCGGATGCAGTCAACGTCCTCCCATATGGGTCTATGATGGCGGAGCCACCTGGGTATTCACATTTCGGGTCCTTGCCCACACGGTTCACACCAATAACGTAGCACTGGTTTTCGATGGCTCTGGCACGAAGCAGTGTTTTCCATGCTTCTATACGTGTAGAGGGCCAGTTTGCTACAAATATAATTGCATCATAATCGCCCATATTGCGACTGAATACAGGGAAGCGCAAATCGTAGCACACCTGGAGCAGGAACCTCACGCCCTTATACTCTACCACCACCCGTTTGTTGCCACGAGTGAACTGTTTGTCCTCACCACTATACGTAAAAAGATGGTGCTTGTCGTAGAAAGTAACTTTACCATCTGGCTCTACAAAATAGAAACGGTTATAAAAGTGCCCATCCTTTTCGGTAGCCACACTGCCAGCTATGGCAGCATCTAACATCGCAGCCATGTGGCGCAACCATTCCATCGAAGCTCCGTCGGTCTCAGCTATACCAGCAGGCTCGGTGGCAAAGCCAGTGGAGAACATCTCGGTCAGCACATACAAGTCGGCTTTGGGCAACTGCAGCAGTTGTTGCTCAAGTCGCTTACGGTTTTCCGTAGGGTTTGCCCAAACGATATCATGTTGTAAAATATTTACCACCATATCTTACGATTTGTATTCCGGTTTTAATGTCTAGTTTGCAAAGCTACCCTTTTCCCTCCACATTTCCAAAATATACTTGCGAAGTTTTCATGATGCAGCTCCTTTTCTGTTCACGAGTATTATTTATTCCTCGTGAGGGAAAAAATAATTCCTCGTGAGGGATTAAAAAACTTGAGAAAGTAGTGGATTTCACTTGCTCAAAAAATGAACAATTGTTCCCTCTGTCTTCTTTTTGTGATATTGGGCGCAAAACAAACTGTTCAACTGTTTGTTGTACGGTTTTACTTTTCCTGTTTCCCCTATTCTTGCTGTTTCAGATGTTCGCGTTCGATGACAAACTTTTGATAGTACGATAATAAGAGGGTAGTAACAGGCAGGGCGATGATCATGCCGAGCATACCCATCAGCGAGCCCCAGATGGAGAGTGAAAGCAATATGATAGCAGGACTAAGTCCTGTAACCTTGCCCATGATTTTAGGCGTAAGAAATGTGTCCTGGATAGTCTGCACGATGGCGAACACAGCAAGAGCAGAGAGCAGGATAAGCCAGAAATTACCTCCTGTGTCAGCAGCTTTCAAAATGGCCAAAATGATGGTGGGGATGAAACCAAGAATCTGCAGGTAAGGCACCATGTTCAGGAAACCGATAAAGATGCCTAGACCAATCGCCAAAGGAAAGTCGATGATGAGGAAACCAATGGAAAACAATATGCCTACGCAGGTGGCTACCATAGCCTGACCACGAAAATATTTATTCATACTATCCTTAACATCAGCTACTAATTTTATGCCTAACGGACGAAAACGTTTCGGAATCAGATTTACCCATCCTTCAGAAATGCTTTCATAATCCAAAAGAATAAATATGGTATAAAGCAGTATCATGATAAGAGAGAAGAAACTGAATATAACGTTTACACTCTCTATCACTACATTCCATAGCTTGGGTAAATATTCGCGTAGAGCGTTGAGAAAATCTTGCCGACTGAACAAAGCCTTCATCTGTTCTACGTTGAGATGTTCTTGAATATAGCTGTGAATCAGTGCAGGAACACCGTCAGAGGGTGATGACTCAAAATACTCTATCACTAAGTCCTTGATTCGCCATGCTTCGCTTACCATAGGAGGGATAATCAAAACGAAAACGCCAATACCGACGATTGTCACTGCTAGTATGGCACAGACAATAGCCAGCACTCGATACTTCATTTTACAACGATACTGAAAGAATTGTACCAATGGGAAAATCAGGTAGGCAATCAACCAGGCTATAAAGAAGGGCAGAAGTACACTGCTGAGTCTGTTGAGTATCATAAGAATAATGACGGCAATTAGCGCGCCCATAGCAGCTCGGATGAAACTGTCGAAAGTAATTTTCCTATCTATCATAACTCCTAACTATTTTCTCTTAACTTATTATAGCATGCTCTGCATAATGGCTCATATTCTTGAGTTTCTCCCAGCATAACTTGCTTATCACCGCTTACCTTACGATGTGAATACATCGCCAAATCACCACACTGTACGCAAATGGCATGTACTTTAGTTACTTCATCGGCAATGGCCAATAATTGAGGCATAGGGCCGAATGGCACTCCACGAAAATCCATATCCAATCCTGCTACGATGATGCGAACACCATTGTCAGCAAGTTGCTTACAAATGTCGGGTAATCCGTTGTCAAAAAACTGTGCCTCATCAATGCCCACTACATCAATGCCTGAAGACAGCAGGAGGATACTAGCAGAAGAATCAAGGGGTGTGGAGGCAATACTCTGTCCTTCATGCGTTACAACTTCTTCTTCAGAATATCTAGTGTCGATTGAAGGTTTGAAGATTTCCACTTTCTGCTTGGCGAACTTGGCACGTTTCAATCGTCGAATTAATTCCTCAGTCTTACCAGAAAACATTGACCCACAAATTACCTCAATACGCCCTTTCCGACGTGTCTCTTGCATGCTGTTTTCAGAATATACTTCCATATAAAGTACTAAATTTAGTTACAAAAGTAATACTTTTATAAACTATATTGTTGTTTTCGCCGATTTATTTCTAACTTTGCTGCCGATTTTTAATTATGGGCATGAAAGCTGGCATATTGTATATTGTTCCAACACCAGTTGGAAATATGGAGGATATGACGCTGAGGGCTATCCGTATATTAAAGGAGGCGGATGTGATTTTGGCTGAGGATACTCGAACCTCTGGTATTCTGCTGAAACATTTCGATATTCAGCATGGTACCCTGCTAGCTCATCATAAATTTAATGAACACCAGACAATAGAGCCTTTGGTAAAACGGTTATTGGCAGGAGAAAATGTGGCATTGATATCTGATGCTGGTACTCCTGGTATCTCTGACCCGGGTTTTTTGCTGGCTAGAGAATGTGCAAAATATGGAATAGTGGTTCAATGCCTTCCTGGAGCTACAGCCTGCATACCAGCTTTAGTTGATAGTGGATTGCCATGTGATAGGTTTTGCTTTGAAGGCTTTCTACCTCAAAAAAAAGGACGTCAGACACGTATCAATGCGTTAGTAGACGAAACTCGAACTATGGTGTTCTATGAGTCACCTTATAGAATACTTAAAACTCTTACCCAATTGGGTGAGGCGCTTGGCTACGAAAGACAAGCAGCTGTGTCACGAGAGATTTCAAAGATTCACGAAGAAACTCTCAGAAGTACAATTGGAGAATTAATTACCCATTTCACCGATACAGAGCCACGCGGTGAATTTGTGATTGTAGTGGCTGGAAAACAAAACTAAATGTTTAAGCGTATGAAAAAGTTAGTATTTACATTGATGGCTGTTGTTTGCTTCGCTTCATGCGATGGCCTGGGTGGCGGTAGCAAGAGCTTGCAAGCAAAGAATGATTCTTTGATGACAGAATTGAGTTCACGTGATGCTGAATTAGAAGATATGATGGGAACTTTCAATCAGATTACAGAAGGTTTCCGTCAGATAAGTGCAGCAGAAAATCGAGTTGATCTCCAACGTGGATCAGTGGCTGAAGGCTCAGCCAATGCTAAGCAGCAGATTATTCGTGATATTGAGTTTATTCAGAAAACCATGCAGGAAAACCGTGAGCAGATTGAAAAGCTGAACTCACAGTTAGCTTCCAGCAAATATCAGAATTCACAACTGAAGAAGACTGTAGAATCATTTACCAAGCAATTGGAAGAGAAAGCTGCTGAGATAGCATCTTTGCAAGAGGAATTGATGGCAAAGAATGTACGTATTCAGGAATTGGATGAGGCCGTTAGTGAATTGACAGCAGTTTCAGAGGATTTGCATGCTCAGAACATGGCTAAAACTGAGGTAGTTGAGCAACAGGATCGTGCCTTGCATACCGCTTGGTTTGTGTTTGGTACTAAGTCTGAATTGAAAGAGCAGAAGATTCTTACTGGCGATGGCCTTTTCTCTAAAGGAAAGATTTTGGCAAGCGATGAGGCTAATATGGATTATTTCACAGAGTGCGATATCCGTACCACCAAGGAAATTCGTCTGTATTCTAAGTCAGCTAATTTGCTTACTAATCATCCATCAAGTTCTTATTCACTTGTTAAGGACGAGAAAGGCGAATTGACATTGAATATTACCAACCCAACTCAATTTTGGAGTGCAAGCAAGTATCTGGTCATTCAGGTAAGGTAAAATAGATTCCCTATCCCCGCCAAATTCGGCGGGGATATTTTTTGTCAACCAACACGATGTTATATTTAGGTGAAACCATATCGCTAGTGGTGGCTTTCTCTTGGACCATCACGGCTCTTTGCTCTGAAGTGGCTAGTAAGCGCCTCGGGGCTTTGCAACTAAACGTCATTCGCATGCTCCTCTCTCTCTGTCTGCTGAGTGGCACCTTGTGGATATTTACAGGTTCTCCTTTCCCTTTGTTTGCCAATACTCAAGCATGGATATGGTTACTTATGTCTGGGTTAGTGGGTTATGTGTTTGGAGATTATTGCTTGTTTAATTCTTATGTTTTAATTGGCTCCCGTTTTGGGCAGCTTTTCATGACCTTAGCTCCTCCTACTGCCGCTTTTGCCAGTTGGATGTTGTTGAGTGAACAGTTGCCCCTTCAAGCGTGGGTGGGTATGGTAGTTACTTTGTTGGGTATCAGCATGTCCGTGTTGAATAAAGGGAAGCAAGATAGCCATCATAGGTTGGAACTTAAGTTACCTTTGAAAGGCGTCTTGTTTGGCGTTGGAGCCGGGGTAGGACAAGGCCTTGGTTTAGTGTTGAGTAAAGTAGGAATGAATTATTACGAAGCAGGAGTTCCTGAGGGAATGAATGCAGTAAATAATCTCTTACCTTTTGCCTCCACCTTTATTAGAGCCATTGCAGGAAGTTGCGGTTTCTTATGTGTAATGGCTTTGCGAAAAGAGTTCTACACTTTGCCAAAAGCATTGAAAGACAACAAAGGAATGAAAGCTGCAATTGGGGCAACTTTTACAGGACCGTTTATAGGCGTTTCATTATCTTTAATGGCAGTACAATATACGGAGGCTGGTATTGCATCAACATTGATGGCGTTGGTGCCAGTTCTCATCATCTGGCCAGCACATTTACTGTTTAAACAAGAAGTTAAGCCCCTAGAAATAGTGGGCGCTGTTATCAGTGTTATTGGTGCATCACTTTTCTTCCTATAAATTGTTTACCTTTGATGCTTGGTTTTTAATAGGTTTTTACTATTTTTGCCATGTTGTATTTTGACAATCTTTTTTGATGAAGGAATTTGTAATATCTGAAGCAAAAACCGAGACCGCTATTCTTGTGGGTTTGATTACTCAAAGGCAAGATGAGAAGAAGACTAATGAATATCTTGACGAATTAGAGTTCCTTGCAGAAACAGCTGGTGCCAAGGTAGTACGTCGATTTACTCAGAAGTTGGTGCAGGCTCATGCTGTAACGTATGTAGGAGAAGGCAAGCTTCAGGAAATTGAACAATATATTAAAGATGAAGAGGATGCAGAGCGCGAAGTGGGTATGGTAATTTTTGACGATGAATTATCGCCTAAGCAGTTGCGCAATATCGAGCAAGTGCTGAAAGTTAAGATTCTTGATCGTACGTCACTTATTCTTGACATTTTCGCTATGCGTGCCCAGACTGCCAGTGCCAAAACTCAGGTGGAACTGGCACAATACAAATATATGCTTCCACGTTTACAGCGCTTGTGGACACACTTGGAACGTCAAGGTGGTGGATCTGGTGCTGGTGGTGGCAAGGGTATGGTAGGATTGCGTGGCCCTGGTGAGACCCAGTTGGAAATGGATCGCCGAATAATACTTAACCGAATGTCATTGCTCAAACAGAGACTGGTTGACATTGATAAGCAAATGTCTACCCAACGCAAAAACAGAGGGCGCATGATACGTGTAGCATTAGTAGGCTATACCAATGTGGGGAAGTCCACTTTGATGAATCTTATGGCTAAGAGTGAAGTCTTTGCTGAGAATAAGCTGTTTGCAACGTTAGATACTACTGTGCGAAAGGTAGTGATAGATAATCTGCCTTTTCTCCTATGCGATACGGTAGGGTTTATTCGTAAATTACCTACCGATTTGGTTGACTCATTTAAGTCAACCCTTGATGAGGTAAGAGAAGCAGATTTGCTAGTCCATGTAGTAGACATCTCTCATCCAGATTTCGAGGAACAAATAAAAGTTGTAAACAAAACGTTGGCTGAGATTGATGCTGGCGGTAAGCCTACCATGGTTGTTTTTAATAAGGTTGATGCCTATAGATTTGTTCAGAAGGATCCATTTGACTTAACTCCAAAAACTAAAGAAAATGTATCACTTGAGGAACTGATGCATTCATGGATGGCCAAAATGGAAGACGATTGTATTTTTATCTCTGCTAAAGAAAAAACAAATATAGATAATCTGAGGGAGGAATTGTATGGGAGAGTAAGAGAACTGCATGTGCAGAAATATCCCTATAATGATTTCCTTTATCCTCAAGTTGAAAACCAATAATTATGGATTATAGAAATTTGACTGCAAACGAGGTGACGGAGCTTGAGCTGCAGGGCTGTACGGCAATAGACTGGAATCGAGTGTGGGTGGCTCCTGATTTCGAGACACAGTATGTAGTGTCAGCCCATTTCTCTGGTGATATACGCATAGGTTCTCTGAAAGGAGAATTCACCTTGAAAGGTGGTATTAGCAAGCATGCTGGGCTACGACATGTCACAATGCATAATGTAACAATAGGCAACGGATGTTATATTAAGGATGTTCATAACTATATTGCTAACTACACAATAGGCGATGATACTTATATTGAGAATGTGGATAGCATCGTGGTGGATGGCAAGAATAGGTTTGGAAATGGCGTTGAGGTCTCGGTGCTTAATGAAACAGGTGGACGTGAAGTGGCTATCAGTGATAAACTTTCAGCTCAGTTAGCATACATTATGGCAATGTATAGGCATCGTCCTGAATTGGCTGTCCGTTTGCGTGAAATAGCCGATTATTATTCTAATAAACATGCCTCTGAAATAGGTGAGATTGCTGACCATGTAACCATTATGAATGTTGGCTCAATTATGAATGTACGCATTGGTTCGTATGCGTCAGTTATTGGTGCCAATCGTCTGAATAATGGTTCTATCAATAGTAATAAGGAAGCACCAGTATATGTTGGTCATAATGTTATTTGTGATGATTTTATTATCTCATCAGGCTCTACCCTCGATGATGGAGCTATGTTGACACGTTGCTTTGTGGGGCAGGCATGTACGATGGGGCATGGCTATTCGGCCTCAGACTCTTTGTTTTTCAGTAATTGTCAGGAAGAAAATGGTGAAGCCTGCGCCATCTTTGCTGGACCATTTACCGTTACACATCATAAGTCTACACTGTTGATTGCTGGCATGTTTTCATTCATGAATGCAGGCTCAGGATCTAACCAGAGCAATCATATGTATAAGTTGGGCCCTATTCATCAGGGTATTTTAGAACGTGGTGCCAAGACATCGTCAGATTCTTATATACTTTGGCCTTCACGTGTGGGCGCTTTCTCGTTGGTGATGGGGCGCCATGTAAATCATTCCGATACTTCCAACCTACCTTTCAGTTATTTGATTGAGAAGAAAGATACCACATATTTGGTTCCCGGTGTAAACCTGCGTAGTGTAGGCACTATACGTGATGCTCAAAAGTGGCCGAGACGCGACAAACGTTCGGATCCTAATAAATTAGATTGTATCAATTACAACTTGCTGAGTCCATATACCATCCAAAAGATGTTTAAAGGTTGTGAGATCTTGAATGACCTGCGTCATGCTTCTGGAGAATTATCTGATGAATATTCTTTTCATAGTGCCAAGATTCGTAATTCATCATTGGTGAATGGCATTAAGTTCTACGAGATAGGTATTTGTAAGTTTTTAGGCAATTCTGTTATCAAACGTCTGGAAGGTATTGAATTCAAAAGCGATTCTGAGATACGTGAACGTCTGAAGCCAGATACGGAGATTGGAAAGGGAGAGTGGGTTGATATATCCGGTTTGATTGCCCCTAAAAGTGAAGTAAATCAGTTGCTTGACAATATTGAGAAAGGAATAGTGAATAAACTGAAAGAAATCAATGGTGATTTTATGCGTATGCATATCAATTATTACACCTATGAATGGACTTGGGCTTACGAAAAGATGATCGAGTTTTTCAAATTGGACCCTGATACAATTACCGCTTCAGATATCATCCGTATCGTAGAAAGATGGAAAGATGCAGTGATAGGATTAGATAAAATGGTTTATGAAGATGCTAAGAAAGAGTTTTCACTATCATCCATGACTGGTTTTGGTGCTGATGGTACGAAATTTGAAAAGGAGCAAGATTTTGAGCAGGTACGTGGTGATTTTGAAAGTAACCCGTTTGTGACAGCTGTGCTTGATCATATCAAGGTGAAGACTGCATTAGGAAATGAACTAATTGAACGCTTAAAACCATTAACAGTTAAATAGTAATTAATCAAATAAAAAACTAATGTAATTATGGCAACAAATCCTCCGTTCCATTATCAACCCATGTTTGAGCATGGTGAAGATAAGACTGAGTATTATCTGCTTACCAAAGACTATGTGTCAGTAAGCGAGTTTGAAGGTAAACCTATCCTTAAAATTGAGAAGGAAGGCTTGACAGCAATGGCAAATGCCGCTTTCCGTGATGTCTCATTCATGTTGCGCCGCTCTCATAATGAGCAAGTGGCAAAGATTCTTTCCGATCCAGAAGCAAGTGACAACGACAAGTATGTTGCTCTTTCGTTCTTACGTAATTCTGAGGTTGCATGTAAAGGTCTGCTTCCAACCTGCCAGGATACTGGTACTGCTATTATTCATGGTGAAAAAGGTCAACAAGTGTGGACTGGTTATTGCGATGAAGAGGCTCTTTCTTTAGGTGTTTATAAGACATATACAGAAGAGAACCTGCGATATTCTCAGAATGCTCCGTTGAATATGTATGACGAGGTGAATACCAAGTGTAACCTCCCTGCTCAGATTGACCTTGAAGCAACGGAGGGAATGGAATATCGCTTCCTTTGTGTTACGAAAGGTGGTGGCTCAGCCAACAAGACATACCTTTACCAGGAAACCAAGGCTCGCATCCAGAACCCTGGTACATTAATTCCTTTCCTGGTGGAAAAGATGAAGAGTCTCGGTACTGCTGCTTGTCCTCCTTATCATATTGCTTTTGTTATTGGCGGTACTTCTGCTGAAAAGAACCTTCTTACTGTGAAGTTGGCATCTACACATTTCTATGATGAACTTCCTACTTCCGGTAATGAGTATGGCCGTGCTTTCCGCGATGTTGAATTGGAAAAGCAATTACTGGAAGAAGCGCATAATATTGGCTTGGGCGCCCAGTTCGGTGGCAAGTATATGGCTCACGATATTCGCGTGATACGCTTGCCTCGTCACGGTGCTTCATGTCCTATCGGTATGGGCGTTTCCTGCTCTGCTGACCGTAACATCAAAACTAAGATTAATAAAGATGGTATCTGGATTGAGAAACTTGATGATAATCCAGGCTCACTGATTCCTGAGGCTCTGCGCCAGGCAGGTGAAGGTGATGCCGTTAAGATAGACCTCAATCAACCAATGTCTGAGGTTTGCAAGATCCTGTCAAAGTATCCTGTGGCTACGCGCGTCTCACTGAACGGCACTATCATCGTGGCGCGTGATATAGCACATGCCAAGTTGAAGGCTCGTCTCGATGCTGGTGAGGATTTGCCTGATTACTTCAAGAATCACCCTGTGCTCTATGCGGGTCCAGCTAAGACACCTAAGGGTATGCCTTGCGGCTCTATGGGCCCGACCACAGCCAACCGTATGGATCCATATGTGGATGAGTTCCAGGATCACGGAGGCTCAATGGTGATGATTGCCAAGGGAAATCGTACCGATGTTGTGACCGAGGCTTGCAAGAAGCATGGAGGTTTCTACCTAGGTTCTATTGGCGGCCCTGCCGCAGTCTTGTCACAGAACAATATCAAGAGCATTGAGTGTGTGGAATATCCGGAATTGGGCATGGAGGCTATCTGGAAGATACAGGTAGAAGATTTTCCCGCATTCATTTTGGTAGATGATAAGGGTAATGATTTCTTCAAACAAATCAAGCCTCGTTGTACTTGTAAGTAATCAAACGAAGATACTAAAACAAAGAGGGTATGCAATTCGCATACCCTCTTAATTATTATAAATTTTCAATGTGATTCTTTCCAAGATTCAATTCTTTTGTCTATCTTTGCATTATATAATGTAGAACAATTAAAATAGAGAAATATGATGAAGTTTATCGTTTCAAGTGCAGACTTATCTTGTCATCTTCAGGCTATCAGTCGTGTTATTAATGCAAAGAATACTATTCCTATTCTAGATAGCTTTTTGTTTGAGTTGCGTGATGGAACTTTGTATATCACTGGCTCCGACGGGGAAACAACGATGACAACTCAAGTGGAAGTGGCTGAGAGTGAAAAAGATGGTAAACTGGCAATTACAGCAAGGACTCTACTTGATGCTTTGCGTGAAGGTTCTGACCAACCACTCACGTTTGAAGTTAATGAGGAAACATTGGAAGTGACGGTAAGCTACATAAATGGTCATTATAGTTTAATGGGACAAAATGCTGATGTTTATCCTTTGCCTTTAGCATTGGGAGAGAATGCAGCGCAGATTCATATAGCTGCCAATGTGTTGCAAAAGGCAATTAGTTGTACACTTTTTGCTACAGCTGATGATGAACTACGTCCAGTGATGAATGGTATTTATTTTGATATTAATGAGCAGGACATCACTTTTGTGGCTTCAGATGGGCATAAGCTTGTGCGTTTCCGTACCAATGTGGCTCATTGTGATAGACAGGCTGCATTTATTTTACCAAAGAAACCGGCAGGTTTGCTGAAAAATTTGTTGGCAAAAGAAGGTAATGATGTAACAGTGACTTTCAACGATCGCAATGCGATGATTTCTGCGGGAGATTATCGATTGGTATGCCGGCTAATAGAAGGCAAATATCCTAATTATGCCTCTGTCATCCCTCAGAATAACCCATTTGTATTGACACTTGATCGTCAGAATGTATTAAGTGCAGTACGTCGTGTGTCAATTTTCTCGTCTCAAGCTAGTAGTTTAGTGAAGCTCTCACTTAGTGAGAATAAGCTTACTCTTTCTGCGCAAGACATTGATTTCTCTACCTCTGCCCAAGAAGTGGTGAGTTGCCATTATAATGGAGCCAATATGAACATCGGTTTCAAGGCAACGTTCTTGTTAGATATATTTAGTAATATATCTTCCAATGAGGTCACTTTTGCTTTGGCTGATCCTTCGAGGGCTGGTGTAATAGAACCAGCAGAACAGGAAGAAGGAGAGAACTTGTTGATGTTGCTGATGCCGATGATGTTGAACGATTAAAGGTTATGAAACTGAATCTTACTTGCCCTGTTGTTTTTTTTGATTTGGAAACGACAGGAACCGATATCAATAAAGACCGCATTGTCGAGATATGTTATCTTAAAGTTTGGCCAAACGGGAATGAAGATGCTCACACGATGCGTATCAATCCAGGCATGCATATACCAGAAGAGTCTTCAAAGGTACATGGTATTTATGATGATGACGTAAAAGATTGTCCTACATTTAAAGAAGTAGCCAAGAATATAGCGAAGGATTTTGAGGGTGCTGATATCGCTGGTTTTAATTCAAACCGTTTTGATGTCCCTCTCTTGGCAGAGGAATTTTTACGAGCTGACGTGGATATAGATTTGGCACGTCATCGTTTCATTGATGTACAAGTTATTTTTCATAAGAAAGAGCAACGTACACTCTCTGCTGCTTATAAGTTTTATTGTGGAAAGAACTTAGAAGATGCACATACTGCTTTGGCTGATACGAGAGCTACATATGAAGTTCTTAAGGCGCAGCTAGACAAATATCCTGACTTGCAGAATGACATGAAATTCCTTTCTGATTATTCCTCATTTACTAAGAATGTGGATTTTGCTGGCCGTATGGTGTATGATGACAATGGAGCCGAGGTATTCAATTTTGGTAAATATAGAGGTCAGTTGGTGAAAGATGTGCTGGCCAAAGATCCAGGATACTATAGTTGGATACTGAATAGCGAGTTTACTCTTAATACTAAGGCTGCTCTTACACGAATCCGAGTGCGAGAAATGATGAATAAATGATTCGGTCGCTTCATATACAAAATTATGCGTTGATTGAGCAACTCGATATATTATTCGAGCCTGGTTTTTCTGTAATTACAGGTGAAACTGGCGCAGGAAAATCTATTATGTTGGGTGCTTTAGCTTTATTGCTGGGACAACGAGCTGATACAAAGGCTATTCGACAAGGAACAACCAAATGTGTGATAGAGGCACATTTTGATCTCAGTTGCACCCCTTTTATCTTTTTCTTCCAACAAAACGGATTAGATTACGATGAAGACTGCATTTTGCGGCGTGAAGTGTATGCTTCTGGTAAAAGCCGTTCATTCATCAACGACACACCTGTACAGCTAAGTCTGATGAAGGCATTGGGGGACAAACTGATTGATATCCATTCGCAGCATCAGAATTTAATGCTCGACAACGAGGGCTTTCAGTTGGATGTGATTGATATTTTGGCTCATCACAATGATATTTTGCAAGATTATAAACAACTATATCGGTCGTGGATAGATGCAAAGAAAGCTTTGCAGAAATTGCAGGATGATGCTGAACACAACAAAGCTGATGAAGATTATATACGCTTTCAACTTAATCAGTTGCAAGAAGCACAATTACAGACTGATGAACAAGAGGCTTTAGAGCAGGAAGAAGAAGTTTTGAATCACGCAGAAGATATCAAGTCGGCATTATTTCAATCGCTCCAAATGCTGGATGGTGATGAACATAGTCTGCTCCATGTCATAAAAGAATGCCATTCATCTTTGCAGAGTATTAGTAATGTTTATGCTGCTGCAGGTGAACTTGCTGACAGATTAGATTCTTCTTTTATCGAGTTGAAAGATATCGTCGAAGAAATATCTTCAAAAGAAGATGAAGTAGAGTTCAATCCACAAAGATTGGATGAGGTGATAGAACGTCTAAACACTATATATGCTTTAGAAAAAAAACATCATGTTGATACTGTTTCTGATTTGCTAGCTATTCAAGCATCATTTGAACAGCGTTTGAAAAGTATCTCCTCATCTGATGAACTAATTGCTGAAATGACAGTAAAATGCGATCATCTTTACCAAGAATTGCTGAAGATAGCTGATACACTTACTAAAAACCGATGTGATGCTGCTAAACAGGTAGAGCAATGTATGGAAAAGAATCTCGTTCCATTAGGTATGCCACATATTCGTTTTAAAGTCGCGATTGAACCTCGTAAAGAGCTTGACGAAAATGGTATGGATAGTGTGAGGTTCTTGTTTAGCGCCAATAAGAATGGGACATTACAAGATATTGCTAATGTGGCATCAGGCGGAGAGATATCTCGTGTTATGCTTTCTCTTAAAGCAATGCTGGCAGGCGAGTCTAGGTTTCCGACCATTATCTTTGATGAAATAGATACAGGTGTGTCTGGCGAGATTGCTGCCCGTATGGCTACAATGATGTATGATATGTCAATGGGTGGTCGAGACAATGAATTGCAAGGGAGTATTCAGGTTATTAGCATAACACACTTACCACAAATAGCAGCTAAGGGAAGTGTGCATTATAAGGTTTATAAGAAGGATAAAGAACATGAAACAGTGAGTCAGATTCGGAGACTTACTTTTGATGAGCGCGTTAAGGAAATAGCATGCATGTTGAGTGGTGAGAAGTTGACTGAAGCTGCTTTGCAGAATGCAAAGGAGTTGCTTAAAGTTTGATTTTAATTAAGAATTTGTTTAGAAATTATGATGAAGAGTATTAAGATAATATTGGCATTTATAGTTTTAGTGATTAATGGTCAAATTGTCAATGGGCAATCGTTAAAATGGGCCGATAAGGCTCGTCAGGCGGTATTCTCTGTGGTTACCTATGGTTCCGATGGTAAAATGCTGGGTACAGGCAACGGATTCTTTGTCACTGAAGATGGCGTGGCATTGTCTGATTATGCATTGTTTAAGGGAGCAACACGCGCAGAGATTATCAAAGTGGATGGCCAACGTTTGCAGGTGTTGGAAATAATGGGCGCTAATGAAATGTATGATATCCTGAAATTCAAGGTAGCTGTAAATAACCAGAAAGTTCCTGCTCTGACAGTTGCGAATAATACACCAGCAGCAGGTAGTCAAGTGTATTTGCTACCTTATTCTACACAGAATAACACGTTACCCACACGAGGCACAGTTAAAGAAAGTACCAGAGTTGCTAGCACTTTCTCATATTACACTTTGGACTTGCCATTACAAGACAAAATGGTGAGTTGCCCATTGATGGATGCGACAGGTCAGGTTTTTGCTTTGGCGCAACAAGCATCTGATGATGCTGATAAAAACACATGTTATGCTATAGATGTACGTTTTGCTATGGCTCAAGAAATCAATGCACTTTCTTTAAATGACGGCTCTTTATCTAGTATTGGTATCAAGAAAGCTTTACCAGATAGTGAGGAACAGGCATTGGTAACGCTCTATATGGCTTCTACAACTAATAAAGAAGCTTATGCCATGCTATTGAATGATTTCATCACAAAGTTCCCTCAAAGTGCCGACGGTTATATCCGCCGTGCTACCTTTGAATTGAGTCAGTCGTTGGATGAGGCCGTTTTGAGCAAATCTGAGGCTGACCTTGACAAAGCATTAGAGGTAACCACAGATAAGTCAGAAACGCTTTACGAACGTGCTAATCTGATTTACAACTATCAATTGACTAAACCTGAACATACGTACAAGGATTGGACGTATGAGAAAGCCTTGAGTGAGATCCGTGAGGCATTGTCTATTAATGATCTGCCTGCTTATAGTCAGTTGGAAGCCGATATTCTTTTTGCTATGCAGAATTATACAGAGGCTTATAATGCTATAGAAAAAGTGAATGCATCGCCTTTGGCATCTGCTGCTACTTGGTATAATGCTGCTCATTGTAAAGAACTGATGGATGCACCTTCTGAAGAGGTAATAGAATTGATTGATAAGTGTATAGGTACTTTTACTCCTCCATATACAGAACAGGCAGCTCCCTATTTGTTAGAGCGTGCTCGTATTTACTCGAATGCAGAGAAATACCGACCTGCGTTGATAGATTATGATGAATACTACAAAGCTGTCAATGGCAAAGTCAACGACCAGTTCTACTATTTGCGAGGTCAGTGCGCTATGCAAGCGAAAGCTTTCCAACGTGCTTTAGATGATTATGCTGAAGCTATAGAGCAGAATCCAGAAGAACTCACTTATCGTGCTGAATTAGCAGTGGTTAATATGCGCGTTGGCCGCAATGATGAGGCTATAAAAGTCCTTGATGAGGCCATATTAAAAGATGCGACCTATGCTGAACTTTATAGGTTGAAGGGCTTAGCTTTGCTGCAGCTGAAAAAGAATAAAGACGCTCGCTCAGCTTTTGATAAAGCCAAAGAGTTAGGTGACCCTCAAGTAGATGCATTAATCGAGAAATACTTTTGATGCTAGCAAGTCGGCAACAATAAAGTTACTGCCTCCTACGAAGATGAAATCTTCAGGGAGGCATTCTTTTATAGCTGCCTTCACAGCATTCTTCACGTTGGAATAGGATTTACCCTTCAAACCTTTTTCTGTTGCCATACTCATGAGCTGCTCAGCTGGCAATGCTCGGCTCACGCTTGCTTGAGTAAAGTAGTACTTAGCTTCTTTAGGGAGTAAAGCAAGAACACCACTGATGTCTTTGTCGTTCACCATGCCAATCACAATATGCAACTGATGGCAAGATTGCTGACGTAATTGTTCAACGACATAAGAAATGCCTCCTACATTATGCCCTGTGTCGCATACAAGAGTAGGGCGGTCATGTAGCTTTTGCCAACGCCCCATTAATCCTGTCAATTCCACCACATGGGCAAATCCTTTGCGCACGCTTGCTTCATCAATGTGATATCCCGCTTCTTTCAATAATGGCAGCGCAGTAAACAAGGTACGTTTATTTTTCTCTTGGTAGATACCCTTCAACTCATATTCCACACCAGGATAATCCTCTCGGTCGTTTTCTTCAGCAAAATAGATAGGGGCACCAGTTTCAGTAGCTTTCTCCAGAAAAACAGGCTTGGTCTCAGGTGTGGTCTCACCAATTACCACAGGAATATTTTTTTTGATAATGCCTGATTTCTCTGACGCTATCTTTGCTAATGAATCACCGAGGAACTGTACATGATCAAAACTTATATTAGTAATGATGCTTAAGTCTGGTATAATAATATTGGTACAATCAAGTCTGCCTCCTAGACCTACCTCTATTACAGCTACATCCACCTGCTCGTCGGCGAAATATTTGAAAGCCATAGCTGTTGCTAATTCAAAGAATGAAGGGCACAATGGTTCAAAGAAACTACGTTCGAGCTCAACGAAGTCTACTACATATTCCTTTGAAATAGGTATGCCATTGATACGGATACGCTCACGAAAATCCACGAGATGAGGTGAGGTGTAAAGTCCTGTCTTGTAGCCTGCACTTTGGAGTATGGCTGCTAGTGTATGACTTACAGACCCTTTGCCATTAGTGCCTGCCACATGAATGGTGCGAAACGAATGATGTGGATGGCCGAAATGTGCATCTAAAATCAAAGTATTATCTAATCCTTCTTTATAAGCAGCGCCACCTACACGTTGAAACATGGGTACTTGTTCATACAAATATTTCAGAGTCTCTTGATAGTCCATTTTTTCAAATATTATAATATTAGTTCATCTCATCAAAATTTGTTTCTGTTCCTGATTAATTGTAACTTTGTGAGGTCAAAGATACACATTTTATATAAAAGAAGGCGAGATATGGAGAAAAGAATAAGCGTAATTTTACTGCTGGTATCTTTTATCATTGGCATGAAAGCAGCTAAGAAGGTAGATATCTGTATATATGGTGGAACATCTTCTGGTGTGATGGCGGCTTATACAGCTTGCAAGGAAGGTAAAACTGTGTTGTTGATCGAGCCTACAGACCGAATAGGAGGGCTTACCACAGGAGGCTTGGGTGCTACCGACATAGGTAACCCTTATATCATGAAAGGTTATACCTATGATTTTTACCGCCGCATTGGTCAGCATTATGGCACTAGCTCCATGAAGTTTGCTTTTGAACCGAAGGTGGCTTTGGCTATCTATCAGCAGTATGTTGATGAGGCTGGAGTGCATATCATCTATAACCATCGTCTTTTGGAAGTAAAGAAAGAAGGTAATGTCATTAAAAGTATCGTAGTGGAGGACAGCAAACGTCCATCACCTCAAACTAATATCATTATTGAAGCACGCGAGTTTATTGATTGTTCTTACGAAGGTGACTTGATGGCTCGTGCTGGCATAAGCTACACCATAGGTCGAGAAGGTAACAGCGTATATGGCGAGTCTTGGAATGGTGCGTTCTGGTCACTCCATCACCAGTTGCCCGATTATGTTGATCCATACGTTGTTAAGGGTGATCCTAAAAGTGGATTGCTTTATGGCATCCTTTCCGGAGAACCTCCTTTGCCAGGAGAGGGTGACAAACATATACAAGCATACAATTTCCGAATTACTTTAACTGACGAACCCTCCAATATGATTCCCATAGAGGAACCTGCTAACTATGACCCCAGGAAATACGAACTACTCATCCGTATGAAAGAGCGAGCTCCTTTCTCGAATCAGGGGCTGTCTGATATATTCATCTGGAGTGAGATGCCAGGACACAAGACTGATATCAACAACCGTGGGGGCTTCTCTACCGATATGATTGGCGAAAACTGGGATTATCCAGAAGCCAGTTATGAGCGGAGAGCAGAAATTGTACAAGCGCACCTTGACTATACCAAGGGTTTGTTGTATTTTATTGGCCATGATGAGCGCATACCAGCTTTTGTGCGTAATGAGATGTTGCGTTGGGGATATCCAAAGGATGAATTTCTTACTTCAGATCATTTCACCCCTCAGCTCTATATACGTGAAAGCCGACGTATGTTGGGCCGTTATGTGATGACGCAGGCCGATTGTGAGAGTAAGACCCAGATAGATGATTATGTGGGTTGGGCAGCATATACTATGGATTCCCACAATTGTGGACGTTATGTCATTAATGGTATGGTAAAGAATGAAGGAAATGTAGAGATTGGTATCAAGGAACCGTATCGTGTTTCTTATCGATCACTCACTCCCAGAGAAGAAGAATGTAGTAACTTGCTAGTACCTGTTTGTCTGTCAGCTTCACACATAGCTTATGGCAGTATCCGTATGGAGCCTGTGTTTATGGTACTCGGGCAAAGTGCTGCTTTGGCAGCTTGTCAAGCCATAGACCAATGTGGTGGCATCGTACAGAGTGTTGATGCCACCAAGGTCTATAGTAGAATGGAGAATTCTGTGAAATAAATTTATTTCTTGAACTGTCCGTAATATTTTAGGAACTGTGTGCGTTCGAAGGTATTAATGCCTTCGTTGCGATCATGTATGTTCAGCATACCCTTAAACATACTGATGCTGTCCATTGTGTGGGTGTCCATCCATTCCGTTAATCCATTGGTCATCTCTTTGATAATGCCATTGCCTTTCAGATAGATAGCACTGCAGACCTCTACTGCAGAAGCACCGGCCAAGATGCTCTTTACCACCCCTGCAGCGTTGTGCACACCACCAGAAATAGCAAAGCTATAGTTGCTGATCACTGCAGAAGCAATGCCTGTCCAGCGCAATGATTTGCTTAAGTCTGCCTCGCTGGTAAACGCTTTGCCTGCACATTGTTCTACTTTGTCGATATTGATGTCGGTAGGATAGAAACGGTTAAACAATACCACACCGTCAGCACCATTGGCACGCAACTGATGAATCAAAGCCACAGGATTGGTAAAGTTGTCACCCAGTTTCATGATTACTGGTATTTTAACAGCTTTCTTTACCAGTTTCAGGATGTCAATATGCTTCTTCTCAAATGAGCCATATTGGTATTCGAGTGTTGTTTGCAATGCCAGAATATTAATCTCCAAAGCATCAGCACCCGCTTCCTCAATCTTTTTGGCAAAGTCAGTCCAATTAGCCTCGTCATAAGCGTTAATGCTGGCAATCACTGGGATGTCCACCATTCTCTTTGTCTCACGAATAAGCGCAAAATACTCTTCCAGTTTATGATTGCGCATATATTCAGCCAAATCATTACCTCCTACCACAAATGGGTCGAAGTCTTCCATGTCCTCGACTTCAAGATGAATCTGCTCTTCAAAGAGTGATTTCAAGACGATGGCACCAGCTCCAGCCTCGCAGAGTTTCTTGTTTTTTTCTGCGCTGTCAGTAAGACTTGAACTGCTCACAATGATAGGGTTCTTCAATTTTAACCCTGCATAAGATGTCTCTAAAGTTTTCATGATAGTAAGGTTTATTTATTGTAATTTCTTTCTCCAAAAATTTTTGTGCCTATACGGATAAACGTACTTCCGTGGCGAATGGCAATGGGATAATCTTCTGTCATGCCCATCGATAGTTCCTTAAAAGCTGCTTCGCCAGCAAACCATTTGCTTTTCAGCTCCTCTAAAAATGCTTGTAAACTAGCAAATTCATGCTCTACTTGTACCATATCATCAGTATTGGTGGCCATACCCATTAGTCCGCAGATGCGCACATGGGTCAGTTGTTTCCATGTTCCCTCGTTGAGCAATTCTCTGCACTCTTCGAAAGTCATGCCAAACTTGGTCTCCTCATGGGCGATGTGAATCTGGAGCAAGCAGTCTATAACCCGATCAGCCTTTTCTGCCTGCCGATTAACCTCTTGTAGAAGATGTAAACTGTCGATGCTGTGTATCATTGCAACAAAAGGGGCGATATACTTCACCTTGTTGGTTTGCAAATGCCCAATAAAGTGCCATTGAATATCGGCTGGAAGCACTTCATGTTTGGCAGTCATCTCCTGCACTTTATTTTCACCAAATAAACGC
>Ga0247611_10002758_pt1 | contig 27351 bp, 22 predicted proteins | sample 177DNAGHGhighgp2_FD_192422 | JGI IMG/M metagenome (GOLD analysis project Ga0247611, IMG submission 192422) | Sheep rumen microbial communities from Palmerston North, Manawatu-Wanganui, New Zealand - 1770 DNA GHGhigh gp2 | ecosystem: Host-associated > Mammals > Digestive system > Stomach > Rumen... | reverse complement strand
GTCGCACTTCTGCTGCGCCAGCTTGTGATGGTAACTGTGGACACCCTTGTTGCGGGATATCTCACGGTAAACCGTGCTTAGATGCACTTTTAAGCTCTCTGCTATCATTTTTTTACTCATTCCGTTTTGGAGTGACACTTCAATATAGTACCTTTGCTCCGAGGTTAGTTGATTGTACATGAGCTAACAAATAATTAATTAATCTCGGGGGAGGCTGCATCCTCCCCATTTTTTCGCTGTAAATATACTCATTTTCAACCGAAACCCGCTCGTCGGGGCTCTGCCCCTTGCCGATTGGCGCTCCCCGGTGCGTTTTTCATGTTTAGAGCTAACGCACAAACGGGAGAACATTTCGAACTTCCATTTGAACTTCCAGAATAGATTTTTGGCGGAAATTTTGTTGTAATTGGGTGCAAAGTAGTACCTTTGTCGAGTTAATCAACATTCATTGAAAATCATGTCACAGAAGAAGATCACTATTGCCATCGACGGGCACAGCTCGACGGGCAAGAGCACGATGGCCAAGGCGCTGGCACAGCGCATCGGCTATGCCTACGTTGACACGGGCGCGATGTACCGTGCCGTGACGCTGTTTGCCCTGCGCAACCACTTGATCAAGCGCGGCAAGGTTGATGAGGCAGCACTCAAGGAGCACTTGAAGCGCGGCGAGATCACCATCACCTTCCGCCCCACCCGTGATGGCAGGAGCGTGACGTGCCTGAACGGCAAGAACGTGGAGCACTACATCCGCTCGATGCGCGTGAGCAACGTGGTGAGCATCATCGCCGCCATCGGCTTTGTGCGCAAAGCGATGGTGCGCCAGCAGCAGGCCATGGGCAAGGATAAGGGCGTGGTGATGGACGGCCGCGACATCGGCACGGTGGTGTTCCCCGATGCCGAGATGAAGGTGTTTGCCACCGCAAGTGCCCAGGTGCGCGCCCAGCGCCGCTATGAAGAGCTGTGGGCCAAGGGCGACACGACCACGACGCTTGACGAGGTGCTGGCCAATGTCACCGAGCGTGACCGCATCGACAGCACCCGCAAGGAGAGCCCCCTGCGCCAGGCCGACGACGCTGTGGTGCTCGACAACTCGCACATGACCGTCGAGCAGCAGAATGAGTGGCTGTACCAGCTGTACCTTTCAAGAGTTAACAGTTAAGAGTTAAGAATTATGAATTAGCATTCGCGTTCAACTGAAAACTGACAACTAAAAACTAAACATGGCCATCATTGAGATAGATAATGGGTCTGGGTTCTGCTTTGGGGTGACGACAGCCATCAGCAAGGCCGAGGAGGAACTCACCCGCAGCGGGCACCTGTACTGCTTGGGCGATATTGTCCACAATACCGCCGAGGTGGACCGTCTTGCCAATCGTGGTCTGGAAACGATCACCCATGAGCAGCTTGAGCAGCTGCATGACGTGACGGTGCTGCTGCGTGCCCATGGTGAGCCGCCCGAGACCTATGAGACCGCCCGCCGCAACCGCATCAACATCATCGATGCCACGTGCCCCGTGGTGCTGAAGCTGCAGCAGCGCATCCATGCCACCTTCAGCAACGGCGAGGAGGCTAAAACGGTGCCGCAGATTGTCATCTATGGCAAGCGCGGTCATGCCGAGGTGTTGGGTCTCGTGGGCCAAACGCAGGGTCAAGCCAGAGTCATCGAGAACATCGATGAGATTGACAAGATCGACTACTCTCGCGACATCTATCTCTACTCACAGACAACCAAAAGCGTGCAGGAGTTCCAGCGCATTGTCGAGGCAATCAAGCAGCGCGTGGAGCCAGGGGTGACCTTCCGCAGCTTTGACACCATCTGTCGCTCGGTGGCCAACCGCATCCCACAGATACGCCAATTTGCCGCCCGTCATGAGTTGATCCTGTTTGTCAGCGGCACTAAGAGCAGCAACGGCCGCATCCTGTTTGCCGAGTGCCAGGATGCCAACAGCGACTCGCATCTCATCAGCAGCGAGCACGACATCGACCCATCATGGCTCACAGGCAAGGAGCGCATCGGCATCTGCGGTGCCACCTCGACGCCCCGCTGGCTCATGCAGCGCGTGAGTGATGCCGTGAGAGGTCTCACCCAGCCTATCGACAAACCGAACAACCCTGCCAGCCAGCGTGCCGGCACTCAACAATAAAAATTAATCATGACCAAAAAGAACCTCATCATTGTCATCATCCTGCTGTCGGTTATCGACCTGGTGGCAGCCGGATGGTACATGTCACGGCTCATCGAGGCCAGCGGCAGGAGCCAAAATCTGTTTGAGCAACGCGACTCAACCGAGGTCATCGCAATGGCTGACACCGTTACCAGCACATCACAGGCCGACGTGTTTAGCGACATGCAGCACAACACCTACTACTACATCGCCAACACGCCTGCCATTGCCGGAGACAACAGCTCGCGATACACCAGCATCAAGCACGTCAAGGTGCGTTGGCCCAAGAAGGTGAACGGCAATGACAAGTTGACCGAGCTCAACAAGGAGTTAATCAGCCAAGCCTTTGGCAACAGTCAATCCCAAATGAAGGACGCAAGGTATGTTTACCTAAATACGCCCAAGTTCAATAAGCCCATGGGTGACGATTACCAGAAGGTGGTCAAAGCCCCGACCATTGTGCCCACCTATGGCAACGTGTGCCAGGTTCTCGTTTATCCCTACATGACCTCGCAACGGCTACTCGTCATCGAGGTGGACAAGCTGGAATATAATGGCAGCACGTCGATCGAGAACAGTTCCTACCTGCACTATGACCGGCAGAACCAGCATGTGTTGTCGCGCTTGGACATCTTGTCGGCCGATTATGAGAAAGAAAACAAATTGCTCAAGGTAATCAACAAGAAGATTGATGACCTGAACAAGAGCCGTGGCGACAGCAAACTGCAACATGCGCTCAACGTCCCTGCCGAGGTGTGCTGCAGCAAGAAGGGCATCATCTTCCTGTACAAGCATGGCACCATAGCCAGCAGTCCTGTCGACATTCTCATTGACTATGAAAAGCTGGAACCGTTCCTGACGACGAGCTTCAAGCAGCTGCTGGCCAACAACGACGGCTATTCGCTGTTTGAAGACAAGATCTCGCCCGAGCCCGTCAACGCTACTCGCAACACAACGACAGCCTCACAAACCGTTGTCGAGAAAAGCAAGTCGTCTTCCAGCAGCAAGAGCTACAACACTGGCAACAAATACAAGTACAGGAAATACTCTCCTAAGCCAAGACATACCAGTCGGAGGCACTATAGCGGGGTAAAGAGCAAATCTGGACGTTACGGTTACGCTGGTCAGCGGCGTTGGAGGCATCGCCGACGCTGAGGCCTAGTGCTTCAAGCGCCTGTCGCATGGTTCCCACGGCCAGCTCGGTCGTGTTGTTGTCCTTGCTCAAGTGGCACATGAACACATGCTGCAAGCCCGCATGGTAATGCTGGGCGACAAACTGCGCAGCCACAGCATTGTCGAGATGGCCCTTGGGACCCATAACCCGATCCTTGAGCATCTGGGGATAATGCCCCTTGACCAGCATGTCGTGGTCATAGTTACACTCTATCATCAGATGATTGGCTTGAGCCATGTAATGAGCAGCACGGTCGGTGATCATGCCCATATCGGTTGCCACCACAAACGTCTCCCCCTCATACTGGATGCTGAATCCCACACTCTTCACATCATGCGAGGTCTCAAAAGCCGTGATTTCCATGTCCAGGACACGGAACGGGATTTCCTTGAAAATGGGCACATGATAGTCATGAATGCGGCTTGAAATGCGGCAACGCTGCACCATCTGGCTCATCACACCCATCGTGCAATAGAGGCTGCAACGGCAATGCATCAAGGCCGGATACAGGCAACGCATGTGATCTTGATGAGCGTGCGTTAACAGCACCCCCTTGACCATATTGGCCCTCACGCCATTGCGCTCGAGCAACTCAAAAGCCTCGTTAAGGTTCAACACCTGATCCTCATCGGCCAGGATTGTGCGCTTGCGCTTGGTGCGGGGAGGCGGCTTGATGCCCGCATCGATGAGGATGCCGCCACGTGGTGTGCCCAGATAGGCACAATTGCCACTACTGCCACTGCCGAAACTCATGAAGCACAGGCCCTTGCTCTCACTGGTGCTAGGACCGGCCTCATGCTGCACGGCCTGGAGCGGAGCCGCTGCGCGTGGTGTATCATCGCCATCCACGTCAAAACGAATCTTGAGCGGTTGGACTTGAGTGTCTGGAGTAAATACGTCACCTGATTTCATCGCCTCGTTGAAAATTACTGGTAGATCAAGAAAATGGTGGGAACCTTGTGATAGTCATAGCTGGAATGCTGCCACTGTCCCATGGTGCGGGTTATGATGCTTTGTTTCTCACCTGTGATATCGGTAGCCACACACAAGCGCATGCTTGACGGCATGTTGCGCGTCAGGTCGGCAATGAGCTGGTTGTTGCGGTAAGGGGCCTCGATAAAGATCTGGGTCTGGTGTTCGCGCTCGATGCGACGAATCATTTCCTTGTAACGGGCCTGCCGTGCCTGGTTGTCGACGGGCAGATATCCGACAAAGGCAAAGCTCTGTCCATTGAATCCCGATGCCATCAGGCTCATCAAGATACTTGACGGTCCCACCAGCGGGAAGACCTTATAGCCCTTGCGCTGTGCAATCGCCACCACGTCGGCCCCAGGATCGGCCACAGCAGGGCATCCTGCATCACTGATGACACCGACAGGCTCACCTTGACCGATGGGCTCAAGCATCGACTCAAGGGCGACGGTATCGGTCAGGTCACTGTGTTCGTTCAGCTCGACAAATGACAGGCTATCGATGTCGATATCACGGTCACACTTCTTGAGGAAACGGCGTGCCGACCGCAGGCTCTCGACCACAAAATAACGGATGCCGCGCACAACCTCGATGTTGTGTGCGGGCAACACCCGCTCGATGGGCACATCGCTCAACTGAGTGGGAATCAGGTACAAACCCGCTTCTAATGCCATTAGCCTCAATAGTTCTTGTGTTACAAGTGTGCAAAGTTACGGAATTATTTTCATCTGTACCACATTTTTATTTATCATTTGCAACAAACCTTGTTTTACATCCTTCATCTCCAAGTTTCCTCATCCTGCATTAACCAAGTTCCAATACCTACTGAATCCTGTACAACAATGTAAAATCGTCTTGCGCTATGAAAAATCGTCAAATTATTTGACATTTTTTAAAATAAAATCTGGTATCCACCATAAATCCTGCATATTTTTTGAGGATTTTAGGAAATTGTGTATTTATTTTGCCAGCAGACACGGAGACCCGTGTCAAGATTGTGATAGATAAAAGGCGTTTTTGCTTTTCGCCTTAGTTGGAAATACAGAAACAATTAATCCAGTCGAAAGGATTAGTAAAAAAGTATCATTGTTTCTTACCTTATCAGCACTCAACCAAGGTGTAGTAATTTCAGTTCACGCCATCATTTAATGGGACTGAGTGATATGGAACTGAGTATCATTCTCTTTAAACAAAACAATTATTTATTATGAAGAAAAAAGTTGTAATTCTTATTTCCTTAGCTCTAACCCTATTCCAGGGGCTATCGGCTGAGAGTGTTGCCAGCGATGGGATAATCGACTTGACAACCGAGAGATTCACGGCCAAAGTGGGTCAAGAAGTGTCCCGAATTATTACACTGACTTATGTTCACGACTACTATCCCATGGCAATCTCCAGTTCAAATGGACAACAGGCATCTGCCCAAACTCAGGTTAGTAGCGATTACTCCGTCGACATTGTGGGTGATGACAGCCAAATGTTCACGGCCAGAATAATTCACATCATTCCTATTCAAAGTGCTAATACTGAGACAATAAACGCAACCATTGAAATCACTTATTCACCCACTGCGGCGGGTTCTCACCAAGCCACCATTCAACTCTTGAACGCTGGGGGAATAGCTGTCGCTTCAAAAAAACTGACAGGTAATGCCACAGCGCAGAGGGGAGATATTGATGGCGACGGTCAAGTAACAGTTGCCGATGTGACCCTTCTAATAAACATCATTCTCGGTAATGTAACCCAGCCAGGGCATCTGAATGGCGATATCAATGATGATGGCACGATAGACATTAGCGATGTTTCAGCACTGATTGATTTGATCTTAGGAAGACCTATTTACAAATCATGCACCTACCTTATCCTAACAATGACCGACGGCTCCACGAGTGAGTATATGCTTAATGAACATTCCAAGGTCACTATTGCAAAACCCTACCTCATCGTCAAGTCAGGTAGTGGTCGTCCCAAATCTTTTTCCCTCGAGAAGCTTTCACAGCTGCGCTACGAGGAACGGATGGTCTCTATTGACAACAATCTTGCTGGAGTCCATATCAGTGAAAATGATCGTGAAATCCTCAAAGCCATGAAGCCATGAAAAAGTTTAGCCTATTATTCCTCCTGGTGGCCTTCATCGCCACCTTCACCCCAATGACTGCTCAAGCTCAGCAAACAAGTGCTCAAGAAGGCCTTATCACCTGGCAAAATAACGGGGATTTCAACGCCCTTCTTTTAGGTGATGTTGACAGCATTACCTACAGCAGAGTGGGACTCGACGGCATTAGCTACTATTCCAAACCCGTCGTCCAAGAAATCTGGACCCCCGACAGCGTCTACCGTATTCCTATCAACACAATTGATAGTGTAGTATTCAAAGCACCAGAGACAATCATGAAGGATAATGTATTCCATATAACGACATGGCATTATCCCTATGTGACAGACGCTACCGACTTGACCGTCACATTTGATACATCCATCCCAGCAGACTCTCTTCCTACCATTGGTCAGGTTGTTGTCAGTGATACGGCCTTTGTCCAATATTTCGAGAAAGGTTTTGCTGGAAGAGTAGTTCAAATTGACACTCTTGACAGCGGAGTGCGCATTGTCTGTGAAGAAATATCATTTGAAGATATTTATGATCAATTGTTTTCTTTCGGAAAATCGGTCGGTTATTGCCAAAGCGGTTCTCCCTCAAGAGCTCCAAGGAGACTAAAGATTGATGAAGAAGGGGTCACGACGTTTAATCTTAATGACTACTGGCCCGTTGAACCCTTTAAAATCATCGACGATGAATCGGGTCATGTGAACCTAAATATTGAACCTTCAATTAGCTTGAATTATGCGTTATGTTATAATGTCAAGGGTAAAGAGAATCGGTTCAAGTGCGTTCTTAGTAAAATTTTAGACTGCAATTTTGATGTCAATTGGAAAAAAGACACCACTGTTCATTTTGAACCAAAGGATCCATTTGTAACAGTCAACATTCCTACTAAAATTCCGCTTCTCTTTGCACAATTCTATATTAGTGGCTTCGTGGACTTGGGTGGAAGCATCGAACTGAACGCAAATTTCCCGTTCAGACTTCAATCCAATATCGGCTTTGATTCACAAGAAGGATTTGTGCGCAATTTTAAAGGTACAGGCATCAGTACACCTCAAGGCTCTGTAGAGTTGAGCGCTTCGGTTTATACTGGGCTGTCATTGGGGTTTAAATCTTTCTTTATTAACGAGAGACTTGACTGGGCCGAGGCCAATGTTGAGCTAAAAGCCGGACCCAAATTCACTGGAACGATAAAGTTTGACAGTGACACCATTGATGGTTTGGACTTGTATGATAATTTCATAGATAGCAAAGTCACTATCGAGCCATTAGTCGCTCAGTTATCAGCCTCAGTGAACACAATCTTCCTTGATGAACCCAAGAGCTGGAATTCAGGGCAATGGTCAGTCTTTGGTAAAAAGGACTATTACCTGTTCCCAAAATTCACAACAGCGCCTCACTTTGCTGGTTCGACCTCTACAGCACTAACTACCGAGATTACCAGGAACCTTATCTTTAAGGTAACACCGGGAATCGGATTATATCAAAATAATCAGCTGAAGTATTCTTATTTCTCTGATTCAACATACAAGTGGCAAGACAAATGGGACACGTCTTTCCTGCAAATGGACTTACACGAGTATGCAACTGGCACTTATACAGCAAAGCCCATCTTCAAGAGATTCGGTAAAACAGTTATCGCCTCGCCCACATCTTCTGTAACGATTCCTCAAGGCCTCACCGTCCAGGACACCATTAATGTGAAAAAGGCCACTACGAGAACGATTCCTTTCACTGGCGGATGGGGAAATTACTCTATTAGCATTGGTGACACCAAGGTTTGCACAGCCTATGTGACAGGAATGAACATAAAAATAACTGGCATCAAGAAGGGAAACACTACCCTATTGCTTACCGATGTCCGTTCCAATGAAAAGAAAACCATCAACGTGATTGTCTATGAGACCCAGGAGCCTCCCACGATCAAAGTCACGCCAGATGAGCACAACTTTGCCCCCGTCATCCTGGGTAATTCTGATTCCAAGACATTTACCGTCACCTGCACAAACGTCACCGGTGGTGTGAGCATCAGCAGGTCAGACAATACCGGTATGTTCTCAGTCAATAATAATACCGATGCTACTGGTAACGGTACCTTCACCGTAACCTATAACCCCAATGCAACTGGCATACACACGATGACCCTTTACATCAAGTGTGCCTTTGGACCAATCGACACCGTCAAGGTGACCGGCAAGTGCGTGAAACCCACAATTACAGTCAACCCGACATCACTCAATTTCGGCACAATTCTTCTCGGCGATTCTTTATCCAAGACGTTCACCGTCACAGGAACCGATTTGGTTGGAAATCTGACACTCAGATCCACCAATAGCACCCGCTTCAAACTCGACGGGGACAAAAGCTCAATCACTTTAATCCCCAACGCTAATGGAGCCATTAGCAAAACGGTGACTGTGACCTACAAACCGACCCAAGTTCAAAGCAATGGCGGCTACATTGTTATCACAGGAACCGGCCTAATCAATGATACCGTTAACCTAAGCGGCAAGTGTGTCGTACCGACGATTACAGTCAACCCGCCCTCCTTGAAATTCGAGAGTGTGGTGAACAAAACGTCATTGCCACAAACAATTACCGTGACATGTACCGACATGCCGTCATCACCCACGGTGACACTATCGCAGGACATCCAAGGCGTCTTCAAAATCACCTCCAACACGCTCACTAAACAGGGAGGAACGCTCGAGGTGACATTCACCCCAGGAGCTGCGCGTTCTTACTCTGGTCAAATCATCATCAGCGGGGGGGGCGTGACCAAGACCGTCAACCTCACGGGCACAGGTAAGGGTTCCATCTCAGTCAGCCCAACTTCATTGAATTTCGAGACTGTCGTGAATAGTCCCGTCGAGAAGAAATTCTACGTCAGCGGGACAAACCTCACCAGCGCTCTCTCCGTGTCAAGCAGTAACTCCAAATTCACACTCAGCACCACATCGATCTCACGAGCACAAGCCAGCGAGGGTGTTGAAGTCACAGTCATGTACAACCGCTCAACAGCTGGAAGCGACACGGGAACCATCACCGTCAGCGGTGGCGGTGCCGACAGCAAAGAGGTCAAACTCACCGGCAGTGCCGTAAAACCGACGATTACAGTCAACCCGCCCTCCTTGAAATTCGAGAGTGTGGTGAACAAAACGTCAGTGCCACAAACAATTACCGTGACATGTACCGACATGCAGTCATCACCCACGGTGACACTATCGCAGGACATCCAGGGCATCTTCAAAATCACCTCCAACACGCTCACTAAACAGGGAGGAACGCTCGAGGTGACATTCACCCCAGGAGCTGCGCGTTCTTACTCCGGTCAAATCATCATCAGCGGGGGTGGCGTGACCAAGACCGTCAACCTCACAGGCACAGGTAAGGGTTCCATCTCAGTCAGCCCAACTTCATTGAATTTCGAGACTGTCGTGAATAGTCCCGTCGAGAAGAAATTCTACGTCAGCGGGACAAACCTCACCGGCGCTCTCTCCGTGTCAAGCAGTAACTCCAAATTCACCCTCAGCACCACATCAATCTCTCGTGCACAAGCCAGCGAGGGTGTTGAAGTCATTGTCATGTACAACCGCTCAACAGCTGGAAGCGACACGGGGACCATCACCGTCAGCGGGGGCGGTGCCGACAGCAAAGAGGTCAAACTCACCGGCAGTGCCGTAAAACCGACGATCACAGTCAGCACGGCCTCCTTGAAATTCGAGAGTGTGGTGAACACCACGTCAGTGCCACAAACAATAACTGTAACATGCACCGACATGCCCTCAACACCCACGGTGACACTATCGCAGGACATCCAGGGCATCTTCAAAATCACCTCCAACACGCTCACTAAACAGGGAGGAACGCTCAAGGTGACCTTTACCCCTGAGACTGTACGTTCTTACTCCGGTCAAATCATCATCAGCGGGGGCGGCGTGACCAAGACCGTCAACCTCACGGGCACAGGTAAGGGTTCTCCCTCTATCACTGTCAACCCAGAATCGATTTGGTGCGGCAGTATTCCTTATGGTTCTCAAAACACGAAGACGATCACTGTCACTGGAGTCAATCTGAATGGTCCTCTTATGGTGAGCTCATCTGATAAAACAGTATTCTCTGTCAGCCCGACAACTATTACTCCATCAAACGGATCTGTTAGTACAACGGTGACAGTGACGTATAAGCCGAGCAGGATACATGTAGGTAACCAGCAAGACTCAGGAACAATCACCATTAGTCAAGATGGTGTGATATCCAAGTCTGTCAGTGTGTCAGGAAGGGGAATAAACGCAAGTAATGAATAGTGCCAGCACAGTTATGGCATGAAAGCAGTCGTTGACTGCCTTCTTACTTAGCAAATTATATTTTTGAAACGTGTACCCGCGAGAGGTGTCTTGCGGGTATACGTTTGCCTTTTTGTTATTGTTCACATCAAGTTGTTTTCGGGTCACCATCTGGGTTGATAAGGCATCAAATTGCTGAGGACGCTGTTGTTTGTTCTAAAAACATCTGCTGCCTTTGCATTTGGACCACGTCAATGGGAGGTGCGATTTGAAAGCATCATCAGGGTTGCCTAAACTCGTTATCCATCTTATTCATTGTGTTATCGAAGTAACGATTGCTCGAGTAATCGATGGTGTGGATAGAAATTTCTTAGCTTTTGTTAGCGGTTGTGTGATTTTTGTGTAATTTTGTGGGTAGATTTTATACTGATTATTGAATGATTGAACGTCACATTATTATTGACAATGTAGACCCTGTGACATTCTACGGGGTAAACAACAGCAACATACAACTCATCCGCAACTTGTATCCCAAATTGCGCATGGCCGCCCGTGGCAGTGTCATCACTGTCATCGGCGATGACAGCGAGACGGCCGACTTTGAGCAGAAGATACACACCCTTGCCGACTATTGCGCCCAATACAACACCCTGCCCGAGGATGTCATCATCGACACCATCAAGGGCGCGCCTCCCAAACAGTTGAAGATGGACGATGTCATCGTGTATGGCATCAACGGCAAGCCCATCAGCGGCCGCACGCCCAACCAGCAGCTGCTGGTCAAGACCTTCATGCACAACGACTTGACGTTTACTCTAGGGCCTGCTGGCACTGGCAAGACCTATCTTGCCGTGGCTCTGGCCGTGCGTGCACTCAAGAACCGTGAAGCGCGCAAGATCATCCTCTCCCGTCCGGCCGTCGAGGCAGGCGAGAAACTGGGTTTCCTGCCTGGTGACATGAAGGATAAGATTGATCCCTATCTGCAACCGCTCTATGACGCATTAGAGGACATGATACCGCAGGCCAAGCTCAAGGAGTACATGGAGACCAACGTCATCCAGATTGCCCCACTGGCATTCATGCGCGGTCGCACGCTCAACGATGCCATCATCGTGCTCGATGAGGCCCAGAACACCACGACCCACCAGATCAAGATGTTCCTCACCCGCTTGGGCATGGGATCCAAAATGATCGTCACCGGCGACACGACACAGATCGACCTGCCGCGCAGCACAACATCGGGCTTAATCCATGCCCTGCGCGTGCTCGACGGGGTGAAGGGCATCGGCAAGGTAGAATTTGAGAAAAAAGATATCGTGCGCCACCAGTTGGTGCAACGCATCGTTGAGGCCTATGAGCGTTTTCAGGAAGAGAAAAGGAATGAGGAATTTGTAATGAGAAATGATGGAGAGCGAGAAGCCCGATAACGGTTTGGAAAAAGGCAACAAGGTTGAGCAAGTGACCCCCTACGGCTCCCATGATGCCACCAAGACTGAACAAGTCAAGCAGATGTTTGACAGCATCGCGCCGGCCTATGACTTTATGAACCGCGCAATGACGATGGGCATCGACATCTGGTGGAGACGGCTGGCTGTCAATCGATTGAAGGTCATCAAGCCTCGTCGCATCCTGGATGTGGCGACGGGCACGGGCGACTTTGCCATCCAGTTGCACAAGTCATTGCATCCCGAGCACATCACGGGCATCGACCTGTCACAGGGCATGCTCGATGCTGCCGTCCACAAGGTGAGGCAACGCGGGATGGAGAAAGAAATCACCTTTGAGCAAGGCGATTGCATGGCACTGCCGATGGCTGACGAGACATTTGATGCGGTGACGGTAGCCTTCGGAGTGCGCAACTTTGAGCACCTGCAGCAGGGTTATCAGGAGATGGCCCGGGTGCTCAAGCCCGGCGGCATGCTGTGCGTGCTGGAATTGTCCACGCCCACCAATCCTGTGATCCGCTGGTTCTATGACCTGTACACACTGCACATCATCCCCTGGCTGGGGTCACTCAAGAGCGGTGACAAGAGTGCCTATCGCTACCTGCCCACGAGCATTGCCGCCGTGCCCCAGGGCGACGACATGCTGCAGCTGATGCGCAATGCAGGCCTGCGCGAAGCCACTTTCAAGCGACTCACCCTGGGCGTGTGCACCATCTACACCGCAGTTAAAAGTTACCTAAGTCCTAACTCCTAACTAAACTTCGGCTTGGTAGCCCAGGTCCTCGATGCAGTCGATAATCAGTTGGTCGGGAATGCTTCCCTCGACAAGGGCGGTACCCTTGGCCAAATCCACAGTCACTTTCTCCACGCCAGGGAGTGCGGCAAGGCCTTTCTCGACATTGGCCTTGCAGTGGGCACACATCATGCCTTTTACTTTAAACTCTTTCATAATTGTCGTTTTATGTTGATTTATTTGATAGGATTTCCAGTATTTTGCGCCCATGGCAATGACAATCATTGCCAGCAGAGCGATGCTGCACAAGGTGTTGAGCCATGAGGCGCCCATGCCGTGGCCATCGTTCATCACATGAAGCGGCAATGCGTTGACAAAGAGGTCACGCATTCCTGGCCAGTAGTCAACCAGCACGCCAAAGCCAATTGCGCCGCCGATGATCGACAGCAGATAGATGACCGTAGCCTTGCGGCCAAATGCGTTGTTAACGACAAACATCGACGCCAGGTTAGCAGCAGGGCCAGCCATGAGCAGCACCAGTGCGCAACCGGGTGTCATGCCCTTGAGCATGAGGGCGGCAGCAATAGGGATAGAGCCCGTGGCACAGACATACATGGGCACGGCAACCAGCACGATGATAAACATGTTCAACAGCGGCCAGCGGGCATAGGTCGAAAAGAAGTCATCGGGCAACAGCACGGTGATGAGCGTTGCGACCACCAGGCCTATCAACAGCCAGCGGCCGATGCTCTGCATCATGTCAAAGAAGCCATACTTGAAGGTTTCAACAACCTTGTTCCACAACCCGCGGGGCAACTCGTTGAACTCATAGTTGGCATCATCGCTCACGTCGTCGAGCGTGCCCTTGCGCTCCCAGTGTCCCACGGCCATGCCACCCAACAGGGAGGTTACCAGGGCCGCCACAGGCCGCAGGATGGCAAAGGGAAGGCCCATCATCGAGTAGGTGGCAGCGATGCTGTCAACGCCGGTCTGCGGCGTGGCAATGAGAAATGACGTGGAGGCCGCGCGCGAAGCCCCACTGCGGCGCAGGGCCACCGCCGTGGGCAGCACGCCACACGAACACAACGGCAATGGTATGCCAAACAGAGCCGCTGTTGCCACCGAACGGAACCCCGTCCCTGACAAGTAGCGGCTATAAATCGTCGAAGGCACAAAGGCATGCAACAGCCCGGCTATCAGGAATCCCAATATCAAGTAGGGCGACATGCCATTTAGCATCGACACAAATGCGTTTACATAGTCCATCATAGCATCCGCAAAATTACCAATAAAAATGAAGATGAGGTAATACAAAAGTGAGAAAAATTGCTTCTTTTTTCACTTTGGCCGCTAATTTCTTGGCTCAATAAAAATAAAAACCTAATTTTACCCACCACAAATAAAACTTCTTTACTGGACATGGACATCAGACTACCAAAAAGGATAGACGGCAGACAGCCCGAAGTGCTGCTCGAGTCAAAGCAGATCACGATCATTGGCACCAACGGAGCCGGCAAGAGTCGCTTCTGCTCGGCCCTGGTCAAGGAGGTGGGCGACAAAGCCTATCGCATCTCGGCCCTCAAGGCACTATTCACCTCCACGGCCAGTGCCCATCCTCTGCCGGGGTCGATCGAAGACCTGTTCAACCGCATGAACGAAGCCAATCCACAGGTGAAAAATCTGGCCGAGACCGAGTTTGACAAATTGTTTTATGTCATGCTCAACGACGAGATGCGGGAACTGATGAACTTCAAGGCTCACCTTCTCATGGGCGAGGAAATAGAGTTCCCCAAGACCAAACTGGACGTGACCGTCAAGAAGTGGCAAGAAGTGTTTCCCAAGAACAAGGTGCTGCGCGAGAACGGCAAACTGATGTTCTCGACCGAGGGATTTGAGGACAAATATCCCCTGTTGCGGCTCAGTGACGGCGAGAAGTCTGTGCTCTACTACATCGGTGCAGTCCTCTATGCCATGCCCGATGCCGTCATCCTGGTCGATGACCCCGAGACATTTATCCACAGCAGCATCATGCGCACCCTGTGGAACGTGCTGGAGCAGATGCGCCCCGACTGCACATTTATCTATAATACCCATGACGTGGAATTTGCAAGCTCGCGCATCGACAACCAGTGTGTGTGGGTCAAGTCCTTTGACCCCGACGCCATGGCATGGGACTATGAGGTGATGACCTCGAGCCGGGAACTTGACACTGCCCTACTCGACCTGCTGGGCAGCCGCAAGCCCGTGCTGTTTATCGAGGGTGACGACAAGCACAGCATTGACTCAAGGCTCTACCCGCTCATCTTCCCCGAGTATACCGTCAAGCCACTGGGCAGCTGCAACAAGGTCATTGAGACGGTTCGCACCTTTGGCGACCTGCAAGGCTTCCACCAGCTCGACAGCCGCGGCATTGTGGATCGCGACCGCCGCAGCGACGAGGAGGTGGAATACCTGCGCAAGAAGAACATTCTCGTGCCCAATGTGGCCGAGATCGAGAACATACTGATGCTTGAAGGGGTTATCCGTGCCGTTGCCCGTCACAGGCACCGCAACGAGGACATCGTCTTCCCCAAGGTAAAGAAGCGCGTCATCGAACTCTTTACCCGCGAGCTCAAGCAACAGGCTCTCATGCACGTGCGCCATCGCGTCAAGCACGACGTGGAGCTGCGGATCGACATGAAGTTCACCAGCATTAACGCCTTGGAAAACCACATGGTGGAACTGGTGAGCGAGATCAATCCACGCGGCCTGTATGACCAGCTGTGCAGGGAGTTCCACACCTATGAGGACAACAAGGACTATAACAGCATCCTGCGCGTATATAATCAAAAATTGATGCTCAACGAGAGTAATGTCGCCACCTTGTGCGGCTACAAGAGCAAGGACGAGTACATCCGCGGCGTGCTCAACATCCTCAAGGGCGGCAGCGAGAATGCCGAGGCCATTCGCCGGGCCATCAAGCAATGCTTTGGCCTCGATGAATAACAGCAACCGGGCTCTTTATTTTTTTTGTCCATGATAGTTGCTAATTCAAAAATAAGTATTACTTTTGTTGCGGGATTAGTCCACCTTCAACCGGCAGCTCAAGCTGAATTCCGGGGAGGCCAGGGTAATCCTTTTTTTGTTGTCTAATGATAGACCCTCATAGTGTAAACAAATTTCAACCGAAATCCGCTCGTCGGGGCTCTGCCCCTTGCCGCTTGGCGCTCCCCGGTGCGTTTTTCATGTTTAGGGCTAACGCACAAACGGGAGAACCTTTCGCACTTCTTATTTGAACTTCCAAACCGAGCTCTTGTGAATTAAGGGGGGGCATTGTTGATGCCGTGTGGCAAATAATGCGTACCTTTGCGGCGATTATTTCGACTCATCAATCATGAAGGATAACAAGGAAGCGACATTGGCTCTGGGGACACAGCCGGTGGGCAGGCTGCTGTGGCAGTATGCCCTGCCTGGCGTGATAGCGATGACAGCGTCATCGCTCTACAACATGGTGGACAGCATCTTCATCGGTCACGGCGTGGGCCCGATGGCACTGGCTGCCCTGGGCATCTCGTTCCCGTTGATGAACATCGGCGCCGCCTTCGGTGCCGCCGTGGGTGTGGGCGGGGCCACGCTCATGTCTCTGCGCCTGGGACAACGCCAGTATGACAAAGCCAACAATGTGCTGGGCAACATGGTAGCCCTCAACATCATCATGGGCTTGCTGGTGGGCATCGTGTCGCTGATTTTCCTGGATCCAATACTCACCTTCTTTGGTGCCAGCGAGCAGACGCTGCCCCATGCCCACGACTACATGTTCATCCTGCTGGTGGGCAATGTCATCACCCACCTCTATCTGGGCTTGAATGCTGCCTTGCGGTCGGCCAGCAAGCCACGTGCAGCGATGATTGCCACAATTATCACCGTGGTGCTCAACACCATCCTGGATCCCATCTTCATCTGGCCGTTGCACATGGGCATCAAGGGTGCGGCCATCGCTACCATCCTGGCACAGGCCATCGTGCTGTGCTGGCAGCTGTGGCAGTTCTCGCGACAACGCGAACTGCTGCACCTGGAGTGGCGATTCCTCAAGCCTGCCCGCAATATCGTCAAGGACATCGTGAGCATCGGCATCTCGCCGTTTGCCATGCAGCTCACGGGCTGCTTGGTGGCCATCTTCATGAACAACGCCCTGATGAAATATGGCGGCGACCTTGCCGTGGGAGCCTACAGCATCGCCAACAGGCTGGGCTTCATCTTCTTTATGGTCATCATGGGCATCTGCCAGGGCTTCCAGCCCATCGCCGGCTACAACTATGGTGCCCGCAATATGGACCGTGTCAAGCATGTGCTGCGGCTCACCATCACCGCATCGGTGGTGGCCATGACCGTCGGTTGGATCATTGGCGAGCTGTTGCCCGAGCCATGCACACGACTCTTCACCGACGATGAAGGGCTCATCGACATCTCGATTCGCGGCATCCGCATCAACATGCTGGTCTTCCCCGTCATCGGCTATCAGGCGGTGGTGACCAACTTCTTCCAGACCATTGGCAAGGTGCGCATCAGCATCTTCATGTCCCTCTCGCGCCAGCTGCTGTTCCTGTTGCCCATGCTGCTGCTGTTCTCATCGTTGTGGGGCTTGGATGGCGTGTGGTTCTCACTGCCTGCCAGCGACTTTGTCGCCTTCCTGGTCGCCGTGGTGATCATGCACCGCTTCAAGATCCGCGAAGCCAATCAAGCGTAAGCCTGAGGCTTTGAAATACTGGTTGGCTGGCATGTGGTCGCGCCGCATCAACCGTGAGCCTCGACTCATTTTCAGTGTACATGATGACCTCATCATCGTTCACATTCTCGCCATCAACTCGCATTATGGCGAAAAATAGCGATATAACGTATATTATTATCGCTTTTTTTGTAATTTTGTGGTGTTAATGCAAAAGTCAGAATTGAGAGATGCCATATTTTTCAGTGATAGTGCCGGTGTACAACCGACGTGACGAGGTGGAGGATCTGTTGCGCAGCCTGACGCAGCAGACCGACAAGGACTTTGAGATCATTCTGGTGGAGGATGGCTCGACCGAGCCGTGCGAGGACATCGCGCTGCGCTATGCCAGCGAGCTGGATCTGCGCTATTTCTATAAGAGCAACGAGGGACGCTCCATTGCCCGCAACTATGGACTGGAGCATGCCACGGGACAGTATTTTGTGTTCTTTGATAGCGACTGCGTCATTCCGCCCGACTACTTTAAGACACTGGGACGCGAGTTGGCCAACAACTATGTGCCATGCTTTGGCGGCCCCGACGCGGCAAGCGACGATTTCACCGATGTGCAAAAGGCCATCTCCTTCTCGATGACCTCTTTCCTGACCACCGGCGGCATCCGTGGCGGCAAGGTACAGATGGAGAAGTTTGTGCCCCGCTCGTTCAACATGGGCTACTCGCGCGAGGTGTATGAGAAGGTAGGAGGTTTCCGTGAGATGTTCAGCGAGGATATCGACATGAGCACCCGCGTGCGTCAGGCTGGGTTTGACATTCGCCTGATCCGTCCTGCCTATGTCTATCACAAGCGCCGCACGAGCCTCCAGAAATTTGCCCGCCAGACCTACGTGTTCGGCATGTCGCGCATCACGCTCAAGCTGCTCTACCCCGACAGCCTCAAGCTGGTACACTGCCTGCCGGCCGTGTTCCTCGTGGGCTGTGTGCTGCTGCTGTTGCTCTCGTTGTGGAAGTGGTGGTTCATCGTGCCCATCCTGCTCTATGCCGCGATGCTGTGGCTTGCCGCCCTTGTCCAGACCCGTAACCTCAAGATCGCATGCCTGGCTGTCGCCACGAGTTTCATCCAGCTGTGCAGCTATGGCTGGGGCTTCATCAAGGCCTATGTCTGGAAGATCCTGCTGGGGCACGGCCGTGACATCAACGAGGAAGTGATGATGCGAAAAGGGAAATGATTTTTTTAGTTAGGAGTTAGAAGTTGATTCATGCAGGAGGAGAAAGATAATAGCAAACTTGCGGGGACAAGGAATATCAAGGACACGGTGCCCGAGGAGGACCGCCCGCGCGAGAAGGCAAAGAGGCATGGCTTCTCAAGCCTATCGACTGCCGAGCTGCTGGCCATCCTGTTGAGGGTGGGCACACCGGGCGAGTCGGTCTTGGATCTGTGCCAACGCATCTTGCGAGACAATGACGACAAGCTTTACCTGATAGCCCGCAAGGGCATCAACAACCTGGTGAAGAACTATCACGGCATCGGTGAGGTCAAGGCCATCGAGATCCTTGCGGCCCTGGAGCTGGCACGCCGCTACCAGCAGGAAGAATTCCAGGAGCGGTTCAAGATCACCAGCAGCGAGGATGCCTACAACTACCTGCGCTCCCGCATGGAGCACCTTGACCATGAGGAAATCCTGGTCGTGCTGCTCAACCATGCCAAGCAGGTCGAGGAATGTGTGCGCATCAGCAGCGGCGGCACAGCAATGACCGTGGCCGACATCAAGATGATCCTGCGGCCAGCCATCGAACGGTTGTCATCGGGCATCATTCTGGCCCACAACCACCCCAGCGACAACCCCAAGCCCAGCATGCAGGACGACCGCCTGACCGAACGCGTGCACCAGGCCTGCAAGGTGATGGACATCCAGCTCGTGGACCACATCATCGTGTGCCGCGGAGGCCGCTACTACAGCTACAACGACCACGGCCGCCTGCTGTAATTCTGCAACTGATTTTTCAAAACTATAATTAAGTATGAAATTTCTGAAGTATCTTTTCGGTATTTTGGTTGGCCTCTTTGCCCTCATCGGCGTGTTGGCTACGATTGCGTTTTCTTTTTTGATGACTTCCCCAAGGTTCTTTATCAACATTGGAGAGAATGAGATTGTAGCAGCAGAGGACGATAATGTTGAGTTGCTCAAGCAGTCAACGTTCAAGGCCGACACCGTCCAGTATCATTTTACCACAGTCAGGGACTCAGCCCGCGCACAGGAAATTATGGTGTATTTCCAACTGGATACACTCTATAGCCCTAATGCAACGACTTGGGAAAAGGCGGTGGCCATCTCTAAATTTGTAGCTACCAATATTCCTCACGACCAGCCATTTAATTTCCCTGAACATCCCAACGCTATTGACCTATGGAAATATTCGCGGGATGTTAATCCCGGCTTCAACTGCCGTATGCATGCCATCCTCAATTATGAGCTGATGCAGGCTGCCGGATTGACTGCGCGTTTTGTGACCTGCATGCCGCAGGACAAGAATGATAGCGACTGTCATGTGGTGAACGAGGTGTGGCTTCCTGAACTGGGCAAGTGGGCATTCATCGACTCGGACATGGACGGGCATTATTGCACCGACCAGAACGGCACACCGCTCAACCTGCTGGAAATGCGTGACAAGTATGCCACTGGTGAGCAGATGCTGATGTATCCGGGCTTCAAGGATGCTACCACCAAGCACGATTACTACTATTGCTACATGGCCAAAAACACTTATTGGTTTTCTTCTTGGGAAACACTCCATTACTTCCAGGAGGACCGTGCCGACAAGGATTTTGAACCTGGCCGTTATGTCAATATCGTGCCCGAAGGCTTTACTCCGTTCGGAAGATCGGACGATGAAGTTGTTACCACCGACGCCAAGAAGTTCTGGACAAATCCAGAATAACAATGGTAATCACTACGCTTGGTACAAATGAATAACCAAACTTTATAAATTGTGACAATATGAGAATAATGAGATTATTGATGTGTGCTGCTGTCGTTTTGATGGTGGCTGTGGCCTGTACTTCGAATAAAAAGCACCGAGCAAATATCGGTCCGAGGCCCAAGGTGCTGGTCCTGTATTACTCCCAGACGTCGAACACCAAGGCTGTGGCACAGGAAATCGCAACGCGCCTCCATTCCGACATCGAAGAGATTACTCTTGTAGAGCCCTACGACACCGCCTTCCAGGCCACAATCGACCGTTGCAAGGCCGACCGTGAAAAAGGCATTCTGCCCGAGATCAAGCCCTTGAAGTCGAACGTTGCTGATTATGACATCATCTTCCTGGGCTACCCCATCTGGTTCGGGACCTATGCGCCACCGATTGCCACCTTGCTCGAAGAGGTTGACTTGAGCGGCAAGAGGGTTGTGCCGTTCTGCACCTTTGGCAGCGGAGGGCTGGAATCGAGCGCTCAAGATTTAGCCAAAAATGAGCCCAACGCCAAGGTCCTGGCAGGCTATGGAGTGCGTGCGGCACGCATGGATGCTATGCCTGAAGAACTTGAAGCGTTCCTGGCTGCCAGCCAGTTTTGTGGTGGCCGATTTGAAATGCTTGAAGACTTCCCTGAGCAGCATCCCGTGAATGCTGATGAGGCGGCCATCTTTAATGCCGCCGTTGATGGCTACCCGATGCTTAATGCCAAAGCCGTGACTGTGGCCATGCGCCCCATCAATGACAGTACTGGCACTGAATACCTGTTCACCGCCAAGGATATGCCTCGCGAGAAAGGCTCCAAGATGCCGCCGAGCGACATTGAGGTCTATGTGAAAGTCGAGAAAGGCAAGGCCCCCGTGTTTACCAGGGTGGTTCGCTAAAAAAACATCGGAGTTCTCAACGGTTTTTGAGGGCTCCGAATTGTTTTATCTGGGGTGTTCGGCCAGGTAGCGCCACAACGGGGCCGCCATGAGCGCCTGCAGCTGGCGGTTCTCGCGCAGCATCGCCTCAATCTCCTCACGCGACATGAGCAGCACAGCGATGTCCTCGCTGGCATCCAGATGCTGGTCGCTGATGCGTTCCACCCCCTGTGCCAGGAAGCAATGCGTGATGTTATTGCAGATGCTGGGATTCTGCCCCTCGGTCATGATTTCACGCCACTGGCCACCGCCATAACCCGTCTCCTCGAGCAGCTCGCGCCGTGCGGCCTCGAGTGGTGACTCGCCCTGTTCCACCACGCCGGCACACAGCTCGTCAAGCACCACGTCCATGGCGTGCCGGTACTGCCGCACCATGACAAACTCGCCCTCACGGGTGATGGCTATGATGTTGACCCACTCGGGATACTCCAGCACATAGTGCTCGGGATTGATGCGCCCGTCGGGCAGCTGCACCTTATCGACGCGTGCGGTGAGCCATGGGCGCTGAATGATGTAGCGACTCTCCAGGGTCGTCCATTTCTTGATTTCCTTTGCCATAAAATAATTGTCCTTTCTATTGATTAGAACGAGGAAAGGCTAAAAATGGTACTTGATTGAGAAAAAAAGTGTAACTTTGCGCTTGTGGAAGTAAGGACAATCCTGAAGAAAGGTCGCGAAGAGAAGGTCTGGTTTGCCATCCGCGTGACCTATAACCGCGAACTCAAGGTCAAGGAAGACCTGGACGCTCGCGGCATTACCAATTTTGTTCCCATGCAATACCGTCGCGAGGAACGCCACGGGATGATGGTGAAACGATTGGTCCCCAGCGTGCACAACCTCATCTTCATCCACATCACCCCGACCGACATGAAGGAGTACAAGATGACGACCGACTTGCCCATCCGCTATATCATGAATCGCGAGACGCGCAAGCCCATCATCGTGCCCACCAGAGAGATGGAAAACTTCATCAAGGTGGCAGGCACCTATGACGAGAAACTGATCTATCTCAATCCCGATCCCGGCGACTTTGCCAAGGGGGAGCGCGTGAGAATCATCGGAGGGCCCTTTGCCGGTGCCGAGGGCGTGTTTGTGCGCGTCAAGGGCGATCGCCGTGTGCTCATCAACGTCGAGGGCCTTGTCGCCGTGGCCACCACCTTTGTCCACCCGTCGATGATCGAGAAAATCACCGACCCCACCCCTCACCAACTTGACAACGCATTATAAAGCAATAATGAACGAGAACAATCAACGAGTAGCCCTCATCACGGGCATCACTGGCCAGGACGGTTCCTACCTGGCTGAATTATTACTGGAGAAGGGCTATGAGGTGCATGGCATCCTGCGCCGCAGCAGCAGTTTCAACACGGGCCGCATCGAGCACCTGTATCTCGACGAGTGGGTGCGAGACATGAAGCAGCGCCGACTCATCAACCTGCACTATGGCGACATGACCGACAGCAGCTCCCTCATCCGCATTATCGAGAAGACCAAGCCCGACGAGATCTACAACCTGGCGGCACAGAGCCATGTCAAGGTGTCGTTTGACGTGCCCGAATATACCGCCGAGACCGATGCCGTGGGCACCCTGCGACTCATCGAAGCCGTGCGCATCGCTGGTCGCGAGAAAACGACAAAGATCTATCAGGCCAGCACCAGCGAGCTCTATGGCAAGGTGCAGGAGGTGCCCCAGCGCGAGACCACGCCGTTCTATCCCCGCAGCCCCTACGGCTGCGCCAAGCTCTACTCGTTCTGGATCATGAAGAACTACCGCGAGAGCTACGGCATGTTCTGCGCCAACGGCATCCTGTTCAACCACGAGAGCGAGCGACGCGGCGAGACCTTCGTCACCCGCAAGATCACCTTTGCCGCGGCTCGCATCGCACACGGCCTGCAGGACAAGCTCTACCTGGGCAACCTCAACGCCCTGCGCGACTGGGGCTATGCCCGCGACTATGTGGAGTGCATGTGGCTCATCCTGCAGCAAGACGAGCCCGATGACTTTGTCATCGCCACGGGCGAGTGCCACTCGGTGAGGGAATTCTGCACCCTGGCCTTCCACCATGCCGGCATCGAGCTGCAGTGGCAGGGCGAGGGCATCAACGAGAAGGGCATCGACCGCGCCACCGGCAAGGTAATCGTCGAGGTGGACCCCAAGTACTTCCGTCCCGCCGAGGTCGACCAGCTGCTCGGTGACCCCACCAAGGCCAAGCAGCAACTGGGCTGGAACCCGCAGAAGACGTCCTTTGAAGACCTGGTGCGCATCATGGTCGAGCACGACATGCAGCACATCAAAAAAATCTATCACCTCAAGTAGCATGGAAAAAGACGCTAAAATCTATGTGGCTGGCCATCGTGGACTGGTGGGCAGCGCCATTTGGAACAACCTCGAGAAAAAAGGATACTGTAACCTCGTCGGTCGCACTCATCATGAGCTGGACCTGATGGATAGTGTTGCCGTGCGACAGTTCTTTGACCAAGAGCAGCCCGAGTATGTCGTGCTGGCTGCCGCCCACGTGGGGGGGATCATGGCCAACCTAAAGTATCGCGCCGACTTCATCTTCCAGAATCTGGCCATACAGCAGAACGTCATCGGCGAGAGCTGGCGGCACGGCGTGAAGAAACTGCTCTTCCTGGGCAGCACCTGCATCTACCCGCGCGAGGCACCCCAGCCCATCGGCGAGGACGCCTTGCTCACGTCACCGCTCGAATACACCAACGAGCCCTATGCCATCGCCAAGATTGCCGGCATGAAGATGTGCGAGTCGTTCAACCTGCAATATGGCACCAACTTTATCGCCGTCATGCCCACCAACCTGTACGGCCCGCGCGACAACTTCAACCTGGAGACAAGCCACGTCATGCCTGCCATGATCAGGAAAATGCACTTGGCCAAAATGCTCAATGAGGGCAACATGGACGGCATCCGCACCGACCTGGACCACCGGCCCGTCGAGGGCACTGACGGTAGCGCCACCGATGACCACATCATCACGTTGCTTGGGAAATATGGCATCCTGACCGACCGGCTGCGCCTGTGGGGAACAGGTGCTCCCATCCGCGAGTTCCTGTGGAGCGAGGACATGGCCGACGCCAGCGTCTATTGTCTGGAGCACATCGACTTCGAGGACGTGCGCGGCACCGGTGACGAGGTGCGCAACTGCCACATCAACATCGGTAGCGGCAAGGAAGTCACCATCAAGCAGTTGGCCGAGCTGGTGAAGAAGACGGTGAAATATAATGGCTGCATCGAGTGGGACAGCACCAAGCCCGACGGCACCCTGCGCAAGCTCACCGACGTGAGCAAGCTGCATGCCCTGGGCTGGCACCACACCATGGAACTCGAGGACGGCGTGCCCGCCCTCTACCACTGGTACCTCAACAACAACTAACCATCAATCTAAGATCCATATGAAACAGATTTATCTATCCATTTTGACCTTGGGCACTATAGCTCTGATGGGCGCATGCAGCCACCATGCCGACGAGCCAACTCCAGATCAGCCCAATAACCCCATTATCATGCCCGTTGATCAACACGTCACCTGGCAGGAAGACACGCCCATGAACAATGGCTCTCGTGGGAATTTCACTCTCCTCACCCCACCCCAGGTCGCACCCATTGAGGGACTGACGGTAGAAAACTTTCCCATCATTGACGGTTCTGACTCCACCCAGCCACTCAGGACGCTCCTTGCTGTGACGCTCACGTTTGGATACCGATGTGTGTGGACCCCTTGGGTGGCCGACGGTTCCATGCGGCTGGGTGTCAGCTATAATGACCTGACCGAAGAAGAGATCGCGCAATACCGAGTTCTTCATAAAAAGCTGAAAATCAACAACACCCATCCCTCATACCAAAACCTGATCGACGGCACAGTCGATTTAATCATCTGCGCCCGAGAGAGCTCTGAGGATGAAATCAACTATGCCAAGGATAAAAGCGTCACCCTCATCGAGAAGCCCATCGGCCTGGATTCGTTTGCCTTCTTGCTCAACCGCAACAACAGCGTCGTCAACCTCTCGCATGAGCAGATTGTCGCAATCTACAGCGGCCAGCTCACCAATTGGAGCCAAGTGGGCGGCAACGACACGACCATCGTCGCCTTTACACGCAACCGCAACTCGGGCAGTCAGGAAAAAATGGAAAAACTGGTCATGCAAGGCGTGCCCATGGTCGACAACCCCGAGCTGCGCGGCGGCTCAATGATGTGGCCCTATATGAGCATCATGGCTCAAACCTATGGCATCGCCTACTCGCCCTACTACTATTATTTGAACATGTCCGACTCGTTTGACCAAGTCAGAGCAATCTGTGTCAACGGCGTGCCTCCCACTCGACAATACATCCGCAACCGCCAGTACCCCTTTGTGTCCGAGGTCTATGCCTGCATCCGCAGCGACGAGCCCACCGACAGCTACGCCCACAAAGTCTTTGACTACCTCACCACCACCGACGGCAAAAAAATCATCGAAACTTCGGGCTACGTCGCCAACTAACCTTCCCCCACCCCATGACCATCATAACCTAAATCCATCGCATGCAGTCCACACGACGGATTTAGGTTTCTTTTTTGTATCCACTGGTGTCTACGAAAAGCCTCGATAGGGGCAACCAGAGTATTGACTCACAAAAAATAGCGTTTAATTTACTTTAGGATTGCAGTGCCGTGATGTGGCACTCCACTGTACTATCAATTGCCGGTGAATTGTCAATTGATGGGTATGAAACAGAATATCTATTTGAGAAAAATCAGGAGACGCGATGCAGAGTGGGACACCAGCACCTATCCCTTTTCTATCCCGGTGATCAGGGATTTCACTGAGTTTAGATTTGAGAAGTCAGTGACCTATATCATTGGAGGCAACGGATCGGGAAAATCCACCTTTCTCGAGGCCATTGCATTGTTGATGCGCATCAATCCCGAGGGCGGCTCCCGTCATTTCAATTTCCACACCCAAGAGACTCACTCATCATTGCACGAGTCGTTGATCGCATCGAGGGCCAGCTTGAACTTTAGTGACACCTATTTCTTTCGCGCCGAGAGTTACTACAATGTCATCACCGAGATCAATCGTCGTGGCTTAAACAAATACTATGACCACCTCAATCTTCATGAATTCTCCCACGGAGAAGGTTTCATGGCATTGCTTGAACACAGATTGACCGGTAAGGGGTTTTACATCTTTGATGAGCCCGAGGCCGCATTGTCCTTCCAGAACCAGTTGCTGTTCCTGTTATGGATCAAAGCGGCCATCAACAAAGGAGCTCAAATCATCATTGCCACCCACTCGCCAGTCATTCTTTCATATCCCGATGCTTCCATCCATGAGATCAAGGACGGTCGACTGATACCCACACAGTATCGTGACAGCAGCGTCTATCGCGACCTCTATGGCTTCCTGCTCAACCGTGAGGGATGCCTCCACCAGCTCGGCCTCATCGACAACAAATAAAAATCATCAATGAATTTTTGCAGGAAATGCAGCCGAATGGAAGCTCCAGAAAAAGATGATGTTTAGCTCAAGACCATTGCTTTGTTTTATTAGAGACCCCTGGCATCCAGTAGCATTTAAACACTTCTTATCACGTCACTCTTGAGCCGATTTGGTTTAAATTTTCATCGCAACCACTTGTGATATAGATAATTACATCAACCAAAAAGTTGGCACGGTTATTGCAGATATAGGTTCGAACTCATAATTTTTGGAGGTTTTTTAGGGTTAAACATGATTGTCAGCATGGCTCGTGAGAGTAGTGCTGATTTTTTTTTATTGGTGTCCGCTAAAACTTTTTTTGCGGCTGAAAAAATCAGGCTGAATCCCGTTGCCGAGGTTCAGCCTTTTTCGTTACCTTTGTTTTCACCACAAAAACCA
>Ga0247611_10002757_pt1 | contig 27353 bp, 33 predicted proteins | sample 177DNAGHGhighgp2_FD_192422 | JGI IMG/M metagenome (GOLD analysis project Ga0247611, IMG submission 192422) | Sheep rumen microbial communities from Palmerston North, Manawatu-Wanganui, New Zealand - 1770 DNA GHGhigh gp2 | ecosystem: Host-associated > Mammals > Digestive system > Stomach > Rumen... | reverse complement strand
ATAATCCACTCATGAGCCATAGTACCTACTGGCTTTACACCGAACTTCTTAGCAAGATAAACATTTGATGTACCAACAAAATTGGAAATACATTTGTGATTATCGTTTAAATGTGTAAACTTATCTATTACAAGCTCCTGTGCCTCTGCTGAAAGTCTTCTTCTAAGGCCAAATTCAGAGAATGTACCAATAAACCACTTATTATCATGAAGTTTCTCAAACTTAATGTCAAGTTTCTCCTTAAAGCTATCAAGAAGTTCATTATAATCATACTTCATTCTGAAATAAACTTCATTAACAATAGCAAGTGTAGGAATCTCGTACATGGAAGTGTTAAGCCATGTACCTTTCGTATAAATAGACAATCCACACTTGTCTTCATCAGTAATAATGAAATCCTCATATCGTGGTCTCCAAATGCGAAGAAAATCAATATAGCTACCCTTTAACCACTTAATAGAGTCAAGATACTCCAACTCGTCATCTGTAAAAGATAATTCACAGAAATGCTTAATCTGCTCCTTAATTTCCTCCACCATTTCTTTTGTAAAAAATACATCTGTGTTACGGCACTTAAACGCCCAAGTCGTTTTATAATCTGTAAACTGATGATAAATTCCCTGACCCATAGAAAACTTATAAAGGTCTGTTTCAAGTAATGAATTAATGATTGGATTTAATCTCATATATATACCTCTTTTCTTTATATTTATGATTTTTTAATAATACTCTCGTTGACTTCACACTTAATCTTATTGATTGTCTCATAATCTGGATGCTCTGGGAGCTTTGTCGTCTCTTTAAGCTGATTAAACTTCTTCTCCAAATCACTTACAATTGTATAAAACTCTGGCTTTGGTGAGCCATCCTCTGTAAGATACTCGTTATTACGAATTGACATCAGAAGGTCATGCTCCTTCTCTCTATATGTATTAATTTCCATATTCTCCATAATGTCAAAACACATATAATAAAGTCTTACTAAATGTGCCATGTGCTTGCCAAGTTTTGCATGGTCAATAGCCTTCTGATTACGCTTACCAATTCTAGCATAAGCCTTCTCAACGGCAGATAATTCACTCCACATAGCATTAAAATTAGCAAGAGTGATGTGCTTTAAATCTACATCTATCATGATTTCTGGCTGATTATACATATCATACTTATCTGTACTCAGATAGAGCTCCACATTTTCATCATTGTAATCTGTATACCTCTCAGACAATGTGTACTTAACATACTTCATTGTCTCAATAATGTGTCTCAAATGCTGAGGTAATGATACAGTTCTATCTACTTTATTCTCAAGTCTTCTAAGTTGCTGATTTGCATAACCTGCAAATGTTGCAATTGCTCTCTTTGAAAGAAAAGCTTTCTTATTATCTAACAAAAGCTGACCCTCTGGTGCTATATAAAGATATTGTTCTGGTCTTAACCCAAGAATTTCAATAGTATTTGGGTTATTCTCAGCAAGAAGCTTGAGCATCTTATTAAATGAATAAATTGTAGTATCTGTTGCTGTATCTACAATCTGCTCAAAATCTTCTCCGAGAAGAATCTCCTGCTTGCTATTCAAAGCAACACCACGAACATCAAGGTCTGAACCCTCTTTATTCATTCCGTAAGCATGTGAACCGCCTAATCCAAGCAAAATTAAATTCTCACCAAGATGCTCATTTTCCTTGAGAAATCTGTAATCTTCTTTATTCGTCTCATTGATAACCTTCATAGCATCTTTACCTGTTGTCATATGCATAACTAACTCTCCTTTTACTTATGATAGGGATATTTTAGCACAAACAAATAAGTTTGTCAAATTAAAAAGCCATAGGATTACCTATGGCCTTATATATCAAGTAGTATTGGTGTCTTCCAGTTTTTTAAATTCATGTTTATCTAAATATTTCACCATGTCCATCAAGTCCCCTCGTTCCTTGATTTCCTTTATTATCTGGCTTCCTGTATCTGTATTATCCACATTATGCACATAATATTCTTTTCTTTTAGAATAGATATACACAATCAGATTTCCGGTATGTTTCTTGCCTTTACAGTACAGAATAATGTCAGCGTCTTCATGCATCCCCTTTTACCCCATTCTTATGTGAACTGACAAACCCACAGGCAAGCCTATGGGTTTACGCCACTTTTTTATTACTTAAAGTCTTCTTTGATTATTTCAAACTCTGGCAATTCCTTTAATTCTGCAATAAATCCCTTGAAATATATACATTTATCATCATTAATGATTTCTTGATTTGTCATTCTCTTAATAATGATATGTGCAAAATCCCCATCCAAGCATTTAAAAGTATATTTATTTTTCAGATTTTCCCCGCTGCAATCCTCTTTTATAAAGCCTAAGTTATTACTTAGCTGTAGGAGCTTAAAGCACTCAACTCTTAAAGGAATTTCAAACTCATCTGATACACAATTAACTGTAGCTTTTATAGTGTCAAAAGACTTAATGTCTGATTCACTAATTTTAAAAATTATCTCGTCATTACTGAAAAAGACCACTGGAAACTTTATCGTTTCTGTAAGTTTCTCAGCTATTTGTGTCATTAAAAGCTTTTCATAAGAAATTACTCTCGATGGGTTACAATTTCCTAACACCACTTGCCGAATATACTTACTGTCAATAATAGTCTTAAAAGTAGTAAATTTAGACAGAAACTCCTCCCAAGTTTTTGCATAGCCGAAAATACTAGGGGAATACTTTCTCAATACTGAAAAGTTAGCCTTTCTTATATCTACACTAATAAAGTACTTATTTCTATACATATCAGTATAAATGTCTTTTGAGCGATAACCTAAATTTTTTGCTTTGAGTACCTCATGTGGCTCAGCATTAAATCTCAACCATCCATCTGTAGATTTAATGAAACTTATTGCATCATCTTTTACTCGATTGTATTCTGCAAAATAATCTTCTGGATTATTGAAACTACCCACTTCTTCTTCAAAAAGCTTATAGTATTTGACACAATCATAAACCGAATCAAGAGCTTTGAGACGCTCACTGAAAAAAGGCTCTTTATAAATGGTGATTGGTAACTTCATATCTTTTACGAAACGGGCATTTAAACTTGTAGTTAACATAATTATACTTTTCCTTTCTATTATTCTAGTATTATCATTATAAGACAAAATTGCATAAATGTCAACAAAAAAAATAAAGACTACTAAGTAAAAGTAGTCTTTATTTAGAGAGGTTCTCAAAATTTAAAAACCATTTTAACAAATATTAACTATGCCATCTAAAGTATCAAATAAATAGGACTTTATCTCATCTCTTAAAGCAGCCATATCTTTGTTCATTATACTAAATTCCTTTACTTTGAAAGGTATTTCACTTGACATCATACCACTAAATACTACTTTATTACCTTTTCTCTTTAGCTCAAAAGTCAAGCCGCGTTTTACTGCCCCTATGCCCTCTACTATATCTGTATATTGCTCCTTAATACCAATCAGCATATCATCTATTTTATTAAATGCATCTTTATTATCTAAATCAAATTTATTAAATCCCTTCCAAGCCTTTATTTTACTTGGATTGGCTATATAAGGTAAGCCACTTTTAAATGTAATATATCTTTTAACCAACTCTTCAATAGTCAATCTCTCAGAATTGACTGTATTATCAAAACCATATTGCACCAACTGGCATAATCCTAATTTCATGTCTACAAATTCTATTTTTACACTCGCATGCCCATAACCTTTGTGTTTGTCGTTGCATGCCTTAAATACTTCATAATCATATTGTGCCATAGTTTTTATACTCCACAAAATTATTTGTATTTCTTCACTACATTGAAATCAAATACACAATAGCCATACTCGTCACTTAAATAATTAGCCACATCGTCTAAATAACCATTTATGTCCTCGCTGTCGATATTTAATGTTTCTGGTAATTCCACCTCACGAGGAAGACCTAACTCTTTAGCACTAACCCCATCTGTGTCCCATTTAATTTTATTTACTACATAATAAGGCTTCCTAGCTGTTTTTCCTATTTCTACTCTCTTTCCGGATTGATTTACTCTTTTACTTGCTTGTGATAAACGAAATGCACAATCTGTATATAATTTACCATAATAAGCTACTGTTACTAAGGCATCATCATTTGCATGCAGTTCATCAATAGAAACAAGTTGCACAGAGTTCTTAAAGGCTGTTGACTTATATTTTGCACCAATAACTAATTCACTTGCTTTCATAACTTTTAATCTCCTAAATTAATTTTTATATTTACCTTATTTTATAATTTTTTGGATATATTTTAAAACAAAAAAATCCCGTGCAAAATGCACGGGAAATCAACAGTATTAAACTGTTACGCAATCGTAACGAGGATTGCTCAAGGTCTTCTGCATTGCCTCCATAGGAGTCATATACATAGTCTGTGCTACCTGAGAGAAGATTGCTGGTGTGAAGCCACTCACAAGCTGTACTCCTGCCTCGTTTCTGTCTGTATGGAAAACACTCTTAGTGTCTCTTACATTCCAGAAGATTACATTTGGAAGTTCATAGCCTGCCTGCTGGAACTTGCTCTTGCAGTGCTTTATAAAAGTAGTACCCTCCACACAGCTATCGAACTGCATATCGGAAATAATCATAATAGACTTAGGCATGTCCTTTGGTGCTACATTATGCTTGATAGCTGTATTAAGCACAAGGTTCATAACTGCCTCAATATCAGTATTGCACTCCCAATCTGCATTATTCAGGTTCTTCATACGATGAAGTAGGCTATCTCCACGAAGCTTCTGAATTGCTGGCTTAGCACTGAAAGTAACAAAGGTATCCTTGAAAGCACCAGTATTTCTCTCTGCTGCATAAAGTGTAAGAGACAAAGCAACCTCGATTGGACGACCACACATACTTCCTGATGTGTCGCAAACAATAAGAACATTACCCATATTATCTGAGTCAACATAGTTTGGAAGATGCTTCCATGCCTCTTCAAGTGCTGTGTCCTCATTACGTGAGCCAAGATACTTATGAACGATGTCATAAGGTGCCATTACGCCTGTATTCATCTTTGTCTCACCCTTCTGTAAGGAGTTAAGATAAGCAGCAAAATGCTTATCATCCTTGTTATAGAAGAGTGTCTTATATCTAAGCATAGCCATTCCGGGCATCTTAGAATAGTCAATCTTATCAAACTCACCACCATAAACATATGGCTCTACTACACCAATATACTTACGAAGTGCCTTAAGGGTCTTCTTAAAAAGTGGCATTCTGTTACGTGCATAACCAAGCTTCTTTGCTGTAAGCTTGCCAAGCTCGGCTGTCTTCTCGTTAGCAGAATCTGGTGTCTTAATCCACTTAGCAAGCAATGATGCTGGCTTATTTTCCTTCATAGCAACTACATCTGCCTCAAACTGAGCAGACATAAACTTCCACATCTCATCCTCTGCCTTAGTACCTACAAGGGCATAAAGGTCATCAAATCTTCCAAAGTATGGAATGAGTGGAATATTCTTTATAACAACATCTGTCTGATGGTTAGCAGCATGACTTAAAATGTCACGAAATGTCTGTCTCTCACCAAGGCCACCTCTTGCATCTCTTCCGTAAAAGAGTGTCTTTGTGGCAAGAAGTGCGTCCTCCTTAAATGCCTCATCAAAGTCAGCACACTTTACAGCCTTATCAGAACCACGATATACTCCAAATGAAGCATAGAAATCAAGAAGATTACTTGTTGTACTAACAAGTGCATCCTGACCGTTCTCTGTCTTTCCCCAATTTGCCTCTTCGTTAAGTGCCTGTGCGAAATTCTTACTCATTCCCTTTTCCTCCTAATTGTGATTACATTAATTTTGTGAAAAATAAAAAGCCCGCTAGATGCAGTCATCCAACGAACTATTTTATAAATGTTATTGAGTGTTATGACAGTTTTTGTGTATTATAATGGGTCACCACCCACCGTTGTTAATTTAAAATATTATTCTTCTTTAAAAATAAATTTGCCGAAGATGTCATACTCAATTATAAAATAGTCTTGTCTTATGACTAAAAATGTAACATATCCATAAAATGTTATACTGTTTAATTTGCAGAAGATGTCATACAAAACTAATTTTTTATTGACTTGTATAGAAGATGTGCTATGACTCCAAAAATAAAAACATTATATTAGTTGTTTTGATTTTAATAATTTTGCGGAAGATGTCATACATCAACTATGCTTTAATTATAACATATAATTTTTATTTGTCAAGCTATTAAAGCAATAATTTTAAATTTTTTTGAAAAATCTTAGGCTACCATTCTAAGCCCAAAATTCATCATAGGGTTTCTTACTGTTCTAAACCTATATAAGCCCTCATACATCGCAATAGCCTTATCTGCAAGTGTTAAAGCTAAAGCAAGTCTTGATGTAGGTACATGAATAGCTAATGGGAACATGTGTGCCTTTATAGCTTTTTCTTGCTCCTTTGTAAGTCCAAATTCTTTCTTAGCATTTTCTGCTGCCTCAATAGGATGATAAAAAGCAAAAAAGCCTTTATGTCTCTCTCCCTGTGAAATCAAAGGCTGGTTATAATAATTTACAAAACACATATCATGTAAAAGTGCTGTCTTTATAGCTGAATTTACATCAATACCAAACTTTTTAGCTATTATAGCGGTTCCAACTGCTACCCTTAAGCTATGGTCATAAGTATTAGTATATTTATGTCTTGGATAATTTTTCAAGTCTTTATAACTCTCATTATAAATTATCTTATCAACTTCATCTGAGTACCTTTCAAGGTATCTTATAACTTTTGTATCTAGCTCCATTTTTAACATCTGTAAAGCCTCTCAATGATTGTTAAATTTAAACAAACAGAATGGTAGATACTGTACAAAGTGATTCTCCATGTGAGAACCTTCTGGGTAATCGTCACCGTATTCAACTTCGACAAAATAATTATACTTAGATGCCTTCTTTGATAACTCTCTTAACTGCCTTGTATCCTCGTCCTCTGCATCATTTACAATTTCACCAGTAAAAGAATCACGGGCTATCCTTTTACCATTTTCAATTGAAACAGTGAATTTTCTATCAGAAAAATATCTATCGTAGAACAATCTATCAGTTTGTATTCTATCCATACAAGCAAGAATAGCATTCTTTCTACTGTATATATGCTTACTTCTTAGGACATCCTCCAATAATGTGTCATAATATTCAGCATTTTCCTTATCTCTTGCCTTATAATAATTAATTTGGCTCTCTATATGGTCTTTATCCTTAAAACAAAGAATAAAACTACTTGAGCTTGAATTTGTAACAAAGTCTAATCTAATTTTCATAAAAAAACAAACTCCTCTCTAAAAAAGAAGCATCCCCCGGTTAATTGCACACCGGGGGACTAAGGAAGGCTAAACATGAATAAAAAAAGAACTTGCGTAACGAAATAAACTACATACCGTAGCCTAAATTGACCAATTTACTGCCCCCCCTAAATAAGTGGTCCTAAATAAGAATTTTTTTGGATAAATTTTTTAACTTATCTTAAAATTATTTTAGCATAAAAAGGCCTCAATGTCAATTGGGTGTGAATTTAATTTTGTGTAATTTTCTTTATAAAAGCCTCCATCATTTTTGGTGGAACTCCCTCACCCACAATGTCCCGTATTACTTTATCAGTTGTACCATCTGGAAAACTAATATCTCTTGGAAGTGAGCTTACAATAAATAATTCCAATAATGTTAATGCTCTTGCATCACTATAAAGAGTTTCACCGGTTTCCTTATCAATGTAGGGTCTTCCCGGATGCCCATTATTAGATGAACTTAAACCTTTATTGTTCATTGTTCTTGTATTAGCTGGTTTATCCCACTCCATTCTTTTAAAACAATCTTTAAAAGTCTTTATTCTTGTTCCATCTGGATTTTTTGGATAATAAACTGGATTTTTATGTGCACTCATGCCAGTAGGTGTATGTTTCATACATAATACATGATGACTTGGATGTTTAGGAGCTGTATGCCATTTAATATTAGAACTCTCTCCAGACTCCAAACTTGGTAAATCACCTATAGCCTCTCTTAAAGTTACTTGATGTTCTACTTTTTCTGGCTCATCCCATGTCAAACCTTTTTTCCATAATCTAATAATTGTTCTCTTTCTTGTTTGAGGAACTCCATAGTCTGCTGCATTATAAACATCAGCAGCTATTTCATATCTATCTGCATATCTTTCCTTAAACAAATCAGCTATTAAAGTGAGCTTGTTATCCTTATTCATGTACTTCATTCCTAAGAACTTAGGTACATTTTCTATTAAAACATAATCAAAATTACACCTATCAATTATATCTAATACATCAAATATAAGATAATTTCTGACATCATTTTCATAATCACGTTTACCCACTGAACTCATACCCTGACATGGCGGGGTTGCTATTAAAAGGTTTATGTCTAACTCCTTGGCCTTATTTATAAGAGTTTCCTTGTTCTCTTTTATATCTCCTGTAATTACTTCACAATTAGGAAATCTAAATCTATGTATTTCTGCTCTTTTCTCTAATAATTCATTTGCGATTAGGGTTTTTACTCCAATGTCCTCTAAGTAAGTCTCCCCTATTCCCCCTCCTGCAAATAATGACATTGCTCTTATTTCTTTCTTTTTCTGCATTAATTCCTCACTTTTTACGAAATATTCTATGCTCCCATTGGTGTTTGTGCTTATGGTCTTTCCAGCCTGTACTCTTTCTCATCCATGAGTCATCCCAACAAATGCCAACTAGGGCTTTCTTCTTTGGATTAGCATAATACTTATAGTACACTCTTTCGTCTTCATATACTAAATCATATTCCTGCTTTATTGTATTATGTTTTCTAATTCTACGATAATTACTGCAAGTATGCGAACTACCCCTTCGTCTCCTATGTTTTGGCTTTCTTCTGCATAAAAAAACATCGACATAGCTTAAATCTACTTGCCCATTTTTATATTCTAAGGATAATTTTTTAATCTCCTTTATATATTTTCTAGGGTCTATACTTGCATAATTATCTGTATACAAATAATAACTCTTGTATCTTTTATAAGTTATATCTCTTGTTATGCACTCATTATTTATATCTCTTTTTACGGCCCCGTTTTCATCCCTAACATATTCTTTGTGGCTGACAAGCTCAAAATCTTTTCCAGTTGCATTAATGTCTGACAAATAAATGTCACCATACTTAGCAAAAAATGCTATCATGTCCTTTATTGATGGAAAATCAGCTATCCTATACTTAATATAAATCTGATTTTCTACCTCGTTATAAGACATCTCAATAAAGTGTATTCTTTCAGCATGATTATTAAACATATTTACTCTCCTTTCTTCAAGTAGAGTGAAATGATTTAACTTGTTTCTCTATACATACAATGATGAGACATGGAAAAACTTACAGGTTTCATCAAAAGTATTTTCAAATTTTATAAGACTTGAATGAGTGTCATCTATGTAGATAAATGCCCCATGTGTTTTTTGGATTATATCCAAATGTTCTATTTTATTGTCAACAGAAGTTGCCATTATTACACGATTTACAGGGATTTCTGGATAATATTTTTCTATCTGTTTCTTCTTGAAATCATACTCGACATAACCGTGCATATGAGATAAGACATAATATGTATTATCCTTATACTTTCTTACAATCTCCTGTACTGATGGTATAGGGTCTGATTTAAGATTCTCACCTCTCTCATATGCCTCTAGCAATTTCTTATGTGTCTCATTTGGCATATTGATTCTCTCTTTATACCAACGAGCCTCAAAGAGAACCCCGTCGTAATCTAATACAACGGGGAGTTTATTTTCATCTAAAAGTTTTTCTAAATATTTATTCATTAGTTACTCTGCTGCCCAACCAAAGTATACGTATTCGTCAAGAGATAATACTAATTGCTTATCATCTGTATGCTTTGTAGTGTTTTTATATTTCTTAAGTTCGTCCCTACACAAAATATTTTCCCCCTTCATTACAGAAGGTCTTCCTACAATTAGTAAATTACTCTTATATTTATTTTTATGAAGCCAATTATGTGCATAATCCTTACACTCTTTAAGAGTCTTGCCCTTAAATATAACTTTTCTGCCCATATAATCATTATCTTCTATTACAACATAAGGTGAACCGCTACCCTTTCTTAGAACTTCATCACCTTTATATGCCTTTACTTTCTTAAAAACTGTTGTAACTACATGGGTTTCAATATGTTTAACTAAATAGACAACCCCGTCCCTTTTACCAAGATTGTCTTTCATTTCTCTTTCATACTTATCAAGTTGTGCTTTTGTCTTTTTACTAAAATCACCAGCATATCTAAAGCTGACAGTACTACAAGTGCCATTATAAGAATCATTTCCATGTTCATAAATGGCAGCTTCTTGCTCTGCCCTTATGCCCTCTCTCCAATCATATGCCTTAAATTCACCACCTATAAAGCATGCACCCATAACTTAAATTCCTCCAAAATATTTACATGTCTTCCAATGTACTTGCACCGTGTGTATCTAAATATTCTGATAGACTATTTATCAGCATATCTATTGACTCTATACCATCCTCTATTTTAGTAGTGTCTATTGCTGGTATTGAATAGTCCATTTCTTTATATTCTGATAATTTAGCTTTTGTAGCACTTATTATACCTTTCACAACTGGGTCATCTTGAAATTTTGTTAACATTACTTTATGTGCTATTATGTAGTCTAAATTTGAATCAAGGGCTTCAAAGCTCTCTTTGTAATTCATCATCTGCTCCTATTCTACTTACTTAGACGTAAGGCTGTAATTTCTCTAATATTACCTTTACACAATTAGTAACAAGTCCGTTACCCGCTTGACTGTAAAGTTGGTTGTCAGACATTCCTACTAATCTGCACTTTGCAACGTCATCTTTTCTCATACCCATTAAGACGAAACACTCTTGTGGTGTCAATTTTCTTATGGCTGGCACTACCTTCCCGTCTTCCTTTTTCTCTGCATAAATCATTGGCTCGTGGTTTCCTCCAGAGGATGTTACTAATGCTGGTGATATACCGTTTATATCATAGACTCTTCCGGCTGTAGGGTTTTGCCATTTTGTTTCACGAGTTATTGAGCCTATTTTATTGGCCTTAGCCTTATACTTAGGTAATGTCTTAACAATAGAACTTAATCTTTCGGCTTCAGTTTTTGCTATTGGATTCTTACTAAAATATTTGTCATCTACAATACTATCCAGAATATCCCTTATTCTTAAATCTGTATCCTCACCATCAGGAATTTCAAATCCTGACATATTTATAGAGTTCTGATAATACAAAGCAAAAACTCTCTTTCTACTTTGTGGGACACCGTAATCCTTTGCATCCATTATCTTATAGACACAATCATAGCCAAGTTTCTTAAAATCCTCATTCAGTGCTAAGTAAGATTCCAAATAAGCCTTTCTTACAAGATTATCTACATTCTCCATTAAAAGAAATCTAGGCTTTTTCTCTGTATTACTTAAAATCCTTAATATCTGATATACAAGTCCTGACCTAGTGTTCTCAAGCCCCGCTTGTCTTCCAGCCCTCGAAATATCAGTGCATGGGAAACTAAAAGTTAATAAGTCACATGATGGAAAACTCTTTACTAATGAAATATCTCCAAGATTCTTATTTAACTTACAAGCCACATAGGTCTGCCTTACCTTAGCATCATTAGCCCTATCCCAATTATAGGGTTTCTGTTTCTTAAAATCATAATTTATATTTAGAGACTTTAAATATTCTACCATCTTCTCTCTGTTTGGGCATGGATACTTTTTAAGCTCCTCTGCTAAATTATTATTAATGGCTGCATAAGATATGATTGCATTACCATTAATTTCTGATGTTGCAACTACATCAACATCATATAATCCTGTGTCTACCATTCCTCTTTCCTGCATACCTATGCCTGAGAATGTTGTTACTACTTTAAGCTTCTTCATAAATATAAATTATTATCCTTTCTGAATTTCTATTTCTGTTACTTTCTACCAAATGGCTTAAAACCAAGTATATCTATACCTCTTGCAGCCTTCTTTAAAGGTTGCTTTACTAACTCGGTTGGATGTGTAATTGTATTAAATGTTGCCTTTACATTATCCTTAAAACTAGCATTATTTGACTTAGCCCTATTACATGGTTTACAAAGTGGTTGTAAATTATAAATTTCATCGCTGCCACCCTTAGACCAAGGTACTATATGGTCTACTTCCATCTTTTCATTCTCTGGAATACAGGAACTAGGATTTCCACTTCCCGGTCTTCCACACCATTTACCACAATGTGCACACTTATACCAATAACCCTTCTTACCCATTCTCTTTACTCCGGGGTTTGCTCTTACAAATCTAGCTCTTACTTCTGATTGAGTCATAAATTTCTTCCTCCAACAATCAAATAAATATTTATTAGCTTTATTTTAATACTTTGTTGGATAATTATTTTTGCAAAAAAATAGATAGTGGCATCACTATCTATTATATCATATACTAAGTCTTTTTTACATTAAATAAGCTTTTTCTCTTTTAAAATTTCATCTATTTCTTTATACAAATGCTCACAAGCTAAATGATAGCCTCTATCTACTGCATTTAGTGGCTCTCCGCCATTATCATCGTCTCGCTCTTTCATATTATACTTAAGCTCCTTAAACATATATAAGACTTCCTCTTTGGTGTAAAGCTTATCGACTACCCCTGCTTTCTCAAGATTAGTTTCATCTATTGGCATATCTCATTTAAGATTTGGTTTTACCAAACCTTGCCTCCTTTCTTTAATATAAGTCTTCTAAATCATCTTCCTCATAATTATTTATACTAAATTTAGATACAAATAATACCCATCCTACAAAACTTTGTAATATACCTTGCTCCTCATTAGAGTAAATACTAATACTGTTTACTCCCCCTTTTGTCTCTTTATCTACAGAAAAGTAAATAAGTGAACTGTTATTATGAATACTAAATATCTTATTAGGTAGCTTAACTTTATTTGTATCACAACCCGCAAATGCCGAACTCTCTATACATCTCAGGGTGTTAGGTATTGTGACTTCTAATTCACTACAATTTTCAAAGGCTGACTTACCTATTAATTCTAACTGTGTATTCTCTACACCTATCATTCTACATAATCCTGTGTTCTGAAATGCACCAGCCTCTATGATTTTTAACTTATCATACACTTTTACAACTTCTAATGATTCACAGTCTTTAAATGATTCTTTTCCAATTGCATGTAAGTCATATGAAAACTCTACTGCATGTAATGCTGAACAAAGAGCAAAAGCGCGATAAGGTACTACTTGTAAAATATTATTAAATCTTACCGTCTTCAAATTATTACAATCAGAAAATGCAAGTTTACCTAGTACTTTTAAAGATTTGGGAAGTGTTAAATTAATTACCCCACACTTAACAAACGCTCTATTACATATCTTCTCAATACTATCGGGCAGATTCAAGGTCTTTAATTCAGCACAATGCTCAAAAGCAGATTTATCTATTATCTTTAGACCTTCATTAAATACTACTTCGGATAACTTTCTACAAGCCGCAAACGTAGCTTCTTCTATTTTCTCTATTTTAGCATTTATAATAACTTTCTGTAAAGAATTACACCTAACAAATGCGGCAGACCCAATTCTAGTTACTGATTCTGGAATTATTACTTGCTTTATTTCACTATCACTAAAAGCATCATCATCAATTTCTAATATAGTATTTGGGATAATAACCTCATCAATATCAATATTATTTAAAGCCTTCTTACCAATACATTCTATAAATCTTGGTAAATATAACCTCCTTGGGCAAAACTTATGGCTAGGTACATATCCAGTTAAGGTTAACTTGTCATTAATAACAGAAAATTTAAAATTTGAGTAACCCTCAACTTCTCCCAAAGTCCCAAAAGTTATACAATTTGCAATGAAAGCCTTTAATTCTTCTCTACTAGTGTTATCTGTCAAGTGATTAGCAATAATTGCAAAATTATATCTTGAAAAAATAAGGGGATTCTCAAAACAAAAGTCCTGCTTTTCAGACCAATTCATTAAGCACTCTGTAATACTAATGTCGTTGGCATCTTTCTCATTTTCTCCATCATCAACCAATCGCATCAAATCCTTACCTAACTTGTAGTAGGTAACACACTTGGATGGCAAACCTTTATTTTTTAATTCATCATTTAGCTTCAATAAATCTTCTATACAAGTAAGTATCATTTGGCTTACTCCTTAATTTGATATTAAACAATTTTGTTATTTGTAGTATAATCTAAATTGTTTAATTTGTCAATAAAATAAAGGGGTTTGAAATATTTTTGTTTCAAAACCCCTTAACCCCTAATCCTTATAAATAATTGTATTAGCCGTATGTTATCCTCTTTCTAACTAAGTAACTCAGTAAGTTCTTTAATTCTTTCCCTTAACTCCTTACCGTTGATACAATTTATCTGTTCATCACTAAGAGGTTTCCTATTACTAGCTAATAAATAATAGTTGGTATCATCTTTTCCTCTTTTGATATTGTAATACTTATTAGAAACATATCCTCTGTATGTCTTTGGTATTGTCTTTAGATATTCAGTGGCATTTTCCAGTTTAATATCTGGAGAATTTAACATATAATTCAGATGTTTCTCCACAAAATTACTAATTAAAGTTTCATATGTGGTAATTTCTGAAATATAATCATCTATTGTTTCCTTCAAATTATCGGGCAATGCTGTATAAAAGTCATCAATTCTACCTCTAAAATAAAGTTCTATTACAGTATTAAAACTTGACTTTAAATCGTAAAGTCTTGCAGTTGCAAGATAATCGTCACATTTTACCTTTACAAGAAAACCATCTATATTCATAACATAGCCTTCTTTTTCATAGGACATGTATTTATTCAAAGTAGAAAGCATTTCCTCATAAGTACCTGAGAATAAAGTAGTACTCCGAATATTATACTTCTTGGCAAGCTCAATGACATCATGATATGACATTATTGTGCCATCAATCTTATTTCTTGCACCTATTAAATATATACCTGAGTCTTCTTTTTTATATGAAACAACATGTTTATCTCTCATGTCTATAAGCTCAAACATAAAAGTATAGTCTTTATTTTCATGTATCAGCTTGCTATAAGATGGATTTGCCTCATAATAGTTTCTAGCATAAGTAATAATAGGTGATATATCTTCATCAATATGCTTAGATGAAGTTATAATATAGTCATAAGACTTTCCATTATTCATAGTAATAGTCTTACCCAACAAGTCTGTAATCTGGATAAATGAGCCATCTAACTTATCTGCAAACTCCAAAAGCTTTGCACTATTCACCCTCTTCATTACACTTGCCACAGAGAACTCTGAATTATCACCAGAAGTTTCACCCATGTTTCTAAACTTAGAATATGGAAGACTTACTACTTTCATATCTCTTAAGTCTATAACAAGGCTTCTACACTCCTGTAATATACCGTCATAAGTATAGAATACATCCTTACTTATTGTTTTGTTATTAAAATAACCAAGTTCATTATATCTTAAAATAATATAACTACCCAACTGATTAATACTCAACAAAGTAAGAATGTTAAATAAGTCATCTTCTGATAAGTCATCTAAAGAGTGCTTAACATCCAAATTATTAAAATACTTCTTTACGAGTGCCTCAACAACAGGGGATAATTCCTCTGTTTTGATTTCATTAATAAACTCTTTCTTCTTTGGTACTCCCTCAGAATTAGCCTTAAGAGCCATTACACCTTTTTCAAATTTACTAATCTTTTCCTTTAGAGGGTTTTTTTCCACCTTACCGTTCTGGATTCCAACCTCTGTCAAGAACTCTTGGTATCTCTCATAAAAATCGGAGTTCTTTAACACATAGGCTGGTGCGGAATCACCAGTATAATCGAGTTCAAAAAGGTGCTTACCATAAGTTTTTACGGTATGAGCATCTAACTTTTTAAAAAAATTCTGAACTTTTACATAATCTCTAAGCATCTTCTAACTCCTATTAAACTTCTTATTGTTCACTATAAGCTCCTTTAAGGTTACCGGCCTGTAATCATTTATCATGCATCCAGCATTAAGGGCCTTATCAAACTGACTCATAATCTTATAAGCCATATTTTCTTTGTTGTTATGGATATGCCCATATACATGATATGTGCCTCTAAAATAGCCATTCCATTCTGCCATAGGATAATGACACATGTGTATGCTCACATTCTGCCCATCTAAAGTATCCCAAATCATTTTCATTTGGTCTACTGATTCAAACTTCTTTCTTGCTGAATCCGTCAACTTATCATGATTTCCAAGAATGAGGTGCTTCTTTCCTACTAATCTATCTAAGTAGGTGTCTGCATTCTTCCATGCAAAATCCCCTATAATCCAAATGTCATCATCTGGCTTTACAGTCGAGTTCCAGTTCTTTATCAGTGCTTCATCATTCTCTTCTACGCTGCTATATGGTCTACCATCAAGTCTAATGATATTTTTATGACCAAAATGTAAATCACTTATATAATAATTCATCCTTCTACCTCACTTTGACCACCACGGGTCTGTCCGTGGGGCTTTACTTGTCTTTTAAGCTCTCATATTCTTCTTTTATATCAGTATAATAAATATTCATCCAAAAGTCAAGTATTTTAAAAGACCTTAAAGTGTTGTCACTATTCTTCTCAATAATTACATCCTTAAAACTCTTATCTATCTGTGTATTCATAAATAAATTCAAAACTAATTCCTCTGATAAATAAGGTGTTTCAACTACTTTATATTCAGCACTCTCCTCAGACAAATCTACTTCACTTGGATTCTCTATAGGATTATCTGAAATAATATATTTCTCAGTATCTTCATCCATTATCTTATACTGATAATAGCTATCACCATCGGTATTACATATCCACTCGTCATTATATTTTAAAAGTAATACAACAGAATCCTCGGCACTCCATTCAATTAAATACTTATCCTTATGTAATCCATTATAAAGTGCCTCAGAAAACTCTTTAGCCTTAGTTGCCAAACTTGTATATTCTGCCTCTAAGTCTGCCTTATTTTTATCAAACTGACTCTTAAAACTCTTTCCTTCTTCTGTATCTGCCTTTACTACTTCTATATAAAGGTTTTCATTCTTTCTTGTCAGATTAAGTCTCTGCTTCTCTCTGTCATAGTCACTTATTTCATATTTTGACAAATTAGTAAATATGTCATACAAAATGGACATATTCGTTGATGGGTGTATATAGTCTACATCTGTAAATATCATGTCTGTAAGCTCAAAGTTTACACCATTAAACTTTACCTCACCATAGGACTGAATTTCTCCATTTTTGCTATAGAGATATTTCTCAATCGCCCCTTCGTCTTCCCTTATAATGTCAAATCTCTGCTCACCATCATTAACAATAAAATAATTATTTCTGTCATGGTAATAAAGATTCTCAATTTCTTCTTGAAGTGACTCCTCTACCTTAATATTACTTTCAGTAGCAACATTATCAATAAGGGTGCGGTTATAAGAGCCACACCCTGTCATAACAATGGCTAACATAGCAAACATAGCCACTAATTTATTCTTTTTTATTCTCTGCTTCGCTTGATTCTTCATGCTCTCCACCATTCTTGTTCTTAAATTGAATTGTGTAAATTATGTTACATACTACGGTAGAAATTGTTGTTATAACACTTCCTAGTAAAATCATAAAACCATAAAGTATTTGAATAGCTAGCCTCTCGCCAGTATTAGCCTTAGAAAATACAAGCCCCATCATTTGAGTTCTTAAATATATCTCTGTCAATTTTGACAATACAAGATTTAAGAGCATAAAGCCAAATGTAATTACTAGCACTCCCATAAAGGCTGCTGTCTCCTCAAAATAAAGCTCCTCTGAGTTTACCATCTGCATAAATTCTGGAACTCTTGAAATCTTGTAACAAGAATAAAAGAGGGATGTCAAATTTAAGATGGGAAATACCACTAAGTACATGAATTTAAAGAAAGAAAAACTCATGCTCGATAATTTGCCCTCTTTATGTAAAATATTTGCTACTTCTACATATCTCAAAAATGGTACAAAAAACTTTTTATTTGCATTGTAACCTGCATTTTTCATAATAGAATAATTAGCAAACCCATCGAAAAATAGAAATAACAATGCAACTATCACTACCACAAATATACTATAAATTATAGCAACTGTTTGACTATCCATAACTAAAATCAACTCCTTTTATATACAGAAACTACCTCTTTAACTAAATCAAGATATTCTTTCTCCTCAAGAAAGAATGGGTCTAATCCCTGTTTAGTTATATAATTATTAATAAAGGCAATAAACTGACCAAATCTAAGGTCTGTATAATTCTCCTTATGAATATTCATAAGCTCCGTGTAAAATGCATCAAGTCTTTCTGGCTTTCTCATAATTGTACCACCTTTAAATTGTCATATTAGCCTTATTATCGCCATATCTGTTTGTCGGTATCATTACTCTATCATCTGGCACATAATAAGTCTTAACACCCTTTACATCATGCTCCATTACAATATTTTCTCTTGATGCAATATAATCTGCCATGTGTACGAATGTCTGATAAATAGTTGATGGCTTGGGTAAAACATAGGTTGAATACTTATTCTTATTCCACTCTCCCATGTGAGATGCAATGCATCCAGCAATAAAATCCAGTGTTTCATCTGGTAAAAAATTTCTCATACCACTAACCATACCAGCGGCATACAACGGATGCTCATGCTTTGTGTGCTTATTCTGCTCATAGTCATCCTGCCATCCTGACTTTAAACTGTCATGGAACAAACAAGCTACATACATACAATCAATAATATACTGTACTGGTTTCTCCGTTCCCTGTGCAAGCATATTCTTTACTGACTCTGGTGCTGTTAAATTAATTAGCATTTCACAAACAGACTCAGTATGGCGAACAAGACCACCCTCTCCTAAGTCTCCAACGGGATGATACTTACCAGTAGAAGATGCAGCTACATGGAAAAAGTACTCTGGAATATAAGCACTCAAGAGTGTTGCAAATATCTTTAACTCGGGTGTCATAATCTTATCTATAATTGGGGTCAAAACTTTATTAGACCCAGAAGTATTAATTGCTCTTACAAAACTTACACTTCTATCTGTATTTCTAAATACTCCAAGAATAGGCTCATTCTTGTGTACATCAGAATTTAACTCACTAAGAGTCATCTCCTTACCCTCTGCACCTGAGGTATCTGCTAACTTAACTCTAAACTCTGTTCCTTCGTCTACCTGAGGAATGTCTACTACATAAAACATCTGTTAATACCCCTTTCTTATAATTAACCTGCTTGCAAAATTGCAAAGATATGCTTTATTGTTATTTTCTGGCTTTAAATAACATATGTCAAGGCACTCTCTTAATACTTCTTTGATATTTGCTACATCATTTACTCCTATAGCTAAAATATCATTACCGTTTATATCCAGTTCCTTAAGAGTAATATTAGTTCCCTCATTCATTACATCATAAAAAACTGTCTCTAACCCATCTACATCTGCTGGATTTGCTCTTGCTGGATTCTTTGCCGATTCATCAGCCCTCTTTATAAGTATCAATCTGTCTACTGCTTCTTTGTCTACTCCAGCAAGGAACTTTCTTACTTTATGAATCCTATAACCCGATATAAATATATCATGGTTCTTTACAAGGAACAATATCTTCCTCGTCTCCTCTTTTGAAAATCTTAAACTTGCAAGCACCAGTCTTCCTACTATTACTGACTCTCTAGGATGTTGAATAAAATGCTCTACCCCATCGTCTCCAATAGTCTTTACACGCTTCTTTCCTATATCATGTAAAATGGCTGCCATAGCTAAAATATAGTCATTATAAACAGTGGTGTACTGCAATGTATGTAATGTGTGATTATATAGGTCATAAATATGTGCTGGGTTATACTGACTTACTCCATAAAGCTCCTGTAATTTAGGGCATGCTATAGCGAGTAACCTCACATAAAGGTCAAGTAAAGTATAATCAATTACTGTTTCTACCTTTCTGCCTGAGAAGAACTTAATGAACTCCTCATGAACTCTCTCAGGTGATACACAATTACCACGCTCTGTAAAAACACTTAAACACTCCCCCATCGTCTCCTCATCTATTGAGAAATTATACCTTGCTGCAAATCTTACAGCTCTCAAGGCTCTTAAAGGGTCTTCATTAAGTCTTTCTCTTGCATTACCTACAAACCTTATTACACCATTATTTAAATCCTGTAATCCACCTACATAATCTACAAGCCCAACTTTATTGTTATATGCAAGTGCATTTATTGTAAGGTCTCTCCTATGTACATCCTCTTGTAAAGTATCTGCATAAGCTACCTCATCCGGATGCCTTCCATCGCTATATCTGCCATCATTTCTATATGTGGTGACTTCGTAAAATTCACCATTTCTATGTACTGAAACTGTACCAAAGGCTAAGCCTGATGGGATTACATGACTAAAAATCCCCATTACGTCCTCAGGTCTTGCATTTGTAGTAATATCCCAGTCATGTGGCTCTGCACCTAAAATTGCATCTCTTACACAACCACCCACTACATAAGCTTCAAAGCCAGCCTCATTCAATTTTGATAAAATATATTCTACATCCTTTGGTATATTGATTCTCATTGCTATCACCACCGTTTCTCCCTTTATAATTAAAAATTATAACATAAACGCTACTATTTGTAAAGGTTTTTAGCTAACTTTTTCAATTAAAAAATGCCGATAATTATTAGTTATCGGCATTAATGATTATTCTGCTCAGTTGCTAAAATCAGCATTTGGATGTCTCTCAAAAACCATTAACTGACGAGGCTTAATTAACGAGTGATTAAAGGTAATATCTACTCCCTTCATATTCTTTATAACCACTCTTTCAATGTTTTCAGACCAACCGTATGTTTCCAGTCCACTATGGTTTGGCCAATACCTAAAATCTACCCCCGTCTCCTTGTCTCTATATAATATGCTATCCTGCATCATTCCAGTATGACGATAAGGCTCCATTACACCAGTATGGTCATCAATATTAAAAGCTACAAGTGAGCCTGCACTTACACTCTCCACTTCCATATAAACACAGTTATCATACTTCTTAGCTTCATTTATAAGTCTTAAATGTTCTGTCTCAATCTCTGACTCTCTATCTTTACTCCCAGATAGCATTAATTGTATACACTGCATTTCAAAGGGTGTAAATTCTACTGACTCCTCTTCTTTTCTGGTCAACTTATTCTCTAATTGCATGATGTTCTCAAGATGAGGATTAAGTAAATCCTTAGGGGCACTAGCATCAAACACTATACGAAAATTTGTAGGCATTGCCATATATTTTAACTCTGCCTCATAAATTGTGTTCAGTGTCTCATAATACAGAGTATTATTTTTTATCTCTGCCTTGACTAACGGCGAGGTATGAGCTATATAAGTCTTACCAAGCTTAGGATGATTTTCTGCATTTCCACAAAGATTGTAATTATATTTACCAGTCTTTCCCAAATTATCGTCAAAATTAACATTATCATACCATCTTGACAGACTCCAATCTTTTATAATTACTCTTGCTTTGTCTTTATTATGTTCCTTCATCGCCCCTTTTCCTCCTCAAAAAAACATGACCTATTTTCTATGATACTACTGACGAACCCATAGGCTTGCCTATGGGTTTACCGCCACTTATTTATTACCACTGGTTTCTCTCAACAACTCCATGGTCAATCAGATAATCTATATCATCGTCTTTAGTCCAATCTGGATGGTCATGCATTTTATCTTTAAGTTCTGAGTATACTGTATCATGCTCCGTCCAATAATCCTGTATCCATGGAATTAAATCACTGCTAACTAAGTTTGTATATACGTAACCCTTTAACCAAGGATAATGCTCAGCTACAACATTTGCATAATATTCAGCATCAACCTCACTGTTCTTATCCCTATCTACATATAGATAAACTCCATAATCATATATGCTATTTTGTTTCTCAGCAAACTCCTGTGGTGTTAATTCGGTGTCCTCATATATTGTATATTTGGCACCATTAAAAACATGGATAGCATAGTCACCACGAACATCAAGAATTTCTTCAACTTCATTTTTAAACTTATATGCCATTAGATTTATTTCATACTTATCACTAACTCTATGTGGGAAAGTTGTATCTATATCAGCTTTAAATTTTACATCTAGATATCTTTCTGAATGAGCTATGACTGTATACCACCCTTCAAATAATTGTTGACCTCTATACTCATCTATAACAAATTTCTCATGGTACTTCTTTCCAAGTACACTAGCTGCTTGACTCTTTCTGTAGGAACTTCCACAACCTGTTAATAGTATAGATGCAAGGCCTAAAATAATAATTCTTTTAATTACTTTCATAATTATAATCTCAAAGCTTTAAGTTTGAGGACTTCTTAACTCCTTTTTATACCCACATTAATTTGGGCAAATATCAAGGTTTTTAGCTTATACCACCATTATATCTTATAGTAAGTATTGCACCGCTGTCCATTGTGTCTGTTCTTAATTCAATTGTTTCACCTTTATGTAAATTAACCTCTGTGATATTTTCCATATTATTATGTTCAAATCCTTCTATGCTCAAAACTACTGCATCTGATGATACATCCATTACTTCAACCGTTGCTCCATATTTATCGTATAAAATATCACCTACAGATAGTGTATCATATTTATGAAGGTTATCATACTTCCCTTCGTCTTCTATTGGTCCAAAAGTCATTACATGCTCAAATACTGCAAATGGGGCTGAGTTTAAATCAGCTTCATTGAATTTTTTAAATACTATATCTTCCACATCTGCCTCTTTCGTCTCAGTAGTATCACCTTCTGTCTCATCTATTTCTCCGTCAGTATAATCGAGGTACTCACCATTATATATCAGTTTGTAACTTTCACCAGAGTCAAGGGTTTTTGTATGAAATTCAACACTCTCTCCTGTCTTTATTGTAACACTATATTCATCATCTGATTTAAAATCGACTTTATTTGTTGTATCATACAAACTACCATATACTCTTAATGTTATATAGTCTGGTGCTAAGTCTAGGACTTCAAACCTAACATCTCTAGAATCATCTGTCTCATAAGCTATGTCACCTACTTTTAAATCATTGATGCCTACCTTTTTCTCAATAGAAAAGGGCTCTGGTCCTAAGCCACCCCAGCTGCCTTCTATAATAACTAATAAATCTGTATTGTATTCATCCTCTGAAACTGTTTCTTTATAGAACTCTGGGAGTACATATTTACTATTATTGCAGCCTACTAAACCGCTAAAAGTCATACTGCCTATTAGTAATACATTAATAACCTTTTCAATTGTCTTTTTCATAAGCTCCAAAAACTCCTTTATTCCTCTTACTCACCATAATAATTTATAGTGAAATTTTTACCAGCATCCATTGACTTTGTTGCTAATTCAATTGTTTCGCCTTTATTTACAGTTATTTCTTCTAATGATTCGGCATTTAAGTTAATACTACCATCTTCATTACGCTCTACTAATTCACCATTTATTTTTAATGTAATTGATGTTGGTGTTACATCTACAACCTCAAATGTTACTGGTACCATATCATTGGTGGTATCATATATAACATTACCTGCTGTTACTTCCTGATAGGCATAGGTATTATACTTGGTTATACCATCCCCCCAGCCACTCCATTCACTTTCAATTAAAACTAACACATCGTCTTTACTTGCTTCATAAGAAGTGGTTTCCATTGTAGTTGTTTCTACTTCTGTTGCTTCTATTGCTGCTGTTGTTGCCTCTGCCATCTCTGTGCTACCACATCCAGTAAGGGTTAAACATCCAAATATAACACAAACTGCTATTATTATTGTATAAATACCAACTATGCCTAATGCTACATTACCTAATATTTTAAACACCTTTTTCATAATTGTTAATTGACTCCTTTGTAGCAACTGTAAAAATTTCTTGAACTTCTTTCTTTTTATTGTAGCAACAAAAAACTGTTACTTCATCACCAGTATTTATGTTCTTTACTTCATCATCATTTGCTATAGTTAGACTGACACACTTATAGACTTCACCTTGGCACTCCACACTAACTAATAATACAAAATCGTCTATTTCTTCTGATACCCATGTTATTATACCATCAGTTACTTTTAATGTCTCTGATATTTCCGCTACATATTCTGCATACTTAGCATCTCTGTTTGCCCCCAACTCCCAAAAATTTTTTATAAAATAATCCTTTTCCATGGCAGTTGGCTCTCTTAAATTGTCTGGGGCTTTATATCTATTATCTACTTCTACATCTCGCCCCATACTTTTTAACATGGGTAATGCTACAAAGATTATTAACAATACCCATACTATAATGCCTGCTAAGATTAACAATATGCTCATTCACTACCCCTTAACTAATATTTATAATCCTTGAGCTCCTGCAAAGTTGGCATATAAAGCCAGCCTTCAAAGCCGTTGTCTCCCTCTTGAGTAAACCATCCCATAGATAAATCACTATCTATTCTGAGCTTTGGATTATCTTTTTCTAACATTTCTATGTATTCTTTAGTCTGAAATATCTTATCAGAGTGCAAAATGTCTATGATTCCATTACCTACAAGAGTTAGGCTATGATGTGTATACTTATGACCAAATACTTTTAAGGGTTCATCTACAAAGGCATGACCGTTCTTAAATGTTATTGTACTTGCTAGAATATTATTTTCGTCAAGTATATCCCGTAAAAGATTGGCTGCTCCTGTACAATTTTCTTTAAAATGCTCCCTCACCTTATCCACAGTATCTTTTGAAAATAAGTCGTTAACATCCTTATAACTATCCCATGATATTTCAAACTTACCTATCAACATGTCTCCATTATCTCCTGCCCATAAATACATTCTAACGTCCTCCTGTGATTTCACCATTTTATACCAGCGTCTGCTAATTTATTTCTATATCTGTCCTCTGTTAAATTAAATGCCTCATCTCTGTGGTTAACTCGCATATAAGTAAGCTCATTGTTACTATTTAGAAATTCTACTTCTACTACATAATTCTTGGCATCGAGGTCACACAATAATTTATAAAAGTTATCTGCATCCATAGCATCTAATTCTAAATCATTGAAATTTACCTCGACACACCCCTCTTCTTTATATTTATCTAAGGTGTTAGCAGTCTTAGACTTACTCAAAATTAAATCAAAGTCAAAATTATATTTCTCTAAATCATTCTTTTTGAAAACATCCCATACGTCTTCATACATAGAGTTCTCATTGGCTTTACCTAAGTAGTCGTCCCAAACGTCTTCCTTACATTTAAGGTCTATTTTGTAATTGAATGTGTACCCATCAGATAAATTAGTTGCTTCGCCCACATTATTCCAATCAGAAAACAGCATACTACTAAAATCTTTTTCTTCTAGACTTATGACCTCGAACTCGTCTCCATACTTTTCATGGAGTTTCTCCTCAATTATGATGTGTTTCTTTTCTGTAGTCGGTGTTAGGATATTATTTCTAAATACAAATAGTTGTATTCCACCAAAGCATACAACTAGTGCTAAAATACCTATCCCAATCCATACTAAAAGGGCTAGTACACATACTTTTAAAAAAACCGATACTTTCATAATTGATTTCTCCTTTTAAACTTACCCTGCTCTCTTCCAAACAAACTATGTCTAAAAGTTTCTATACTCGGATATTCCTCACCTTTTTCGTATTTTTCGGGTGTTAAAGAGATTAAATCATAGCCTGTAAGCCCACTTTTAAGGCGGATAGCTGTACCATAACCCTGCTCATAAAACTTTTTACCAAATTCATATACAGAGTCTAAATTCTCCTCTGTTATGTCCTCTATATAGCCACTAAAGACTACGTAGCCTTTATGAATATAATCCTCATAAGTGTCAATTTCAAATGGGGATTCTAAAAAATCTACACCTATTTCTTTGATTGTTAAACCATATTTCTTATTTGTCTCCTCTGCAAAGGAATAAAGTTCACCACTTGCTATAGGTCTATACAAATATTCAGAATAATCATCAGTCCACTTAAAATTTGTATGTTTATTTTTTTCTATATGTACTATCTTATCTGTTTCAAAATTTATTGCTCTTCCCCAATAAGATACACCGATAGAGTCCGGATTTAGCCAGCCAGTATCGTAGTCTAGCTCTAAAATCTCAAACTTACTATTATATTTTTTATTGAGATTCTGTACTAAATAGGCTTTCAGGCTGGTGTTGTGCCACCAGCCTGCTAATATTAATAACAATAGGATTGCTACAAAGCCATACAATAAATGTTTTTTCATGTAACTCCTATATCGAGCTTATTTCTTCATCTCATTTAAGATGACTCTTTGAACACTCATGTTTTTTATACTCTTATCGTAATAGTCTCTATAAACATTTACAAGGAGTATCTGTTGCTCCTTATCATTATCTATTATGTCAATGTGGCCTAATTTATTAGTTAATTTGATGTCTGGATTACTTAAAGCTCGAATAAATGATTTATAGAATGATACATAAAAAATTTTACAGTCCACCTTACTCATATCAATTGTGGGCTTACCGTCCTCATTACTCAACTGATACCCTTTTTGTAGCATCTTATCTGCATAAGCCACCGATTCGGTGTAATTGACACTTTTATTTGTGCGCAATTGTGTATTATAAAAAGTATCTACCGCCTCTAATATTTCACTTAGTTTCATTTTCTTTGTATCAAGGCTTAGTAAAAAGTTCTTTGCTTTTTTCAGTACTTCCTCCTTATAAAGTCCATCAAAAAGATGTGCATAAATATATGCACTCTTTCTTTCTGTACAAGAACACTTGTAGGCTCTTCTTCCTAGGTATATATAAAAGTCATGCCCCTCTTTATCATATAAAATATCTCCCGGATTTAATGCACCCTTTTTCCTTAATGCCTTACGGGCTTCTGCATCTGCTACTTTCTTCTTCTGTGCTGCTGTTGTTTTAGCAAGGTATACCTTTTCAAGCTCTGTTTTTATCTTTTTATCAGCTTCGCTTAGATTCTCGATTTTATAGCAGTTACCATACTTAAACTCTCCATTGAGATTAAATGCTCTTTCATCACTAATTACAATGGCAATGTCATGTTTAGTTAGCTCATACATACGGGCACTACTTCTCTGTGCAATAACAAGGTCTCCTACTACTACTTCTCTGCCAAGTATATCTTTCATAATTTATATATTTCCTTTCTATGATTTT
>Ga0247611_10002756_pt1 | contig 27360 bp, 35 predicted proteins | sample 177DNAGHGhighgp2_FD_192422 | JGI IMG/M metagenome (GOLD analysis project Ga0247611, IMG submission 192422) | Sheep rumen microbial communities from Palmerston North, Manawatu-Wanganui, New Zealand - 1770 DNA GHGhigh gp2 | ecosystem: Host-associated > Mammals > Digestive system > Stomach > Rumen... | reverse complement strand
GACAAACCCTATTGGGAAATAGACGACGGACACATCAAATGGGACGTTGACAACAGGGGTGCTGCCGCTTTAGTCGACAGGAAATCGCCAATCTACCCACTGTTCCCACAGAGTGAATACGACGACCACAGTGTCGAGAAACCCTACAAGGTCATCGTCAGGGTTGAGGGTAGGTATCTCCACCAGCAGTACGACAGCGAGACTGGAAAATTCATCCTGAAATAACACAGACATATATGAAAGAACTATCAATAGAAGAAAAAGCCAAGCTCTATGACGAGGCTGTTGAAAGAGCAAATTCACTGATAAACTGTAACCAATTAGGGGATGCTTGGATTTATAGATTGCTTCCCGAACTCCAAGAGGATAGTGATGAGCGGATAATGAAGGATATAATTGCATATATCCGATATGAGCGAAAATCAACACAGGAAGAGATTGAAAATAGATTTATCCCTTGGCTTGAAAAGCAGGGTGAGAAGAAACCTACTGATAAGGTTGAGCCAAAGTTCAAGGTCGGCGAAAAATAATTGAAAAAGATCTTGATGAATGCAGTTGTGGGACTATTGTAAATATTAAAGATGGTAAATACATTTTTGATAATGGATGCTTTATTCATATAAAAGAACAAGATCTTTGGCAACTTGTTGAGAAGAAACCAACAGACAATGTTGAGCCAAAGATTTATATTAAAAATGGTCAATGGTATGTATGTATTCAGTCATTCACTTTAAACGGAAATATTGTTGTGACAAAAGGTCAGACTTATAAATCACAAGAGGATAATGCCATATCAGGCGAAGAGGTTCGTCTTTTTATTGATAAGCATGACGGGGATGCATCTAAGTATTTTAGACCATGGACCATCAAAGATGCAAAGAATGGTGATGTGCTTGCAACAGATGATGGTGATATCTGCGTTTTTGATGGTACAATTGAAGAGGGTAAATATCCGTTTGCTAATTGTGGACTTACAAGATATGGGTTTGAATCTTATGATGGAAAACTACCCTTTACTCACGATGATGTCCATCCAGCAACCAAAGAGCAGTGTGACCTCTTATTCCAAAAAATGAAAGAGGCCGGTTATGAATGGGATGCAGAAAAGAAAGGGTTGAGAAAAATTGATCCAAAACCTACTTGGAGTGAAGACGATGAAAGAATGTTTAACAGTATTGTTGAAAATTTAGATAATGGAGAGTGGTTTGATATCTATCAAGTGAATTGGCTAAAATCCCTCAAAGACCGAATGACTTGGAGACCTACGAATGAACAAACGAAGGAATAAAATGAATAATATGGATAATATTTGGCATCTTAGTAAAAATGAAATTTCAAGTATAGACCATATAATAATAGCATACACTGAAAACAAAAAGAATTCCTTTGTCGGAAAATGGAGTGATCTTAATCTTTACGGATATTATCGTTGGGCATATCTTGATGAAGTTGATCCTAGTGCTATTTGGCCTTAAACCCTCAATTCCTTATATATGTTAGAAAATAATTAAAAGACAAAAAATATGGAATACACAATTACACGTGCATTAAGCGAGTTAAAAACATTGAAAGCTCGTTACAACAAAGAACTTAGAGAACTTATGATCGTGGCTGTCAAACACGGCAATAAACTTAGAAAACCCTATACCTCTTTTGGAATAGAGGACTTCAAGAAAAACGCAGAGGCTCAGGTTCAGAGTGTAGAGGCTTTGGCTAAAAGAATTGTGGAAATTAAAACACAAATTGACAGGGCCAATGCAACAACTATGGTTAAGATCGGCTCTCGTGAAATGACAATCAACGATGCCCTTATTGAGAAGTCTATGATCCTGCTGAAAAAGGATCGTCTTCTAAAGTATAAAGCACTGTTGAATGAGGCTAGAACAGAGTTTGAAATGGCCACAGAAGAGAACAAAAGGAGGGTTGAGAAAATAGTTCAGGACAAATCGGCAAGCTCTTCAGACACTAACGAAAAGGATGTGTCAGAAATGATCGACAAGACTTACCCGATTGAACTTATCGACCCGAGTAAACTTGACGAGAGAATTAAAACTCTAGAAAAAGAAGTTGAGGAGTTTGAAAGCAACGTCGATTTTGCTTTGTCGGAGATCAATTCGATTACTAAGATCGAAATCCCTGACTAAGAAATATTGACAGTGCTATATCGAAAACTGCTAAGAACAACGCCATCTTTGATATCGGATGTTAAATTGATATTATTGAAAAGGAATTGCATTTTAAGCAATAATTCTAATGAATAGTAACAAAATAGTCTACAGGACTATACGTGTGAAAGTTCAAAGATAGAAAGATGACTAAGTTCAGAGTTCAAAGTTTATTAGATTTTAAAGCTGAAAACTTAAAACTCAAAGCTAGACCAAATCCTATGGTAAGTTTATCTCTTAGGAGTAGGAGTAGGTGTGAGCAGTTGTACATCGGCAGTTTGTATTAGGCTGATATGGTAGCTGGCCCGGGAAGGAGAAATCTGACCCGGGTTTTCTTTACTTTTTATTTTCCTTCTAATCCTTATATATGAATTAAAAATAAAAGCATATGATAGCAACATTATTTTCTCAAGCATTTCAGTCTAGTATTAAAGACTTAATTAAGAAAATTGACAAAGTTCCTGTTTATGCTGAATGGAACGATAAGGATAAAGAATTTATAGTAAATCATTTAAAAGCGATTCAAGACTATATAGAAAAATGTCATATAAAGAATTGGAGAGAAATGAAAAGAACTAATCCTTTAAGAAATTCAAGAAATGACAAGAGTAAAAAAGAATGATGTAGTTTGTGTTATTTGTTCTGATTTTAAATTAATAGGACAAGTTACTTATATAAACTCTAGCTCTAAGTTTTCTGTAGGGTCAATATCTACTATAATAGAAAACGATTCTGGTACTACACTTCAATATCACGGAATTAATGATGTAGTAGAAATAAGAGTTAATAATAAAAAAGATATAAAAGTTTTCAAGAGAGAAGTATTATTAACTTTTATGCTAGAGAATATTTATAATTTCTTATATGATTCTGATAATGATATACCAGAGAAATTATATCTAAGTCGTATGAGTGAAATAAAAAAGTCTTCAATTTATTTTATTCACTCTATTGTATTTCACATAAAAGAAAAAGTTCTTAGAAAACTTAGATTAGATTCACAGTATTCATTGAGGAAGAGAAAAGAAACAAGATTACCTGAAATTGAAAAAACTTTAACCTTAATAATTGAATATGGGAAAAAGCATAGAAGAAAAAAGAGTGGAAGTATCACAAAGCATGAAGGAAGCAGCACTAAAGAAATTAGAAAGATGTAAAACCTGTACTAAACCTGATGAAGATGGAGGTTGTCCCGGAAATCAAGGAATAGGTTGCATAGGTGACTGGAGATGTTGTGCTGAAATGGATGATGTTTGTAAAGATTGTAAAGATCATGGTAAAAAACATTATCTAGAATGTGAAAAGACTGATTGTTCTAAGATGAATGAATATAACGAAAAGAAATATGGACACACAAACATCCCGCCGTGTAGATTGTGTAAACACGTTGGGTAGTAATATTAAAAAAGAAATGATAAGAGGATTTGAAAATATAATTAAGTGGTGTAAGAATCCAGAAGAAATAGAAAATGTCCGAAAAGAAGAGCTAGATCTTTGGCCGATACACGAAGGTCATTGGTTTAAGTTTTTAAAGATAGAGGATAAATGGAGAATGATTGACCTAGAAATTTTCGGCCTAATCAAAGCTCTAAATGATTCCGGACTAACTACTTCTTATTGTTGTGCCGGTCATGTAGAAGAAAGTTTTAAAGGTATTTGTGATTCTTATATAGCATTTAAAGAAACTACTAAAGCTAAAGAATACATAGATAGATTAGTTTCAGAGTACAGGTCTAAGGGAGGTGATATAATAACGACTAGAAATAGTAGTTATAAATTAGGACTGGTTTATTATGAGAATGATTATAATAGTACTTATGTAGTTCGTTTTCGTTATAAACAAGGCGAAAGAGACTCTGAATTAGAAAAGTTTGAAAAGCTAATTCTAGATTGTATACCGCTCGAAACAGTCCTTTAGTCCTTATATGTGTATGAATAAAGAACAAGAAGAATGTATGAATATGAAAAAGTTTGAACAATTTTTATCAGCAACACTGAATTCGGACATTTACAAGAATGAATGTGCTATTTTAGTAGACGTATCAGGATCATGTCAAAAAGAATTAATAGAAACTTATCTAAAATATATATTAACTCATATATGGTCAGAAGATTGTAAGCGTAGTGTAGGAAATCACTCTAGAGTAGATATTATTACGTGGGACAGCAATTTACGAGGAGGGTATTTAAATATACAACCAGGAACTGAAGATGTTTATGAAAATATACCCTCAAATTTAATAATAGCTGGAGGTGGAACTAATCTTACTTCTGGGATTAAATATCTTAAAAATCATTATGAGAAATATACTACGTTAATAATTATTTCTGATTGTGAAGATTTTTTAGGGGAATGGAAAGAGGTTATAGAATCAATGCCGGATCATAAGATCCTAGTAATTAATTATGGTTCTCAGGAAGAAATTGATTTAGGTCATGCAATTTGTTTTCATGAAGATGAAGAAAAGATAGAAGAAAATAACTGTATTAAAATTGTATGTACATCTGGTTCTCCAGTCTCTTATAACTTAATAAATAATTCTACGGGATCACTTATTTTAGATGAGTGGTATGATGAAATTATTCCTACAAAACTGGGGAATATAATTAGCGATAGTGGATTTATATGTGTTAGAAAAAATGTGTTGAAATATTTAATTAATATCAACGACTCTGATAAAACATGTATTCCATTTACAACAGTGGAGGCACTCTTAAAAGATACGAGCTCTAGATGGAATTAAAAATTAATAAAGGGGGATTAATTTCTTCCTTTTATTTCCGTCGAATTCCTTATATATGTAATAAAGTAATTAATTATATGATAGTAGAAAAAGAAAATAATTTTAGTAACATGAGATATTGTAGATCATGTGGAAGAGTTTTTGAAGATGGAAAAACTGAAATAGAAATTGATGTTAATGATAAAGACAGAAAAGATAAAACAGATGATGAATTGATTTTAGATGCTATGAGAGATCCTAGTATTGTAAATTCAATAATTGAGAAGTGTCCTTTCTGTGGATCAGATTTAGGTAAAATAGAAATGGAGGATGAAATATGAAAACATACTATTATAGTACCAAAGTATTAAGTTACTCTATTTCAGTTGATGATATTGAATCAAAAGTAAAACTTGCTTATAAAAAAGGGGATACTAGAATAATTAAGTTTTTAGGAATTCCAATAAAAGAAGTTAAAGTAAAAAATGATTTATATAAAATAACTAGGAAAGCTATTGAGTCACCACTTGATGTTTTTCTATTAATAGGATATTATACAGAAGATCAGATATTAAATGTTTTTGAATTTGATCCAAAAGAAAAAGTTCGTTTAACACTAGAACTTGTATTCTCTGGAGGTTTTGATGAAGTAAGACATTTTTATGATGAAAATAAAATGTATGAATACCTATCAAAGATTTGTCCTGAGTACAAAAAATATAGAGAAACATGAAAAGATTAATACTTATTTTAATTCTTAGTCTTGTTATGATGTCTTGCAAAAAACATAAAATTTGCGAGTGTTATAACAAAGAAATGGGAAACATTATGTTAACAGATATAACAGAATGTGAAACACCTAATAATAGTTGTTCAGATTTAAATGATGGTATTAATGTAAGTTGTCGTGAAGTATGAGTACTTTTACAAAAATATATTATAAAACTTTTCCAAAAAAATATTCGGATAGATTACCAGATTTGTTTTCAGGGACACCAGATTTATTATTCTTTGGAACTGAAAATAAACAAGTAATAGTAGCTATTTTTGATGAAAGAAAAGATTGGGATACTGGAAAAACAAAGAAGTTTTTTATAGGTGCAGCTAATATTACTTTTGAGGATTTTACTTTAAAAAAAGGGAAGCCAAAATATAACATTTATATAGATCGTTTTGAAATTTGTAAAAAATATAGAAATCAAGGATATGGTAAACATCTTTTTTATAGAATAAGAACCTTATTTGATATAAATGAGATATCTTTAGTTCATAGAACATATGATTCCGGAGTTAGTAAAAAATTTTGGATGGAACAAGGATTTAAACATGATTGTGGATTAGGATCACAACATTTAAAATATATAGAAAAATGAAAAAAGATTTAATTATTTATGGAGGAATTTTAATAATTTTTGTAACATTATTTCTTATATTATTATTAAAAGAAGATAAAAAGCCAGTTGAAATTATTGGTCCCTCTGAATTAGTTTTACATGAAGGAAGAGAATTTGATGTAATTGAAGTTAGATCCACTTGGTATAATCATAAAGATAATTCAGTTTATCTTAAAAGTGGAGATAGCATATACCTATTACAAAATATTCCTGAATCAATGTATAATGAACTTGCTTCTGGAAAAACAATTATAATAAAATAAAAAAATAGATTGGATTTAATTCCTTTCTATTTTTATTTTTCTTTTACTATATAAGTTTTATGTCTTACGACTCTTGGCTCTGGAGTACATTTTCCTTTTATATTTTTTAAATTATGTTTTTTAAAATACATTATATAATTTTTTACATAAGTGTCTATAAGATTCATTACCTTTTCCTCTGTATCGAGATCAGCCTCCTCCTCAATCGTTCTTCTAATTGAGTATTTTCCAGAATAAAGAGATTGTCTAATAAAATATAGACTAAGTTTTTTTGGAAGAAATCTTCTATCTTTAAGTACTTGAAGAAGATAATTTTCACAATTCCTATACCCATATTTATCAATATGAATAATAATCATGTTTTGAACATTATCTTCTTTAATTATAAAGTAACTTACGAAATAATATCCATAATTTTTATTTAGCTCCATAAGATATAGTATATGATTTAACCATGACTTCATCAGCATATTTATTCAAATTCTGCTCTAATTCGTAGTCTACAAGGTTTTGTATATACACATCATCATCTGCTTCTATGCGTGTTTTTCCTCTAACAGTAACAAAGATATTAACATCAACATATTCATTAGTTATTAGACATAAAAATGTTTTTCCTAATTTTTTATGAATATTAAGAAGATTAGATTTATTTGATTTATAATGTCTAAATCTAAAGAAATAAAGATAATCATTTAATACATAAAAAACTATAACGTGAATACTGGTTTGATAGTAATATATTTTTCTTATATCTTTTTTATTTATGGTAAAGCCATCATCATTATGTGATTTTTTAAATGATATTGTATCCATGTTTAAATCTTGGTGCAAATTCTACAAACCATTTACCTCTAGTGTATGTACCATATTGTTCTGAGGTTTCTGTTACTTCTTTTTTTATACAAACTCTTCCTTGCTTTTTTCCTAAATCATAATCTTCAAAATCAATTCCTTTCAGTTCTTTTAATAGTTTGATTTGTTCTTCTGATTTAAGGTTATTAAGTTGTTTATGACTAAGATAAGTTCTAGCTGCTTGGTTTTTTGCATTTCTCATACAATCATTCTGTCTATATAAAAACCACTCTTCAACAAAATCAGTATTAGGAACTGACCAAGCTTTACAATCAAATTCATAGAGTGGTGCTTTATTTACTGTCTCCACTACTTCTGATAAGTCCTTTAGATTTAATTCTAAATGTCTCATCATCATAATCTGATTAAACTTAGAAGTAGCCATAGAAGCACAAATTGATTGTATCTTGCATAATCTAAACTCAAAGAAACTTGATGCATTTCCTTTTTCATTTATATCAGATAGATATAAAGAAATTTCATCACTCTGACAATAACCAAATTTACAACCCTGTATATTCTCACATAAATATTTCATGGTTGTATTCATGGCCTCTATAAAGAAATCATCAAAAGGCTTTTGAAATTTATTTTTTATTTTTCTACTAAATGATCTACCATCCAGCATTATTAATACTGGAGCTCCTGGCATTAGTCTGTGATTCTGTAGATCTCTATAATACAAACATTTTTCTTCTAAGGTATTAAAATTCATAGTTTATAAATTTTTTAAGTAGTTCTTTTTATAAAATTTTTTATTTTCTCATCAAGATTCGAAGACATTTCAAATTCTAAGTCACCTCTTGTCAGATTAATTATGTGTTTAATTTTTTCATAACAGTTAGGATCTTCTGGATATATTATTAAAAAATTAATAGAAAGCATTTCAGTCTTATATCCTCTTGGGGTACTACTACTATCTTCTTCATATAATTTCTTAATAAATTTAATGTTTAAATATTTATGTATGTTTAAGTTCCCCTTTAATGCACTAAATATACAAACAACTTTTTTATTATTTCCCCAAAAGAAAACTCCTGTACTATCAAAAACATAGATTATATATTCTATATCATCTATATCGAGATATAATCTATCTTTTAAAATTTGTTTCATTCTATATATAAGGAAAATAAAAAAAGAGACTTACCAGAAATCCAGTAAGTCCCCAAAAGTATGAAAAGAAATTTAAAGAATACTTGTAAATCTATCAAAAACTTTATCTATCTTTGATAATACAAATAATTGATTATAATTCATTGTTACCGTTTTTCTATTTTGCCATTGTATAAGCGGAACATCTGGCATATCTATAGAAAACAAGTCTAATCTTTTTTGAAGTGGCATATATACAAACCATCCAAAGAATCGTTTTTTATTATCCAAGAGAAGAATTTTATAAACTCTATCCCCTTGTCCTAATTGTAGTAAGACTCGATTTGGCGGCAATGAATATACTAATCGTGCTGTTGATATTAGAGATTTTACTTTTTGAACCTCTGGTAGTGTTTCTCTATAGAAGTCGTTCAAATCCGTAACATCAGCAAATTCTAATCCTTGGTAATATAAACTTAGCATAACGTAATATGTGTTAATCCTTGGCCATCTAATTCCATTTTACATATTTTATTATGGAACTGAGCACCAACACTTTCCATGTGTGAAGTTAAGAAAACACAACCTACCGGGAAATTTTTAATGAGATCTAAAGCTACTTCTGTTCTTTCTGCATCTAAGTTTTTAAAGAACTCATCAAAACATATAATACCTAAGTTTGTTATTAAGTGGTTCAGAAAATCTAAGTCTAACATTGTACGCTGACCACTTGATACAAATGAATAAGGTACAATATTTCCTCCATTGTTATAATTTGGAACTAGACTTAAATGCTCTCTGTTTCCTTTTCCTTTTCTAACAACTGAATAAACAACTGAATTATTTGTAAAGTCTTTGGCGAGTTTTTCCATGATCGCTTCGTAAATTGCACCAGTTGAACCAGTTAATTTTATATAAGCGTCAATCTCTCCTAAACAATTTGAAAGATCTTGTAACTCTGATTCTACTTTCTTCAATTCAGTTTCTTTAGTATATTTATCTTGTGCATTAGTGTTATAAATTCCCCAAGCTACTATACCCGCTTCTATTTCAGCCATCTTCTCCATAAAATGCTCAGGAAGATCAACTTTTTCGACTGGTATTAAAGCGGCTATTTCTTTCTCAACTTCTTCTTTTCTTCTCTTATAATCTTCTATCTCTCTTATTACTCTCTTTATCTCATTCTGTTCTGCTAAGGCCTGAGATATTTGAGCGTTTAATTCTGAGATCCTACTATTAATTGCGTTGTATTCTTCGCCGGAGGCATCAATATCACGCTTTAATTGTTCTATCTCTTCTTGTACGCTCTGAATTCTAGGCCTATATTCTTCAACCTTCTGTAATAATTCTTTCTTGTGATTTTCCATAGCCTCACTTGTTTTTATAGGCTGACCACAAAGAGAGCAATTATGTCCGAGGCTTATAGATTGGGCTTCTTTCCACGCTCTATTTCCTTCGTCCTTTAATCTTTGGAGTTCGGACGTTTTTATGTTGAGCGTATTTCTAAGCCCACCTAATTCTACTTGCCTCGTTTGAAGATTACCTATTTCTTGTCTTCCCATCTGTATAATATTTTCAAGTTCTTCATTAGGTCTTTGATTTCTGTTTCCTAATTCTCGTAACCTATCTTCTATACTTTGACGTCTAGCTTGTAAAGAAATAGTTTGACTTTGAAATTGATTCCACAGATTATTTTTTCTCTGTAGTTCTAGGCCTATCTGTTTATCTCTTTCTAAATCTACTAACGAAATTGAAGGAACAGATATAGAGTCCAGTTTTTCTGTTATATAAGATAATAGTTTTTCAATTTCTTTTTTCTCAGTCATCTTAGTTTGTTGATCCTTTCTAAGTGAATCAGAAAGTAAGATAGCTGTTTTATTATAAGTTTCTATTCTATCAAGTTTCAAAAATTTAGAGGTTATTTCAGTTTCTCTTTCAGGACTAAGTGAACCTAAGAATTGGTTATTATTAGCATCAAAGAAAAACGCATCTAAGTATTCTATAAACGGGTATCTTTGTCTTACATCTTTTTCAAATGTTTTCTTGTCATTATATCTTTGAAGCTCACCATTTATAGCATGCTCGTAAGTTTTTGTTCCTCTTAATATTCTACATTCATTACCTTGATACATAAAAGTAACTTCAGTAAAACAATCCTTCTTTCCAAATTGTATGAAGGGTTTTAATGATGTTAGTCCAGTAGTATCAGCAACATCTATAAAAGCATATTTTAGGGCTGACAATAAACTAGATTTTCCACTACCATTTTCTCCTTGTATCAAAATTCTATCACCCTGGTTAAACTCAAGATCTACACTTTCTATACTTCTCCAGTTTTCACATCTAAGTCGTTTAAGTGTGAAATTAAAATCAACTTCACCTGCATCTAAGTTTTCTATATTTTTTAGAACTTCAGTATGCACACTCTGAAGATTAGATTGCATTATAGCATCACTAATCATTGTGTTTATTTCATTCTGAGCATCTAACCTTATAGAACCATCTGGATTTATAGTTGCATTCTCTTGTTTATATACGTACCAAGTGTGTTCATTTTCATGCCAACCTTCTTCTTCTAGGACTGTAGTATAAGCAAACTTCATAAGGTTGTCATCAGGATTTAAGTCTACCCAATCCCAAGTTTTAGTCTGACAATCAAATATAACTCCGGTCGATTTATCAGAGTCTCCCATTTTACATTTTTGAGGAACTCCAATTGATACATACTTTCCGGTTGTTGCAGCTCTATGTATATCACCACATATAGCTAAGTCAAATTTGGTTTCATCTAATTCCTGAGATTCAAATAGTCCGCCCTGATCTCCAGTCGAATAACAAATTCTAGCATGTGTAAAAAGAACATCAACTTTATTTTCTATCCATGTCAAATCAAAAGTAGGCATCCAGTTACAAAAACCGAATGTAGTGTTTTCAATTGTACATGTTTTTTGATGTGAGTAATATAAGTTCTTCGGCAACATAACACCAAGACAAGCATCAGATAAATCTTGCTCTGATCCTTTATTATCTAGGTCGTGATTTCCTAAGATAAGAAAACCATAACTAAAATTGGCCATAACAGTGTCTAGAAAATCTTTTATTGCCGACTGTATATAAGGGCGGATAATACTCTTCTCAGTTATATCTCCTGCTAAAACTATAATATCACACCCCTCTCTTTTTCCAACTTTAACTATATTCTCAGCTACTATTTTTGATCCTTGAAATAATCGATATCTGTTTGTTGGATTTCTTTGTGTGTAATCATTTATGTGTATATCCGAAACTGCAAGAATTTTACTCATATATGTTTAATGTCTAAAATAATATCTGAATAATTTTTTATTTTATATAAATTCATAAAAAGTAATGTAAGTTGTTCTTTAGCTATCTCACTAAATTCATCACCTTCTTTTATATAAACATGAAACACTACCTTCTTATCTTCTCTAATTTCACTGTCTATTTTTATTATTTCAATTTCTTTTATATTTGGAGCTAGATAAGATTTACTACTAGGCTTTTCATATTCATTATATCTAAAATTAAATCCAGACTCTTCCATATTACAATGTTTTTAATACTGAACTGTAATTAGATGCTAACCATTGTACAGCAGAATAAGCATGTTTACAAAGATATGTAGTAGAATGTTTTGCTTTAGGTTTTACTGATAACGCTGCACCTAATTCAATCTTTATTCTATCATTTGCAAACAAGGCTTTTTTCTTATTCAATACATAAGCAGCTCTAAATTTAAAATCAGAACAATCACAGTAAATTTGAATTCTATTTCCAAGTACATTAAAAGAATTATAACTTGGTTCTGTTCTGATAAATACTGTGTGCGCTTTTCCTGTATCTGAAGTTACTTGAAGCTTAAAGATCAAGTAGTAAGTATTAATATGAGATTTCCCTAAGAAGAAAGCTTTTATTTTTTCAGGTAGGGATTCTTTTTTTATTTCATGATATACTTTTACTAGATTCACGGTACAAAATTGAGCTTTATACTGTCTTCCTCCATCAACGGACATCAACTCTCCTATAGTAAGTGCCATATCATATCGAATTTATATCTGTTATGGGATTTATATTTCCTGTTAAGCTTAGTACCGCATTTAGATCTTTTAGATAGATACCTACAAATTCAGGAACATTATCCTCAGTTACTCCTTGAAAGAGAGGCTCAGCTATAGTAGATGATAAGAGCTTTCCATCTTTAAAAACTCTCTCAGTCTCTTCATCGTAACTATATCTCTCTCCTTTTATTGTTATTATATCTTTCATAAGGATTCACAAAATAAACGTTGATCAAGCCTATTTATGAAGGCTGAATAATATGTATCAGAGATTCCAGTTATGTTATTCCTACTACAGAAATCATGAAACTCTGATAAGGTTCCTAAATGTCCTGCAGTAGGGAAAACAGTGGTAATTAAATCTCTTACGTGATCAAGTCCAGGAAAATTAGCTAAATCAAAACTATTCATCTGAGCTTGGAATGCAGGAACGTTTTCTACATTACTAAAATCACCATCTAAAATTTGAAGTATAGTCTGAACACCATCTGCACCTTTCTTTATTGTTTTAAGGTTATCATTGTGTCCTGTTATACCTAAGGAATCACAAAAAGCGTGATACATATATAAACTAACTCCTCTATCACGTAAAGGTTCTGGTATTTTATAGTACATTGTATTATAATCTACAAATTCAGGATCTTTACCTCTTACTGGAACTAAGAATTGATAAGTATTCGGAGTTAGAGAATAGCTCATGTCACTATCCTTAGTTACTATAACATTAGGCTTTTCAGAAATATCATTCAACATGAACGCAGCCAGCGCTGAAATATCATCACATTCCCAACCTGGATATGAGAAACATGGAATTCCTATTTGTCTGAATTGCTCTTTCATAATTTTCTTTGCCTTGAACTTACACCTACTTGTACCTAATTCATGTTCTGCCTTTGCTATTTCTTCAGGAGTACATTCAGGATTAGCTCTCATTTCCTCTAGTAATTCTTCTGTCATGAATTTTCTAGATCCTTTATAAGCAACGTAATCTCTAATCATTATACTTCTATAATAGCCTGAGTCTTTTTCTGACTCTCCCCTTCTCCACTCATCAAAAATAAGTAGGGGTTTATCTCCAGCACAGTCCCAATCTTTATATAACTTTGCTATGGTCTGTATTGTTATTCTACAAACCTCACCTGGATCCATTTCTTCAGGTTTTTTGTCTTTAGTTACTATAAAAAGATTTCGTGTAAGTATGAAGGAAGCGTCTATAAGTAAATAATTAAATCTGTTTCCTATCATAATTTGAAAAAGAAGAGTAGACTTGAAGTACTCTTAAAAATATTTCAAATCTACCCTTAAAATTTAATTTAGTTAAAATGGCAAATCTCCCTCACTTTTATTGTTATTCTGAGGATCGCCAAATTGTGCGAACGAAGGCTGTTGGAACGGAGCAGACGGTTGACCACTCTGTTGACCAAAGCCCGAGAATCCACCACCAAATCCAGGAGTGCTGTTATTTGTACTCTGGAAAGAACCACTTACTGGGTCCACATGTGCACTTGCCGGATTTGTGTAAGGATCTGTGTTTCTTGATTGTATCTCTTCTTTAGAAATTCCACCCATATTCGTTTGAGCAGGAGCTCCTTGAAGCATAGGATCATTAGTAGCACTCTTAGGAATATAAGAACTATTTCCTTCTGCTGCTACACTCTCTGAAGTAGCTCTAATAGCCTCTTCAAGACTCTGATTGTTTTCCTTTGCAATACGAACTGCTGCTAACTGTTTGGTCATGTATGCAATAGCTTCCTTAATAAGATTTGCATTGAAGAGTCTGCGTTTCTCAATAGGAGTCTCTTCATCCTCTCTAGAAGCCTGCCAACCAAGGAATGTAGCTACAGGTGATTTCATCATGTCCATACTCTCTTGATCAATGGTATACTGTGAGAGTACATTTCCAACTCCAAACTTGTGTGATACGTCTACCTTATAACCAGCAGCCGCCGGATTCTTACTGATAGTGAAGTTCATATAACCCGTGAAACCTGATGATCTTCTTCCATAGACTTCTTCAATCCATTTCATATCACCACCAGTTTCTACACTAGTCGTTCTAAGGTTATCTTCAACTGAACTTATGAATCCCTTTGCAGTTGATACAAACAAGCCACAAAATTTACTTCTCTTGGGGTTTCTGACGTCTACTTTACCATCAGCACCACAACCCCAATAATTACAGCAATAAGCATTAAAAATTGTGTAATTTCTCTTTCTAAGTAGGTCTCTCGACAGTTGAATGTTGTTTCTTGCATCTATTTCGTTGTACAACTGGTCAAAGATCGTATAGGCCTCTGACAAAAGCTGATCCTCTTCTGCAGTGAGAGATGATGTAATTCTCCCATTCAGATCTAGGAACTGATAGGCATCTTTCGGAAGAAGTTTGATCCATGCATAATAAGTTGATTCGGTTCCATCTTGTGCTTTATTCATACGAGGAACATTAATCTCACGTGTTCCAAAAAGCTTAATGAATGGATAATCATGAATCACACTGTTCACAGGAAGAACCTGATACATTCCAAAGTTACCTTCAAAATTCAACGAAATCTTTTCAAGGATACGCTCCTTCGGCTTAAAATTTCCTTTTGCCGCTACAGGTGCTGTCTGAGCACTCATCTGTTTCAAAAAACTTTCTACGTTCATAAAAAATTTGTTTAATTAAAATTGTTATTAAATTTATTTATTTGATTGTTTTATTAACTCCCCCGGTTTCCCAGGGGTATAATTTACATTCCTATATTTATAAGGGTTTTATAATTTCCTTCATATACAAGAAATTAAAGGCTTCCTGACTGCGTTTTTTCAATTACAAACGCCTGAAAGTTACTTATTATCTCTTGATTATTGAATTCTTTGGTCGGAAAATTAATATAAAGCCCTACTGTAAGATCCTGATTCTCAAACGTCTTTACCCACTCCCCAACTAACTTCTGATCAACCTCTGGATAAATTTTCTTACACGCATCTATTATATCATCCTTAAGCCCTACCCTATTCACACACTCAGTAAAAGATATCTCAGTGCTTGTATTATCTGTGAATATTAAAGCAAAACATTTATTATGATACGTTGGATGATATCTTACTACAATTCCTTTTATAGTTCTTCCCGCTACTTTCTCTGCGTATCTGGGATGTAAAGGAAATATATGCATAAGAAAATCACAGTCAGTCGAATTTAATGGATATCCAGTTAACCTATTGTATAAAATGTTTCTGCATTCCGCTAAGATTTCTGTTTTTACCATACCTCAAGCCATTTTAAAATATCATTCTTATCTTTTATATTTTCAGCCTTAACCCTTCTACACTCTGAGCCAAGGAACCTATCTTTCATCGTCTGTATCCAAGCCCAATTATCTCCCCAGTCCTCTTCTTCGCCGAGTATACCAAGACATAAAAATCCCGTACTCCCAAGAATAATTTGATCTAGGTCTTGAAGAATGTCGGCGTAAAGTGATGGACTGAAATTCGATGGGCTTATAGTGTAGACGATTGTATTAGCTCCATCTCTATTATCCATCTCTGTAAAATATCTAACACCTTTCTTCTTTCTCTTAGGGGTTGGCGGTATATCTAATTTATTCTCTTTATCCCAACACCATACAGTCTCAGGAATAGGTACAGCATCAAATCTTAGGTTATCTGTAGACTCCCTTATCTGAACTATACAATACTCCTTACTACTCTTTGGCAATTCGGATTTAAAAAACTGAACACTAGAAAATAACGAATCATCAAACTCTGAAACACCTAAGTCATCATGTATATATCTCGTTATTGTATCTATAAGTAACTTGTCCATATTAGAAACATCACGCCTCTTTATTCCAGCCTTCAATACAAAATTAACGGTCATGGAAAAGGCCTTGGTATTCTTAAACCAATCTATATAATCCTGCCCTAAGTTTAATGCTCGTAGTTGATCTGTTACCTCTCGAGCAAATTTCTGGGCATTAGCTGATTTATACATTTGAGGCCTTGGATGACCGGCTACATATATTACTTTAACCGAATATAACGAATTAATACTAACTATCTTTGTATTCGTCGAAATAAGTATGTTAAGCTCCATAATTAAAACGGACTTTTCATTGTTACCTGTTTTTGTTGACTCATTATCTTAGCTGTATTCCCATTGATAGCATGAAGTTTGTCAATCATCTGCTGAATATCACTTTCAGTATAATTAACTTTTTCTTTTGTACTAGCTATCATATCATAAACATCTTTGGGAATCTCTATAAACCTTCCTTGTATTCTAATTACATAAGCTCCAGAACCAACCTCCCCACGTCTTGCTTTAACTAAGGACATATAATATACATGATTTGGATTCTCCTCGAGCTTGTCAGAAATTGTTATACAGAAATCACATGCATGCTGTTTTCTTGAACTCTCTCCAATATCTCTCAAACCTATATAACTTTTCCAAACTCCATTCTTAGGTTGACTACATACAAATACAAGTTTTCCATCTAAAGTAAGTTCTGTAAATTTGTTATAGATCAGGCCTATACTTTGATACATATTATCTCCATCACAGGCACCTTTTATATTTGAATCGTAATCTATAAAAACAACAGTAGGATTATCATGTCTTACTTTTTCTACAATCTCATCAGCACTAACTACACCTGCCGGATTAATTGAGACTTGTAAATTATCATGAACTATATTTTTTAGGCTATTATAAACATAAGACAGATTTTTATAAGCCTCTGCGAACGGAATACCTAAAGCTATAGATCCCATTCGAACTATAAAATCCTTCATGTTATTATCACCTAAACATATAAATAAAACTTTCTCTCCCTGTGAAGCCATCCATAAAGCTAAGTTCATTGCCTCCAAAGATTTACCAACACCCGGAGGAGCACATATAATTCCAAGCTGACCTCTTTCCAATCCACAATAAGGCTGGAATGCATTATTAAGAAAAGGTATATTAGTCGAAACTACATTATCTCCAGAATCTGCTATAATTGAATTTATATCAATCTGGTCAAAGTTTATGGAAGCAAATACATCTTGATCCGATACTTTTATATTATAGTTCTTCAAATACTTTAAATAATCAGAAGGACTATCAGAATATAGATGATTTGCTTTGGCTACTATGGTCGCTGCTATTATATCTTTTAAATATTTAGCGGCCGGTTTAATTTCTTCTTTATTAAATTTCTTCCACCTAACAATTTCCTCAAGAACCTGTTTAGCCTCATTATCAGATTTCCTACATTTCATTAAGATCGAACGAAATAAAGGCTCTCCAATCGACTCAAATGAATAAGTTTTAATGGCATCTACAAGTTCCGATATTAATGTGTTTCCCATTACGGCCGGATTTGTATTAATATAGTATTCAAGACTTTCTATATTATTTTTGGCCTCTTGGAAAAGATACTGATTAAATAATGAAAATATTAAACTTTCATTAGTAATTCCATTCATCGAATTTATCATATCAAACTATTTTCAAATATTTCACTTTCATTTATCTGACAGTATCTATAGTACTGTCTAATGAGCTCATCTCTTTCCAAATCACCCTTAGTATGAATTGGAATTGTTCGCCCAGATATGTTATCAAGTCCTATTATATTCATTACTGTTCCTCGTCCAGCTCTACCTACACTTTGAAGTACAGTTCCAGCTATCTTTCCTGTAAGAAGAAGAACATTCTCAAGGCCTGGTAAATCTAAAGCTCTAAACCCGGCTGAAGTACTTGGAATAACATCTACTTTATTATCCCTAACGTACTCACAAGCCTCATCTAGATTTTTTAGTTTTTTCCTAGTCCCATTTAAGTCATAATAAATATAACCCTCAGCACATATCAACAAAACTCTATATTTCCCTATAAACCAATCATCAATCCAACTATTTATTATAGATTGTAGATTGTTCATTGGTATATATAATTTGGGAAACCTCTTTATTATTTTTAAGATTACCTCGCAGATTGAAGGTGTTGTAAATATTTTGGTTGTTATATTCAAATATTTATTACCTTGGAAATCTTCATCAGTATACATAACATCTGCAAAAGCTGAAGTCTTTACTTTAATTAAATTAACATCAGTAGCAGTTGGTAATCTGAAGACAACACTAGGTCCAAAATACTTTACAAGATTTCTATTTCTAATAACAGTATCATCAATTCCATTTTGAAATGAAATCAATTCTGCGTTCTTTTTATCTGCAGTACCTGAAAATCCATATCTCATAGTAGCTCCTGTAAATCTATCAAACAAGAACTGACCTGAATCTGAATTAACACAATACTCTACCTCATCTGCCATAATAACGTCATAAGAAGCCCACCGTTTTTCTAGTTCAATTCTTTTTTCAGGATCTTTTACATCACCTCTATTTAAGAGACCTTGAACTATAATATTAGATATTCTACCATCTGAAGTAGGAATACTAATACCACTCAACTTTTTTATTCTTTTACAAATTTCATCATTGGCTTTCTTTCCAGGCGTTACTATCATTACACTTTTTCCTAAATCATAAAAATACTTTGCTAGAATTGCTATTACTTGTGTTTTCACTTTGTTATCCTTAAGGCTTTTTATCCCTAAGCTCTATTACTTCTTTTTCGTAATAGGTCGGCGTACATTTTCAGATTTCTCTGTCAGGCACTCTTGGAAGGATTATATTTATTCACCTTCTACGCTCTACAACGCTGATGAACCTTTCGAAATTTCATCAGTTGTCTCGGTATTAACATCACAGCCTTCACCGATATTACCCGATTTTTCACATTTTTGTGTGGCTTTCTTAATCGAACCATATGAAGTAAAGCAAGAGTACAACCCTATATTATATTTAAGTAAGTGTAATACGTCTGAGTTTTGGTAATCTCTTAGTTCTTGGAATGGTATTGTTCTGTATGATTCTGCCATTAACAGTTTCATCAGATCTTCATAATCCGGAACACTTAGATAGTTTTTAAATACCCTAAGTAGATAACTTGCCCAACCATAATGGAAGATGAATATGTAATTTCCTTCATCATCTTTTATATCTTTTCCATTTTCATAGAGCTTTATCATCTTCGGTACTTCTATCCGATTTCCTGATTTATTATATATTGTTTCTTTTATAACGAACTCAAACATATACTTAACACTGCTATCGTCCGTTCTTAATACTATTCTTCCAAACTCTCTATTTACTTTTACCTCAAACAACATTTTTTAAATTACTGTTTTCTTCTTTAATTCTACTTTTGATCCATTGTAGATTTCCATTTCTTCTTAATATCTTCTTCATATTTTCTTCTGGATCTTCTCCATCTGATTTTATGATTCCGATAGGACAATAATCTATAACAGATCTTATTTTACTTGCTATTCTTTTTGAGATATCTGTTTCATCCATATAAACTAAAATCTCATTCGGTAAGTACTCTCTCATAAATTCAATCTGATAATCACTTACACTACTACCTAGAACAGCAACTGGTATGAAGTCTGGTGCCATAATTAAACAAGCTATAGCATCATACACACCTTCACATACAATCAATTTTCTGATACCTGGTCTATCTATTATGTATGGTGGTTTCTTTTTAATCGGTGGAAAGAAGTATCTAATTTTTGAATTACCAGTAAACCTAAGTTGGTAATAAATCAATTTGTCATGGTAATAGAATGGCATTACTATATTTCCATCCATAAATTTGAAATGAAGAACTTTATATAGATCCTTCATAAAACCATGCCTTCCTATTAAATACTTATAACCTTTCTCATCAAAATCATCAAACTCATATTTAAACCTATCTAATGTCCATATAGGATCATTTAATTCTACTAATTCAAATCCTTGATAACCCATATATTCATTAAACTTTGGAGGATTTATCGTAACATCAACATCATCGGTAACATTCATATAAGTTCTGCCACATAAAAAACAGAATCCTACACTTAAGTCACCTGATATATATAATTTATGTTTTGTATGTTCATGTGCACACAAAGGACACCTTATTATATATTCTTCGTGATCTCCCGTTGATATTAGATTTCCCTCATAATCTTCGGTACCATAAAATTCTTTAAGTAGATCATGGAATTTACAGAATATTATTTTAGTTCCATCTTTCTTAGTTACTTCCTTATAATCTACCATGAATTTTAATAAAATTAAAGGACTCCTGAAATTAATCAAGAGTCCCAATCGTTTATAAATTAAACTATTAAATTACTTACTTTCGTCTGTTTTCTTCTTTCTAGGTTTCTTAGCAGTAGTAGCCTTTTTTGCTTTAGGCTTTGCTTCTTTCTTAACCTCAGTTTCGGGCTTTGCTTCCACTTCTTCCATACCAGCACCATCATCTTTATCTTCGCACTCACTGCAAACTTCAGGTTCAGGTTCGGATTTAGGATTCTTAACCTCAATCTTGTCAATTATAGGTTCAAGTTTCTCTTTCTTAGTTTCAGCAATACCAAACTTCTTGTAAATTTCATCTACAGACTGAGCTACATAAATTACACAAGCCGGAACACCTGCACACATAGAAAGCTCAAAAGGCCCTCCAACAAGTATCGCAATTTCCTTCTCTGTGTAAGTAGTAATCAAAGTTTTAATAAAATCAGGGGTACCCAAAATATCATTCGTAAATGATTTAGGATTAATAGTCAATCTAACACTACCCCAAGGCACATTCAATGTCGCATTTGTTGCATTAAAAATTCTCATGTTTGTTTAATTTATTATTTGTTGTTTAATTTATTTTTCCCTAGATGACACAATACCTAGGGCCTCTTTCTCATTAATAAGATTCTGAGTCGATTTTGAGTGTGTTTTTTAGATTTCGGAAGAAGATTTCACCATTCTCCGATACATAAAGAAGGTAATTGTCGAAAATTGTCTTACCTCTCTTTACTATAAAAACTAAGGCATATCTACTTATCCTTCCTATGTTATATCCGGTATCTATAAAACTGGTTATTACATATCTTAAAGTATCTATCTTCTCCTCTCTACTCATCTTTTCTTTTCCTTCTAAAGCCTCCCAAAAATTATCTACAGCTTCTTCTAACTTGTCTCTAGCTATTATGTCTTTAGGAACTAACTCATAATCCCTACCTATACTGAACATAACCTCTTCTGGACTGGCTATAACATCTAAGTCTGTGTATGGTATAATAAGATCGTCCCTAAGCTTTATACTCATCCCAATCTTTATATTACCATCTTTCTTAACAGTCTTATCTAGCTCTACCTCATTAAACCCCTCTTTATCTATTAGGTCTTTTATATATCCCACTCTAGATTCATACCTTTCATTATAGTTGAGAATTAGTGTGTGACAATATCGGCCATAAAAACTTAGGTTATAGGCATCTGGATATTCATATTTTCTCAGATCACAAAAACCTATAATCTCTTGGCCGTATTCTTCACACTTCTCTATCAACTCTAAATCAAAATTAAGCGGACCTATTTCTATACCTACACAATCTATAATACCTAAGATCTGTTTCCCTAAGTTCGTTGATTCCGGTAAGTAAATTCCAAGCCTCCCTATATTATTAGTCTGCTCCTTTAGAAATATATAATCCTCTAAGTGTGTTGTATCTGGAGTTAATAATACTGTGTCTATTCTACCTCTCCCTAATAACTGAGAATGATATAAAAACTCGGATGGACTTATATCTTTATCCATTACTACTATTATCTCATTCTCTCTGGGTAAGGTCGGCTCTATAAGAAAATCATTGCCTGGAGTCGGAGACGTTACTATTACATCAGGTTCAATCTCAGGAAATACATTAAACATATTCCTGGTATCTACTCCTACTCTATATACTTTGTTTCTCATAATATAGATAAATTAATAAACTCATCTCCACTTTTATAATACGGAGATTTAACTGTCCATACTAAGTTCAACCTATTAGTATTGTCTGGAGTTATCGTTACTGTGTTCTTTAGAAAAACTGAATCTCTATAAACTCCTGTATTCTTAAGTAGTTCAAATAAAATTGAATATAAGAATTTTAAAAGCGATTTGTTTCTCATAAAGGCTAGTTTCAAAATTACAAACTCCTGATGACTTAATGAACCTACCGGATAATCCTCACCAAACTTCTTTAACCTGAATATAGATTTCGTATTCTCCTCTTCAGTATCATAAAGCTTGTAACAGGTTTCTCCTAATTCTATACGCCTCGATCTTCCATTCTTACCAGCAAAAACACTATACCTCGCTTTGTGTGTTGTGTCTGGTTCTATGGTTTCTGGCATTACTATCTCAAAATCATCTACCTTAACCGAATCTTTCTCCTGCTTTATATTATGTAGCTTTGTTATGTTCACTATCTTTATACCAGGAAGATTCTCTAAGCTTATCATCTTCGGATAACCAGGATTCCAATCTAAGAACCATGTATCTGATCTTGAAGGAGTGTCTAAAGTATTAACCACTTTCTTAAACACCGAATAAGAATGTGGAAATGTAGTTTTTAGGTATATATCATCAACTACAAATAACTGATAAAACCTGTCCCCTAGTATGATTGAATAGAAATCCTTTATGTTGTAGATTATACTCTCTGCTATGGCCCTTCTCTCTGGTACATTCTTCGACATACAATCCCAACACGGCAATCTATAAAAATCAGGCTCAAGATACGTTAGGGGCTTTAAATCAGAACTACACCTATAACAAAAACTCTCTGACGTCTTTGGCTCGAGTAACTTGACCTCTGTATACTCGAAATAATTCATAAAATTATCTGAATCTATACGATCTCCTATAATCTTCATCTTCTTTTATTAGTTTGTCTAGTTTCTCTGCTAATATCCTAAGATCCGGGTGTGCGTCAGGAGCTTCTCTTAGTGTGAAAAACCCGACTTTCTCTTCACTCTCTGAGCTTTTATAATAGTCGGAAAAATAACCACACATATATAGCTCCGTTTTTAGGTCACCCGGCAAACATCCTCTAGCATCTCCAGGAACAAGTATCTTCTCACTCGTCTCCCATATATATTCATCTTCAGCCATCTTCCATATCTTCTCCCTTATCGATATGGCTGGAACTTTAAACTTCATTACACTCCATAAATCCGGTTTGCTAAGATGCTCGTACTCTGCTGGCCGAAACTTCTCTACCCATTCCGGCACTATATATACGAGCTCAGATCCAAACCGAGAACGACTGTAATTAATATATCTCGTGCTCTCTTGTATAAAACTAAAATCTCTATGCCTGACTATCTCGTTTGCTATGGCCCTAGAACATACCCATCTCGAAGTTACCCTAATTTTATGATTCTTCTCAGGCTCACTCCAATAATCTTCCATAAATTTCTCAAGACCATGACGCAAAATAACTCGATAGGTGGTTGTAATATAATAAAAATACCCATCTTCATTATAATATACCCACTTCTCAGACAATAACTCGGCTAACATCTTATCTCTAGGAACTTTCAAATATACAGTACCTAAATCAAATACAGCCCAATGACCTAATTTCTTGATCCTCTCTATAAACTCTTTGCTGGTACTCCCCTCCTTCGCTTCCGATCTGTGAGAAACCCTACCAACTGTCTCCATGTGCTTATAAAGACCTTCAATCCCAGGCCCTTGTTTCAATAATTCTACACTCGATTCTATTATTTTCATTTGACACTAATTTTCATATACATTATTAAAGATTTGAAAGGAAGTTATGTGTGAAATCTGAATTTTAATCTCCTTTATCTTTTACTTTAATTATTTCGTATGATGCATCTCGTTTCCCAGTTTCTTTATTTCTTATCATACAGTTCTTAATAATAAAATAATCACCTATATCTATTGCTCTAGGGGTTTTCATATAGTTGTGTTCTTTATATATTTCTCCTAACTTCTTTTTTACTTCAGCTTTAGAATATATTTCACCTATTTTAAATCCATCTACTATATATTTCCCTATGTCTACCCCTTGATTACCTATTATTCCTTCATACGTTTTTCTCATATCTGTCGCATCAAATCGTAAAGCTTTCATTTTATCAGGACCTAAGACAGTGTAGTAATTATTAAAAGATTCTGGTAAATGAGGTAATAAAGATAAAACCATAGACTCAGATAATGAACATAAGTATCTATATTTATCTTGAAGGTAAGTCATGGAATATATAGTATCAAGCTCCTTATTTATGTCATCTATTTCCGAAACCTCCCTATAAAGTGCACTAAATACAGAAAATCTATCCTTGTAATCTACCTGTTGTATCTCGAAGGCTCTCATCTCTGCTATCATTACTAGCTTATTGAAAATAGGAGAGAGATCAGATCCGGCATGTTCATCTACGGCTACAAAATTATTTTTATATTTTTTTACTATTGCCAATTCTTTATATGCTTCAGCTAAATTATGTTTTTCAGTCGTATCATTATAGGCCTTTAATAAACTTAATGTCTTTTCCTTTTTTATTTCAAGGTATCTATTAAAGTCCTCTTCTGATAACTCTTCTAGATTTAATTTATAGTAAAGTTCTGCTCTGTTCTTCCAAGGATTTTCATTAAGTCTTTGTCTACCTAGGATTTGTGGTAGGTCTAGTGTAATATCAACGGAGAGACAATCAATATTTGCATCTGAAAATATGAATGATCTGGCATTTGTAGAATAGAAATCAGCCCCTAGATAAACAGTTCTAGTGCAAAGTGTAAACATCTTATGAGTTTCTCCTTCCTTTGGTACAGTTCCTATACACTTTGTTTTAGATGTTACGGTTTTATCTCCTTTCTTAAAAGCGCTTCTTACTCTTTTCTCATTATTTTCATCATCAGAACACAGAATATTCGTCTCCTCTAAAGTTAGGTTACATTTCCTTATAATATCAGTAATATTTTTAACAGAATTAACATATATTACTGCCTCTTTACTGTATATCTCCTCAAACTCTCCTTTTTCATTAAGTCTGGCCATTTTTTCAAATTTACCAGATCTATAAGACTCAACTATTCTCTCTACTTCATGAGTTATACTTTTCTTTAACTGTTTAACTTTAAGATACGGTTTAATTACTCTCCCAGGATCTTCTGTTCCCCAATCAAGCTCATAATACGGTAAATCTTTAAACTCCTCTAACATCTCTAGGTACTTATCCATCATAGGAGTAGCTGATAGATAAACTATATTAGACAAGTCCCTAAGATTATTTAGAAAGGTATTCTCAGTATCAGACTTAAATCGTGCATCCGTAAAAATTGACTGGCACTCATCAACAATAATCTGATATTCCTTGATACTTTCTCCTAACGCTTCTTTAACCCTTCTAAAAGAGTCGTATGTAACAAGAAATTTAACTGGTTTCCCTAGATAAATTCTACATTTAAATACATGATCAGTTACTTTCTTTTTGAAATAAATAGCATATTCTTGAGCCCTGGTTTTTTCCTCCTCCGTCTCAGTTGGATCTGTTATTTTTCTTAGATCATCTTTTGAAATATCTAAATCAAATTCTTCAAACTTGTCGTATTCATTTTGAAGGTAAAGTAGATTTTCCATATCTTCGTGTTGACTGGCTTTATTTTCTAAAAGCACTAATCTAGGGGAACAGAGAATAATTGGCTTATCATTAGTAATACAGTACTCAGTATACCCACACCCTGTAATTGTTTTGTTCATGATATAAGTGGTATCCTGAGGTAATTGATTTTCGAGTTCTTTCCACTCACTGATGTACCTAATTCCTTTTGGTACTACGATAACATTTCTTTCCATGGTTTAATTATTATTTAAATGTTTAAATCTATTAAGATTTTAGGTTATTCTAAAAAAGAAGAGAACGTGCGTTCTCTCTTATATATAAGGAATTCATCGCAATTTTTCGAAAAAAAGTGGTCGCTGGCAATTTTAGGGTGTGAATTGGGAGCAAATCCCTTAGTAAGCCCTTAGTAAGAAGAGGAAAATTGCATCTATATTTAATACTATCTCCACCGTAGGTGGAGCCTCTTTTAAAGAATCTTCTTAGTAAAATCCGTAAGGATGATTGATGGTTGGACCGTAGGTACAATCATCGAATCTCTTAAATAAATAAAAGAATAAAAGATCCTCCGCTCCACTTCGTTCCGCTCCGGTAAAAAATAATAAAAATAGAAATAAAAGAATAGAAATAAAAGATATAAAAAAGATATATATTACCGACCGAGCCGAAGGCGAGGGAGTTTTTTCTTTTTATCACTTCATTCGCTTGCGCTCATTTCGTTTAAATCCTCCGCTCCACTTCGTTCCGCTTCGTTATATATTATCTTTCTATTCTATTCAATTCCTCGCTTCGCTCGGTCTTTTTAATTATCGTTTCATTCAATTCATCCTTCACTTCACTGCGTTTCGTTCAGTCTTTCTTTCATTACACTTCAGATCTCGTTACGTTTTCATTCCGCTTCGCTACATTTCAAACTCCACTTCAATCACTTCAATTCATTCCGCTTTCACTCCATTACGTTTCGCTTCGCTCCACTTCATTACATTTCAGCTTCATTCCTTTCAGTACCTTTATCACTCCGTTCCGTTTCGTCTTCACTTCGTTACGACTTCACTACACTTCATTTATTCCCATTCTATTCGGTTTTACTTCGCTTTGCTCAGAAAACCTCAGCGTTACATTCCGTTTCGACTTCATTTCATTTCGTCTTCACTTCATTTCACTTCTATCCTTTGCTTTGAGGTTCGTTTCATTCTATTCGCTTCGCTCACAGAATTCCACTCACTTTCTAAGACTTCCTTTCAATTTTCTAAAAATGTCCCTCGTTTCACTCGGTCCAT
>Ga0247611_10002755_pt1 | contig 27374 bp, 26 predicted proteins | sample 177DNAGHGhighgp2_FD_192422 | JGI IMG/M metagenome (GOLD analysis project Ga0247611, IMG submission 192422) | Sheep rumen microbial communities from Palmerston North, Manawatu-Wanganui, New Zealand - 1770 DNA GHGhigh gp2 | ecosystem: Host-associated > Mammals > Digestive system > Stomach > Rumen... | reverse complement strand
GTCCCATTTGGCGACGTTTTTTAAGTCCCCTTCGCACCGGGCCCCAAGAAATGCGTAGCATTTTTTGGGTGGTTTCCTGGCGAAGGGGAGGGCCACTGGAAGTGGCGGGGTAGTGGTGGCGCGTTGCGCCAGAAAAATACCCTTACCCCCGACTGTTCAGTCGGACCCCTTCCCGTGGGGAAGGGGAGCGTCCCCCGGCAAAGGACACAAAACAACAAACAAAATAGGGAGAGGACACAATGAAAAAGATAAATTTATTCGACAAAATGATATCTCCCCTTTCCGATGGAAAGGGGTGCCCCGTGGAACGGGGCGGGGTATGGGAATTACCCCGTCGCACTCCGTGCGCCACCCCTTCTTGGAAAGAAGGGGACCGCAAAGTGCCGTCATACCGGCGCAGGCCGGTATCCGGTGGTTTCAACCGTGGCGGGGGGATCCCGCTTTTCAGCGGGATGACGGTAAGAATATGCGGGATGATGATTGCGATTGCGGCGTTATTTGCCACACCGTCATTTGCGGAACCAACAGAACTGGACAAGAAAACCGTGGCAAGTAAGGCCTATGTCGATACGAAACAGGATATTATCGAAACCGGGTTGGTGGATTATTATAGTGGCGCAGACGATGAAACAAAAAAGGTTCCAGCACTTGTATCATACGATTCAACAAATGGCTTGGTCGGGAATGAAATCGGTATTTTGGATTGGTACAACACTGATAACGATGGGTGGTATAGTCTTACTAGTTCCGAAATGGATAACTTTGTTCCAACTGTCCGTGCCGTGGCAGATGTGATCAAAAGGCTTAATTGGATTACCAATGATACTACATATGCACCCGCAATTAATGCATATAGCACAACATTTAATGGAACAGTCGGTAATTGGCCAAGCGGTGATGTAGAAAAATTAGTAAACGGGCAATTTTTGGCAAAGTCCCTTGCCCTGAAACAAAATAAAATTGAAACCGGAAACGTTGCGTTTGATGAAGAAGAAGACATATATGTTCCTGGATTAGTTGCCTATGACCCGCAAACAAGTGCTCTTTCTGGTAATAAAATCGGTATTTTAGATCAGGAAACGATTGCAGATGATGAGGGGGATTTGTATTTATACAGTAATGGTGGTGGTGGCTACGGTTCCGAAATGGATAATTATGTTCCGACTGTTCGTGCCGTAGCGGAATCGTTGCAGGCGATAAGGTCCGGCTTGGCAACGAAACAAAATAAGTTGCCCGCAAAATTTACAAGTACTACCAATGCGAACGAAATGGGTGCCAAGGGCGGGCAAACAATTGAATTAGACACAGCCGGAAATATTAAACGTCGCTATATAACCGCGGACGGTAATGCACCACTTACATTAAAATCCGGCGCGGATAATGTAATTTCGTATGTAAATGGAACCACATCACCAGAAGGTTTTCGTAAGTCAAATTTTGGTGGCAATATTTCTACTACAACTGTCAATTATATGCAGGGTGCGTTGGTGTCGTTGAGATTATTAAGAGATGTTTACGGTGAACTGAATTCTAAAATCACAAACAATGCTTTGCCGACGGGGACGACGGGAACGGTTGTGACATATAATGGCACAAATGCAACAACCGGTGTCCAAGAATTTACCGAAACCGCCATATCCGGCACCGCAACATATGACGATAACGACCAACTGACCAATGGTAATAACATTGCAAATGTGTCATTGGTTGAAACAGAAATCGCCACCCGCCAGAAAAAACGCACCTGTGCCGGGTATGAACCGGGACATGAAAACGAGGCGGATTATTGTTGGCTTTGGAATTTCCCGGATTAGTGGCTAGTGTAAGTGATTAGTGTTAGTGAACCGCCGGGAATTCCGGCGGTTTTTGTTGTTTGCTATCACTAATCACTAACACTGACCACTTACACTTCCCGCCCCCCGATTCGGACTTTGAAAATAACAATCTGAATTTAGGCAAAAATTATATGTTTTACTATATGTTGGTGTTTTTGTGTGTTTTTGTGACTATATTTTGTGTTTTTTATGATTTTCGAATCGGTTTTGATTTGTTGCTTTATATTTTCTTGACACAAAACATCCTTTGGTGTGCGAATCGGGCGATGACCAAATTCCTGAACCCCACGGAAAATGGGCGTTTCAAAATGTCCAGTAAAAAAATAAAAAAAATTACATTTTATGTGTTGTATCTGAATCGAAAAAACTATATATTGTTGATGAAATAACAAAAACAACACAAGATATTGTGTTTTTGACAAAAATTGGAGTTTAATAATGTCTGGGAACGAAAAAGAGGTTAAAATGCAAATTGCGCCAACATTTATATGTAATGTTATGAGTGTTAAGAAACGTTCTGGCGAAACGGTTGCATTCGAAGCGAAAAAAATCTACAACGCAATTAAAAAGGCGGCAACGGCCACAAATGAAATATCTGATGAAACGATTGTCCAAATCACAAATGATGTTTTGAAAGATTTGGACAATAATTTTATGGCGCGCACCCCGTCGGTCGAAGAAATCCAAGATACGGTGATTCGCAAACTGATGGATGCGCACGCATACAAAACCGCAGAGGCATATATTATATATCGCCAAAAACATTCTGAAATTCGTAACGCAAATGTTGATGCAATTGATATAATCGAAAGTTATGTCGGTGGTTCAAATTGGCGTATCAAAGAAAACGCAAATATCGGTTATTCAATCGGCGGACTTATTTTGCGGACCAGTGAACGCGTCACGGCGGAATACTGGCTGAATATGTTCCCGGCGGAAATTGCCGATGCACACCGCAGTGCGGCGATTCATATTCATGACCTTGGGTGGTTGACGGGATATTGCGCCGGTTGGTCGTTGCGTGAATTGTTATACGAAGGTTTCAATGGTGTTCCGGGTTATCTGCAATGCGAACCGGCGCGCCACATGGCAACCGCGATTTCGCACATGGTAAATTTCCTTGGCACACTGCAAAACGAATTTGCCGGTGCCCAGGCGTTTTCTTCGGTTGACACATACCTTGCACCATATGTCCGCGTTGATAATATGTCCTATGCCGATGTTAAAAACGCAATGCAGACATTGGTCTTCAATTGCGCGGTGCCGTGCCGTTGGGGAACACAAACGCCGTTCATCAACTTTACATTCGATTGGACATGTCCCGAAGATTTGAAACCGCAACGTCCATTTATCGGTAAAAAACAGGTTGACTTTACATACGGCGACTTGCAAAACGAAATGGATATGATAAACCGGGCGTTCATAGAGGTTATGACCGAAGGCGATGCCCAGGGTCGTCCGTTCACTTTCCCGATTCCGACATACAACATTACGAACGATTTTCCGTGGGACCATCCGAACGTCAAACCACTGTTCGATTTGGCGGCAAAGTACGGAATTCCGAATTTCCAGAATTTCTTGAATTCTGATTTGAATCCGACGGATGTTCGTTCAATGTGTTGCCGGTTGCGCCTTGATGTGCGTGAATTGCTAAAACGTGGTGGTGGTTTGTTCGGATCTGCGGAAAAAACCGGTTCAATCGGCGTTGTAACGATGAACCTTGCGCGCCTTGGGTACATGCACAAGGGCGACCGGGATGGATTGTTCCGCGATTTGGAACGACTTATGAACATGGGACGTGAGGTTTTGGAAATAAAACGCCGCGTCATTACAAAGCATATGGAAAACGGTCTATATCCGTTTACGCGCCGTTATCTTGGGAATTGGAATCATCACTTTTCCACAATCGGCGTGAACGGCGCGAACGAAATGGTTTTGAACTTTACGGATGGCAAGGAAAACATCGCAACCCCGTACGGCAAAAAACTTGTGTTGGACCTAATGGACTTTATGCGTGAAAAACTTGTAAAGTTCCAAGAAGAAACCGGCAACCTTTATAACCTAGAGGCAACGCCGGCCGAAGGTTGTTCGTATCGCTTTGCAAAAACCGATGTTAAAAATTTCCCGGATATCATCACCGCCGGCACGCGTGATGCGCCGTATTACACGAATTCAACGCAATTGCCGGTGAACTTTACCGATGACCCGTTTGTCGCATTGGAACACCAGGAAGAATTGCAACGCAAATATACCGGTGGCACAATGTTGCACCTTTATATGGGTGAACCGGTATCCAGTGGTGAAGCGGCCCAGAAAATCGTCCGCACGATATTCGAAAACTACAAGATTCCGTACATGACACTTACCCCGACATTTTCAATATGTCCAAAACATGGGTATTTGCCAGGCCGGCATGAGTTTTGCCCAAAGTGCGACGCCGAACTTGGCATAACGCCAGATGAAGTGTCAAACAAGGCATAAAAACAAGAACCAAAAAAGCAATACAAAAAAAAGAAAGGAGAGAAACATGATTGCTAACCAACAACAAAGAACACCTTGCGAAGTATTTTCACGCAGCATGGGATTTATTCGCCCGACAAAAAATTTCAACATCGGGAAATATTCTGAATTCTGCGAACGCAAGACGTTCACCGAATGCAACTGTTTGACGACCGGCGCACGGCACGCCGAATTGATGAAAAAGGCCGCGTAAAAATGAATACTGTTCAGATTGGCGGGTTGGTATCGTTCACAACGATTGACTTTCCGGGTAAATTGGCGGCGGTTTTGTTCTTGGTCGGTTGCCCATTGCGTTGTGCGTATTGTTCCAACCCGCATCTGATTGATGTCGCCCCCGGCGAATACGATGCGGACAAAGTTTTGGATTGGCTGCGTACCCGCATTGGAAAGCTGGAGGGCGTTGTTTTTTCCGGTGGCGAAGCATTGATGCAGGGCGACGCGACAATTGACTATATGCGACGCGTGCGCGATTTGGGGTTTGCAATCGGCCTGCATACAAATGGGTTTTATCCCGAAAGATTGGCGGCGGCCGCGGATTTAATTGATTGGATTGGTATTGATTACAAGGCAACCAAAACAAATTACGAAAAATTGACCGGAATAAATATCGCATACGACCGGTTGCTGCAAAGTTTGGACGTATGGGCAAAGACGGGCAAACCGGCAGAGGTTCGCGTCACCTGTGACCCGCGATATGTGACAACGGACGATTTATTGAACATTGCGCGTGATGTGTCGACGCGCGGATTTAAAAACTTTGCGGTGCAAAAATATATTCCACACTTTGAAGACGACGAACATAAAACAACCCCCGCGATGCGTGGCGCATTTTTTAACAATGATACCATCCGCAACGAAATAAATTCCCTTTTTGACACCGTCATTTGGCGGGAATAGGGCGAATAGTGGTTAGTCCGTCACGACCGCGGCGCGGCGTGCCGCGACGGGTGTAAGTGGTTAGTGATTAGTGGGAAGTAAACCCCCTTTACCACCAGGCCCCTAAAAATGCACAGCATTTTTTGGGTGGGTCCACGGAAAGGGGTACGGCGGATTCGGGTCCCACAAAATTTGAAAAATTTTGTGATGATTGGAGGGGAACTTTGCCCCCGCACCCAAACCAAAAAATTATTTTTTCCGATGGATTTACGGATTAAATAAATTAACGTTTAACGGGCATTGCTTTAAATTCAGGAATCCATCTGGCGCAATCTATCAAACAAAAGGCATCGCAATCCGAAATATCAGCTTTGATACGCATTTCTATTTCTTCTTGGGACATCTTTCGTTTTTCTGTATGTGCTTCATATCCCACCACCACATCGCCTTGTGTGGTTGTTTTTTCCACGAGCCAGTCCTCTGTAAGGTCCTTAGACCATATCTTATCATAGGAATACCCGAAATACCATTTTGATTGTTCTGGATATGTTATTTTACACCAACAATAAAGACCCGTCTTTTCATTAGGGGTAAATTTTTGATTCGTGACTTGTCCAAAATCGCCTTTTACATTATTGCAAGTTGCAACCCCCTTGATTTTTTTTACCCCTGGATACTTGCATTGGAAATTATCGCTTTTCATCCAACTGAAACCACCACGCGCCCATTCTTCATAATTTAAACCTTTTGAATTTAATTCACGGGGCCACGGACTACTGGTGTAGTAAGGTTTTAAGTGTAATTCCTCTGATTTTTCATTCAGATAATTATACAGTTTTACCTTTTCTGGCATTTCGTATAGATTTTTTTGTGTTTTATATCCTATCCATGGTGCGTTATCACTCTCTTGATTAAGCCAATATTCCGTACTCTCTTCCTCGATTGCTTCCGTTGCCCAATCAAACTCACATGGCTTAAATTCATCTTTTAACGCATCGCCGATAACTTTTTCATCACTCGTATTTGCATTTGAACCGTTTAGTTTTACAACACTAAACATCGCGGCGCGCATTGGCTCCGCGCGCAACGCGGATAAACATTCCAACGCGCACGAACGTTCGCATCCGCCCGCCATTGTGTCGCCACTTTTGTTATATACCCATGGGCTTTCTTCCGGTCCCACCATTTTGCACCAACAATGTTCGCCGGTGTTTTCATTTAGTGCATAATTTTTACCCGCATCAATTGTGTATGGTGTGCCGGCGTCCGCCGTGCATGCACTGCGCCCGCGAATATATTTTGTTTGTGGATATTGCTTTATGAATTTGGAATCTTTCATCCAACCGAACGTCATCGCCCATTCGCCGGGGGCAAGTCCCGGGTTTTTATGGTACCCATCGCCACTGCTGTACGTTTGTAATCGTATCGGTTCGGGATTCGTCGACACATAGTCCGCCCAATAAAACGGCCGTATCGTATCGTCGCCCATCGCGGTAATTAAATCATTGATAAAGTTCCGACACTTTGCGTTATCTAAATTCCCAACACCACAAACCGTGATTAAATCCGCAATTGAAACATTTCCCGACTTGTCCATCAATTCAACATACTTGTTCGCGACGTCCAGTTGTAAATTTTGCGGGAAAGTGTTTTTGATAACGTTAATCAGTGTTTCTGAATTGAAATAAAGGACTTTGTCATTTACACCGAACCCATCCGCGAACGCGGGCATCGATAACAACACCGATAAAAATGCAATCAATCGTTTCATCGCAGTGCGGCCTCACATTCATCGGCGATTTTTACAATCTTTTTCACCGCGGCGATTTGTGTCGCGTTAAATATGGTCGCAACGCCACTTGCCGCCGCCGCTGTGCCCGCCAAGACATTTGACGCGGTGTTTAGTGTTTTTTCTTTGTTCGCATCACTGCGCGTTGCATCGGTATTCGCGGATGCCGAAGTTATCGTTCCAACCGCACCGGTTGTTGCACCAACAATACTTGAAATCATCGCGCCACGCGCCCGGTTATTTATTATCGATAAATCGGCATATTTCCATTCGCCACACGCGGTCGCAATTTTGTTCGCCGTTCCAATATCCGCACCGTCAATTCGTGCCTGGGCCGTTGCGATTTTTAGTGAATCCACGGCCGCGATACATTCGTCTATTCGCGATTGCAAATCCCCGTCAACCTGATTATTCGCGGCAATAACCGCGCCCGCAACATTCGTTGCCGCCCCAACCCCCAGCAATCCGGTTCGCCAGTTTCCAAGTTTTTTTGATTTGTTATACAATTCACTTTTTTCAGTTTTGATATCCGTGGCGTTTTTATCATAGACCGACATTACCTCGTTCGCAGACGGATTTACGGTCGTGTTTTTCGTTTCATCAACGCGCGCAAGTATCGCACGTAAATCTTGGTCCACCGATGATTTCACAATTCCGACAACGGTTGCACCGGTTGCCGCCGCCGTTCCAACACCGGTTATCGCCGTGTTGATTCCCGCCATGCGCTTTAAATCCGAAAGTTCGCGTGATACGCCAACGCACCGCGCCCGCACGGCACCAAGTGCGACATCAAAATCCGCTGCGTGCGAACCACACGCCACCAACGATAACGCAATAAAAGAAATATATTTTATTCCCAACATTCCCTCGTAGGATTATTCTATCACAAATCGCTCACACGCACAATAAAAAACGGGCGCAAATGCGCCCGCACTAACACTAACAACTAACACTTACCACTTTTAGTGTGGCATTTTCGCCTCGGTCATTTTGACATGCTTGCGCAATTTCGGGTCGTATTTACGACGACTTACCTTACCAGTGGCGGTTTTGGTGTTTTTTACCACCGTATAGAAATAACCGGTTTCTTTGTTTTCCAGTTTAATGATTTCTTTGCTACCTTTTTTAGATGCCATTTTATTTGCCTTTTATTTACGTTGCGTCAAATCATAGGTTATTTTTTACTGGAAATCAAGTATTTTTTATCATAACATATTTTGCGCGGGGCCCGTGGCGAAATTGGTAGACGCGCTGGATTTAGGTTCCAGTGGGGAAACCCATGGGGGTTCAAATCCCCCCGGGCCCACCACCAAATTTTCAAGCGCGCTTCGCAAGCGTTGAAAATTTGAGCGAAGTCTCGGCGCAGCGAAGCGCAGACGGATGCCGCGGCGGAGTTCGCAAAGCGAACGTAGACGGGCAGAATTCCAGATAACATGTCTCGCCGTAGCATTGTTCGCAACAAGGAAAAACCCAGATAAAAATCTATCGTTTTAATTCCGGCGTTTTTAACACAGGTTTTTTAGCGCGCACTTTTGGGCGTTGCTTTACTGCAAAATTATATACATCGGCCATAAATTTAACACCATTTTTCTGCATTTGTTCAAACAGCCCACGCATACCCGCGCGATTTTTTTTACCAAGCACCAATTCCGATGTCGGGGGCAGTGGCGTAAACTTTTTCTTTAACGAATTTTCTATGCCGTTTTTTAGTATATTCCCGGCGATAGTGTTCATAAACACGCCAAGATTGTTTTGCCCCTCTATCGCCACATAGCGCATATTATAGTGTTCAACAGAACTTGGGCGAACGTTCTTATTCGGTTCGAATGCATTATGTATAATAAACACATCGCCATCACGCCCGGCAAGAAAACAGGGTTGTAACCAATCTGTGCCGATTTCTTTTTCCTTGGATTGTTTGTATCGGACATATCTTGTCACCCAATTATTTGGACGCCGCGCAAGGAAATCACGTGCGGTTGTAAAACTAATTATGCGAAATTTTGACACCCCCAACGGAATAACGGGGGCATGTACCACAACCAAAACTTGTGATAAAATCTGATTTATTTCTGTTGGGCTGTATCCCAATTTTTGCATTTTGTCCTGCATTTTTTCTTCTAATTTTTGGGCAACATATGCCCCGTGACAATGTGCGACAATGTTGATTTTTCTGGCGCGCGCCATCGCGACCGCCAACGGCAATCGTGCGTTACTATCAGAAATCCGTGGTAAAATCGTCGCATCGAATAATTCATCGATATATTGCGTATCGAAATCTTTTGCTGATATAGAATTGTTGATTATAATTTGGACCAATGCCTTGGAATCAGCGGCGCTAACCCCACGTTCTGTTAGGGTTGCTTGTAATTCAAGGGTCATTTTGTTGCGTAATGCCTTGGCATCGCCATCAAACACCAAACTTAATTTATTAAGTTTTTCTTTTGCACTATCAATGCCAAATGGACGCCCGCCACGCCCGGCAACACGCGGTAATACGTCGTTTTTAAGTATCGTTTTGAAATTCTGTTCGGTGACCCACACGGAATTATATGCGCGCGATGATCCCAAAAAATTATACCCATATTTACCGAAATTAGATTCTTTTTCAGCCGCCATATCATCGGTGTTAACCGTATATTGTGCGGCATAGACCGGGACAGGAACCGATAAGTCCGGCAAAATATCCTGTTCTATAATTTTCGCATATCCGGATGCCGCGCGCCCAGAATTTGTATCATTTCCGCCAAGGTAAAGGACGCAAACCTCATCCCCCGGAATATTATTGACCGTTGTTATTCCGTACACGTTGTCTGATGTTTTTGGAACGCGTTGAATCAACCTTGCGTGCGACATTTTGTCCCCCCATTAATACACCGGATAATCACGCAACGGCCCGTTCGGCCGCGACAGGTCAGATTTAACCCCGCACGCACAAAGCATAAACGCACACAATAAAAGTAAAAAAACTCTTTTCATTTACTGGGAATTCTACACCAAACTGGGCAAAAAAACAATAAAAACCTGTCATAAAATTACTTTGCAATCGTATTTATGTATGCTATAATGGACGCACATAAAAACAGACAACGTGTTATCTAAAATGGATTACAAATGACAGAATTAGACAATATATTATCTATAAAACAAGGTATTAGTGACAGGTTGCGGAATGCCCGTAAATCTATCAAGATGTCACAAGGCGTTTTGTCACAGCGTTCTGGCGTATCGCTGGGCTCTATCAAACGATTTGAGCAGACTGGCGAAATATCTTTGTCATCGTTGTTGAAGCTGGCTTTTGCGCTGGGGTATGAAAACGATTTCAACAACCTGTTCACACGCAAGAACTATCAGTCCATTTTTGATGTAATAAAAGACGGAGGTTCAGATGCAAAATAAGATGATAATTGTAAAATACCATGATTCTATCGTTGGGCGTTTGGCTTTGACACCTGACAATCTTATGGCCTTTGAATACGATGCCGAATGGCTGAGCAATGGTTTTAGTATATCGCCTTTCAAACTGCCTCTGGAAAAAAGAGTCTTTATTGCCAGCAGAGAACCTTTTGATGGTGTGTTTGGTGTATTTAATGATTGCTTGCCAGATAATTGGGGGAAACTGTTGGTAAATCGTGAACTGCAAAGACGAGGAATTGCCCCCAATAGCCTTTCTGTATTGGACAGGTTGGCGATAGTTGGTAAAAACGGTCCCGGGGCTTTAGAATTTGAACCGGCGGAAGAAATGCTGACAGAATATAAAGATTCTAGTCTTGATACAATAGCAGCCGAGATAAATAAAATCATAGATGATGCCACAGTTGTTACAGATGATTTAGTCACAGAAGAATTATTCCGTATCGGTGGTTCTTCTGGTGGTACACGTCCAAAAATATTTCGCAAATATGAAGGCTCTGATTGGATAATAAAGTTTCGTGCCGCCATTGACCCCGTTGATATCGGGCGGCGTGAATTTGAAATCATGGAACTGGCACAAAAAGCCGGTTTAGAGGTTCCAGATCACAAACTATTCAACGACAAATATTTTGGGGTAAAACGTTTTGATAGAAAAGATAACGGCGAAAAAGTATTTATGATATCTGCTTCTGGTTTATTGGATGCGGACCATAATCAACCGGTCTTGGATTATACTGACCTGTTATCATTGACCGCTAAACTGACACGCAACATGCGTGATATTGAAAAGATGTTTCGTTTGATGATGTTCAATGTATGGATAAATAACACCGATGACCATGCCAAGAATTTTGCGTTTTTGTATGAGGGTAAAGATTGGAAATTGGCCCCTGCATTCGACCTAACGCAAACAGTTGGCACATGGGAACATGCGACATCTGTAAATCGTCATGGCCGGAATATAACCGATGCAGATATGCTTGCGCTGGGGCATCAGGTTGGAATTACCGATAAACGGGCGGCCGATATTATGCGGGAAACTCAAAAAGCAATAGAAAACCGGTGATTTGTTGGGTTTGGAAGATTCGCCAAGGTAAACCAAAAGGATAAAAAACAACACCCAAACGGGTGTTCTTGATTTTTGGCGGGGCCAACTGTGCAATTCACGAGCCGATTTTATTCATGATTTGTTGTTGTTCGGGAAAGATGTTAAGGTGTTTTTGAACTTGTAATACTAAAATTGCTAAGATATAATCGCATTGCAAAAGGATACATAATGACAAAAGAAGAACAAAAACGAGAAAGGAAATATAATTATCTCGGTACATGTGCAATAATTGTTTTATTCGGTTGTACCATTTACATAGTGGGCGGTGTCATAATACCAAGAGGAATAAAAGAAAAGGAAGAAAAAGCCAAACAATCTGTTATTGATAATAAAGTAAAACAATATGAACAAACATTGCCTTATTACAAAGAATATCTACAAACCAAGGAACAAATCACACAATATCGTGATAGTTTACAGTCTACGATGAAATAAAAAGTTCGCAAATGTGTAAAACGGTGGCTGTTTTTAACTATCAACTTACGAACTCTTGAATATATTGCAAAACAAACAAAAAAACCGACCAAAAAGGTCGGTTTGAGTTTTTGGCAGCCCTACCGCTTCCTTGATACGCAATAAGAAAAATCTATAAAAACTCGTGGGGAAATGAACACATGTAATAACGAAAATCAAAAAAACTTTTTCTGAAAAATTCTACCGTTGCCGGTTTTCAGGAATTGTTCAAACACCTTTGCTTTCTCTTCGGTATCAAACGCAGCATACGCCCGTAATCGCCAAGGTTTGAATTTATTTGTATGAATGGAAACACCTAAATTATGTTGTTTTAACCGTCTTTTTAAATCGTCTGTATATCCAACATAAAAATGTTCTGGTTGCTCGATACTTTGTAAAATATATGTGTAATACATTTTTATCAATCTAGTCCGCTTTCATTCGCTACGCTCATTACAGCGAGACATCCGTTTCTCTAACTCTACATCGCGCTTGCTAGCGCAATCTCGCTGTAGCGTAAGCGAAAGCGGATGGCAGCCCTACTCGGATTTGAACCGGGATTCTCGCCTTGAAAGGGCGGTGTCCTAACCATTAGACGATAGGGCCAAAACGAAAGCACAAAAAAACTGGCGGGATTGACGGGGCTCGAACCCGCGACCTTCTGCGTGACAGGCAGACGCTCTAAACCAGCTGAGCTACAACCCCAATGCCGTGACGGTATGATATAATTCTTTTCCGACAAAATCAAGCATTTTTTTATAAAAATCAATTTTATTATGGTGTCACGTTGACCCCACCGAACATCCCACCCCGGAACCGAGCGTAGTACCGAACTTCCTGCGCGCATGAGTACGCGCAGTAGAGTGCACAGATAGACCCTGAGGCACGCTTGACCTGGAACACCCAGGGCGAAGCCGTGGTAGATACACCAATATGTGGTTCGGTGGCACGGCAATAACAACGCTGCCCCGATGGTGTTCCGCCACTTTTACCGTTTTCATACGCCGTTTGTAATGTCGCGGTTAAACCATCCGGTGCCATTACACCCTGTGCAGCTCCATTAAACGTTTGGTCCGTGCATGCACTGATACCACGGATTTCCTTGCCACACATGTTTCCACTGCATGTCCCGTTATATGTTATCCCCGTTTCACGCGGCATTACAACGCCCCAATCACCACGTGCAAAATCATCGTACATTGTCGTTGAACAACCGTTCCGGGCATCCGTATGGGTGCTATCCGTTTGAACGCGTTTATAACAATACGATGTTGGTGTATCACTGGCCACGGCATACATTGTTATCGGTAATACCGTATTTAAATCATTTATTCGCCACAGTGCCCCACTGTTCGATGCGTTACCGGTTTCATCTACCTGGGTCAATGCGTCGTTCACCGCATTCGCAACCGCCGTATTCAACGTTCCCGCCCGGACCAGGCCATTCCCATACGTATTCGTCGTTTCATCGTATATTGGGGTGGATGTCGCAACACCAGAACCGTAATAACCATTCGTAGAACTATTGTCGGTGTTCGTTCCTGTATATGTCACAACATTTACCGTTGGTTGTTTATACAATGTCGTCTGTTTATTACCCAGTGCCGTGTTCACCGTTTCAATCGTCGTTAGCCCCGTGTCCGATTGGTTCGTTGTTTCATTACCCAAATCCGTTTTGATTTCGCGTTCGCCGATTGTGCCACGCGTCCCCGTTGGGGTCACCGCTTTGTCGCCCGTTTTTGCCGGAACCATATCTTGACGATTCGATAATTGTTCATCCACATAATACTGACTTGTCGCGATGTCACGTGTCGCCGGGTCCGCCGCATGTGCGCCCGTTGCAATTACTACCAAACCCGCAAGTATCGATATACGTTTCATTTTCCTTTCCTTTTTGCTATCGTCATACCGCGCTTGACGCGGTATCCCATCCGTCCCGTCGCAATCCGGTTCCCCTCCTGTGGAGGGGTGTCTCGCTGTAGCGACAGCGAAAGCGGACGGGGTGGTTAGAGAATACGAAATAACAACGAATCCTCTAACCACCTCCCGGCCTGCTAGGCCGTACTCCTCCGAGGGAGGAGAACCACCTCTCTGCAACCCCGCGGGGGTCCCCTTCTTCCTAAGAAGGGGTGGCACACGAAGTGTGACGGGGTAATTCCATATTAGCCTGCGGCCACCACTACCCCGCCCAGTTCCACTGGGCACCCCTTCGCCAGCGAAGGGGACTACCCATACCCCCGCCGTACCCCTTTCCTGTGGAACCACCCAAAAAATGCCGCGCATTTTTCGGGGCCCGGGGAAAGGGGATACTAATTCCCTTGCGGAACATACGTCCCGGATAACACATCCGTGTTCACAGAATATGTCAAACAATGATCGCCATTCGGGTCGTTCGTCGCGTTATAACCCGTTTCCCACATGTTGCATGTTAGTAACCCCGCAAATCCATTCGCAACCGCACTGTTCACATGCGACGCACGAACCAACGCATCCGTTTGGGTCGAATATGATCCGCTTTCGTTGTAAACATCCACACTGCCAACCGTACCCGATGCGCCACCGTATATCACAAGTTTCCCCGCCGTCCCGGATAGTTTATTTTGCTTCCCATTTAATCCCGTGTTCACCGCACCAACCGTCGGTATGTCCGTCGCCGCCGCATTTATCCCGTCACCACCATTGTTCCCAACCGTTAGGGTCGTTGATATGTGACGTTTGTTGATTTCGCCCGCCTCGTTATGTTCCGTGTCTGTGCCCGCACTGTTCGGGTACGTTACTACATAATTTCCACTTTCCGCACCAACCACCGGTTGTTTTGTTTCAACCGCCGTGTCGACGTAATATTGTGATGTTACCGTCTTTTTCTTTGTCGCATCGTCCGCGTACGCGGTGCCAACCATAACAATTCCGCACAACAATAAATTTCCGATTCGCATGATTTTCTCCCTTTTTCCTTTGATTTTCTGCATACAAATTCGCTGATAATAGTGTAACAAAAACCAAGGTTTTTTTTATACACTTTGGGCTAAAAAAACAAAATTCGTAAGTCATTGATTTTACAGGAAATAAAAATTTTGATTTTTTGAAAAAAAGTGTTGACTAAAAACCTTGGTTTTTTTTCAACACTTTTTACCACAAAAAACCCACGAATTCCGCGGGTTTGTGTAAAATCCCGCCCCCCAAAAATTTTATACAAAAACTATGTCGTCATACCGCGGAAACGCGGTATCTCTTTGTCACAGTTGAAACCACGGGATACCGGCCTATGCCGGTATGACGAAAAAACCGGCGCAACGCGCCGGTCCACTAACCACTAACCACTTACACTTACACTAACCACTATCCACTATTTCTGCACAAAGTGCACACTGTATTGTGGTTTTTTATCCGCCCCCAGTGATGCGCGTACGACCTTGTTCGCCGCCGTTTGCACCGCACGGGTTAAATTATCTTGGGACTTGCGTTCGGCCTTGGACAATTCATCAATCGCCTTGGTAATTTCGATTTGAATTTGCCGTTTCATAAATCCGGTTGCATCAGATTCAAAAATACCCGCACTGGAAACCTCTGGCGTTCCTTTCAAATATCCGCGTTTATCCACCGGCAATGTCACAAATATCGCACCATTTGATGCAATTTTTTTGCGGTTTTTGTATACGGGGTCATTGGCACTGCGTTCGGTTTCGCCCTCCATCACAACGTATCCGGTTTCGATTGTTTCGCAAACGTATGGTTCCGCACCATCACCCAGTGCAATCATTTCGCCATTTCGCACCAACATCATATGCTTTGCGCCGCCGCGTTCCATCGCCATTTTCCCGTTCAGCATTTCATTTATATAATCGCCGTGCATTGGGATTGAAACCTGGGGATGGACCATGTCATAGAATCGTTCAAGTTCCGGTCGGCCGGCGTGACCACTGGCATGCACATGGTCGGTGTCATAAATCGTGTGCGTGTGAATTCCCATTTTTGCAAGTTTGTTATAAAGGAACGAAACATCTTGTTCGCGACCGGGAATAATAATCGCACTAAACACCACCGTGTCGGTCGGCATAAGTTTCATTTCCTTTACCTGGCCCCGGCAAAGACGGGTTAACATCGCATATTTTTCGCCCTGGGACCCGGTCAAAAATATCGCCTGTTTTTCCGCCGGTAAATCTTTGATTTCTGAAAACTGATAAATGTCGTTTTCATTTAGATATTTAAAATCAATTCCCATTTCACGGAATTCAGGCAGCCCAACGTATGGCACGGGGTTTGGATTACTGCGTTCCTTAATTGCGGCCATGCGCCCGGTGGCACGTGCGGCCTCTGCAAACATTTTTAATCGCGCAATACTGCGTGAATATCCGGTCACAATCACACGCCCCGGCGCATCACGCATAATTTGTGTCAATGTGTCACGAACTTGAACCTCGGTCGTTTGGGGATTTTGCCGTGATACAGATGTCGAATCGCACGCGCACGCGATAAGTTTTGGGTCCGAACCAATTTCACGCAGGCGCGCATAATCCGTTCCCGGTTCAATCGGGTTATCATCGTTAAACGTCCAATCGCCAGTATGCAAAATCTTGCCCGCGCCGGTTTTGATAATCAACATTTGCGCCTCTGGCACAGAATGACTTACGTGGAAAGTTTCAATTTCAAACGGGTCAAGTTTCAATGTTGCGCCCGCCGCATCAAATTCAACAATATCACGCTTTGGATCAAAATCTAATTCAATGCCACGAAAAGTTTCACGCAAAATTTCCGCCGGAAAACGCGTGCAATAAATTGGTTTGCGGAACTTTGGCCAAATGTATTTTAACGCACCAATATGGTCTTCGTGTCCATGCGTAATGACAAAAGCGATAACATCTTTCTTGTGCTTTTCAAGCCATTTTGTATCACAATACTGCACATCGCCGGCACCGATTTCTTCCTCTAAGAAACCCATGCCGCAATCGACCACGATAAATTTATTCTTGTATTTGTAAAGGTACATATTTTGCCCAACGTGTTCCAATCCGCCAAGCGCCATAAAATAAACCTTTTCATCGGTTGAATTCGATGTCGCATTTTTTTTCTTTTTATCCGATTTTTCGTTCGAAACGTGCACAGATAAATCTTCATCCGTATCGGTATCCAATTCAAGATCTGGTTCAACATATTCGTGTAATTTAACCATGTTATAAAATCCTTTGTTAAAAATTTATGCAGGGATATTACAGTTTTTTTATATCAAACACAAGAAAAATAGTAAGCATATGAAAAAACACCCCGCGATTGCGGGGTGTGCGATAAATCAAACAATTGTTTAATTCAAAGCATCTTTCAAAGCCTTGCCAGGTTTAAATTTCGGCTGAGTAGAGGCCGGAATTTTAATAGCAGCACCCGTTTGCGGGTTGCGGCCGGTTGTGGCCTTGCGCTTTGCGGTTGTGAATGTGCCAAAACCGACCAAGCGAACGTCACCTTTCTTTTTCAGAACTTTCGTGACAGTGTTGATAAACGCATCAAGACATGCCGCCGCGGTTGCTTTGGTGATGTCAACTTCGTTTGCCATTGCTTCGATTAATTGTTGTTTGTTCATTTGTTTTCTCCTTTCATAAATTTATTTAAGGTGTCCAACGCTTCGTTGGCAATGCCCATGAAAATCATTGTATTTGCGCCGATTACAAAAAACATCAAAACGCAACCAAGCAATTTTCAAGGGCATTGCCCGAAACGCCTGACCGAATCGTAAAGAATTCCGCGGGGTAAGTCAAGATGTATTTATAAAAAGCCCGATTTTTTATTATCTTGCATGGACAAGGTCGCTGTTTACTGCGATTGCACCATCCGATGAATTTTCGCATAAAACCCAGTTTCCTGGGCGATTCGTGACACTAACCGTACGATATTTGTTTGGTGTGTTAAACACAAGTATCATTATTACGCCCGCCCAAAAAAGCAACTTGGTAAATCCCCACGGTTTGGAAAAATCATCTTTCTTGAATGAATCTTTTAATAAATTTTGATACAGCGCCCACCCCCAAACAAACACCAATATAATCGCCGCAAAGAAAAATCCGATTGTTATATATTTATAAAAATGTCCGAACCCGGCGGCAAGTGCGTCCCATAAACTGCTTTCGGCGGGACATATAAATAAAGCCTTTCCCCGCATATCAGCCGGAACATTTATCACCGTATCGGGCCCCAGTGAAAAATCAAACGCCGCCATCAAAACAATGATGGTCAAAAAAGTTATTACTGAAATCATTGACTTTTTCATGTGGGGTTTTTCCTTTGTTGTTATATTATATCACAAAAAACTAACCAATTGCAATTTTTGAAAGTTTTATTTAACATCCAATTATGTTTGCACGGAAATCAGACCTTGTTATTGCGATAACGACATACGATATTGATGCGTTGCGCCTGTCGATACCCGCGGTGCGACGATGCGCGCGCGATGCGACACTGGTTGTACATAATGACAATCCGGGCATCGAACTTTCGCGTGATTTTGTGCGTGGAACCGGGTGGCGTGGCGCGTTGCATATTATAAACGAAAAAAATAATCTTGGCGAATTTGAATCACGAATTGCAACTTTGGAATATATTGATAGCGAAAAGATTCCGGGCAATTGGATTTTGTTTGTCGATGATGACGATGCACTGATTGATGCGACCGTGCCAAATGTTTCGGAATCCACCTTTGCGGTTGTTCAAAACGCGACAACAATTTCGGATAACATAACGGATATATTTAAAATTAGCCCAAAATGGACGGCCGGTTCGGAATATGGCAAGACGGGTGCACATTTTGATATCACGGGGACACTTGTTCGGCGGGATGTGGCAATTGAATTTGCACATTTTATGCGCACGATATTGCCGGAAATAAAAAAAATCGAACACGGTTTCAAATATCGCGTGCCGGTGGGGGTAATCATGTGGGTGGGGTTAAAAACCTTTATGCGGCACCGCCACTCGGATATGTCCGCAATTTATATGAATCAAACAAATTATGTTTCAATAAAACTTGGGCGGGCAACACAGAAATACGGTGTGCGCGTGGTGCCAGCAACATCTGCGCGGACTTTCAACAATAATGTTATTAAAAAATTTACCGAAATGTTTGAACGCGCCGCGGTGCAAAATATGGTTGCGGTTGCGCAATAATGTTCTATAATCTTGCCATAATAAAAAAGGAAAATTGCCATGACATATGATGAAATTAGAAAAGTTTTCTTGGATTATTTTGAATTGCACGGGCATAAAATTGTACCGTCTGCGTCGCTTATACCGAATGACCCAACATTGCTTTTTACCGTGGCGGGCATGGTTCCATGGAAGGGTATTTTACAGGGCGCCGAACCCGCGCCGGCACCACGTGTTGCGGATGTGCAAAAATGCATTCGCGCGGGTGGCAAGCATAATGATTTAGAAGATGTTGGTTTTGACGGTCGGCATCATACTTTCTTTGAAATGATGGGGAATTGGTCGTTTGGCGATTATTTCAAACAGGGTGCAATCGAAATGTCTTGGGATTTACTAACGCGTGTTATTGGGATTGATCCGGCGCGCCTTGTCGTGACGACACATATTTCCGATGACGAAGCAACGGAAATTTGGAAAAAGGTCGCGGGCAAAGACGCAATCCGTTTGGATAAAGATAACTGGTGGTCGGCGGGCGATACCGGTCCATGCGGTCCGTGCAGCGAAATTTTCTATGACTTTGGGGCGGATATTCCGGGTGGATTGCCCGGGACACCGGACGAAGACGGCGGGCGTTTTGTTGAAATTTGGAATGATGTGTTTATGCAATACGACCGCGATGCAAATGGGAATTTAACAAAACTGCCAAAGCAAAATGTTGATACGGGTGCGGGACTGGAACGATGGGCGGCAATGTTGCAAGGGAAATTTGATAACTATGACACCGATTTATTCGTGAACCTTAAACGCGCGGTAAGTGATGTGACCGGCGTTGCCGAAACAATTGAAAATAAAACCAGTTTCAAGGTTATCACCGACCACCTTCGTTCGGTTGGCTTTGCAATTGCCGACGGGGTCATACCGTCAAACACCGACCGTGGTTATGTGATTCGTCGTATCTTGCGTCGTGCAATGCGGCATGGGCAATTACTTGGGCATTCGGGCGCGTTGCTGTCGAAACTTTATCCGGCGTTGGTGGAACAGATGGGCGGCGCATATCCGGAACTCGCCAAAAATCAGGCGCATGTTGTTGAAATTATAACGAATGAAGAAAACGCCTTTGCCGATATGTTGAACAATGGTATGAAATTATTGGACAACGAATTGCCGAAACTTTCCGGGAAAACATTGCCGGGCGCGGTCGCGTTTAAGTTATTTGACACATACGGATTCCCGCTTGATTTAACACAAATGATTTTGCGTGAACGTGGAATCGATGTTGATGTCGCCGGGTTTGAATCCGAAATGGCGGCGCAAAAAGAACGCAGTCGTGCCGACACACGCGGGACAAAATTGCTCTGGGAATCGCGTGGCGATGTGACGGCGACGGACGACACGACAAAGTATGCACCAAACGCCGATATGCAATCGCGCGTTTTGGCGATACTGCGCGGTGAAGATTTTGTGGACACCGCAACCGATGGTGATGTGGTAGAGGTTGCGTTGGATAAAACAAATTTCTATGGCACCCAAGGTGGCCAGGTTGGCGACAGCGGTAAATTAAAAATTGGCGACGATGTCGTTTTGGATGTGACGGATGCCGCACGCGCAAACAATGTTGTTTTGCACCGCGGAACGGTCGTTGGGAAAATTTCTGTGGGTGACACGGTGACAACGGTCATAAACGCGGATGTTCGGGCGCAGACGGCGCGTGCGCATACCGCGACACACCTGTTGCAGGCGGCGTTACGACAAGTCCTTAATACCGATGTGGAACAACGCGGGTCACGGGTTGCGCCGGATTCTGTGCGGTTTGACTTTTCGTTTGGGCGCGCGATGACGGCGGAAGAAAAAACCGCGGTTGAAGATTTGGTGAATAAATGGATTGCGGCGGATATGCCCGTCACACACGAAGAAATGCCGATTGATGCGGCGAAAAAGCGTGGGGCGATGGCACTGTTTGGCGAAAAGTATGGCGATGTCGTACGCGTGATAACCGCGGGCGATGTGTCATGCGAACTGTGTGGCGGAACGCATGTAAATCACACCGGCGAAATCATCCGTGCAAAAATAAACAAGGAAAAATCCATCAGCAGTGGTATCCGCCGTATTACAATGTCCGTCGGCGCATTGGCATAATCCCCTTCACTGTGTGAAGGGGGGGCCGGCGAAAGCCGGTGGGGTAGTTTTTCAGTATGTGAAGTGAGATAGTTTGTAATGAAGTTTCCGATAAACATGTCTTTGAAAGAACGTGCGCGAGAGTTAAGAAAAAATTCCACGCTGGCTGAAGTATTGTTTTGGAACGCGGTAAAAAACAAACAATTCTGCGGATTGGATTTTGACCGTCAAAGAATCATTGGCAATTATATCGTCGACTTTTATTGTGCGGAATTAAACCTTGTGATAGAAATAGATGGTGAATCCCACGATAACAAGCAGGAATATGATCAAGCGCGCGATGATTATTTGACGTCATGGGATTTAAGCATTTGGCATATTTCAGATACGGATGTAAAATGTAACATAAATGCTATTCTTCAACGATTAAGGGAATATTGTGAAACTACCCCGTCCGGTCACCGCAAGCGGTGCCGCGGCCACCCCTTCACTATGTGAAGGGGAATAAAAGCAGTGGTATCCGCCGTATTACAATGTCCGTCGGCGCATTGGCTTAATCCCCTTCACTGTGTGAAGGGGGGAACCGGCGAAAGCCGGTGGGGTAGTTTTTCAGTATGTGAAGTGAGATAGTTTGTAATGAAGTTTCCGATAAACATGTCTTTGAAAGAGCGTGCGCGAGAGTTAAGAAAAAATTCCACGCTGGCTGAAGTATTGTTTTGGAACGCGGTAAAAAACAAACAATTCTGCGGATTGGATTTTGACCGTCAAAGAATCATTGGCAATTATATCGTCGACTTTTATTGTGCGGAATTAAACCTTGTGATAGAAATAGATGGTGAATCCCACGATAACAAGCAGGAATATGATCAAGCGCGCGATGATTATTTGACGTCATGGGATTTAAGCATTTGGCATATTTCAGATACGGATGTAAAATGTAACATAAATGCTATTCTTCAACGATTAAGGGAATATTGTGAAACTACCCCGTCCGGTCACCGCAAGCGGTGCCGCGGCCACCCCTTCACTATGTGAAGGGGAATAAAAGCAGTGGTATCCGCCGTATTACAATGTCCGTCGGCGCATTGGCATAGGTGTTTAAGTGTTAGTGTAAGTGATTAGTGGTTAGTGAGCTGTTTTATTGACAAACAAATAACTTGACATTTGTGTTTTTTTTGTCCCATGCTTGTCAGCATGAATAACAAAGAACTTTCTATTATTATCCCGGTTTATAACGGACAAGATTATATTGTCCACTGTGTGGACAGTATTATGCGGCAGCGGGATGCGGCCCAGCATGAAATTATTATTGTTGATGATGGTTCAACCGATGACACACCGAAAATTTTGGATACGATCGCAAATGTATATAAAAACATTCGTGTTATACATCAGAAAAACGGCGGTGTTTCCGTTGCGCGTAATAACGGAATCACCGCATCACATGGTAAATATGTGACCTTTGTTGATGCAGATGATATGGTGGGATTGAATATTGACGCCTTTGATAAATACTTTATATCACCAAGCAACATTTCAAATATCGGCAATATGAAAATAACAACGGCGCATAATGTGTTGCCTTTGATGACCGATGCGCATTTTGATGATGGATATTTTGTGAATATGTTGCGTGCCACGTGTGACACAAATGCGGATGTAGTTCTTGGTGGAAAAATTACGGTAAACCGAGATGAGATATATATGCGTCGCCATGTTTATGAAAATGATTTTGTATATGATTCCGCGCCCGATAATAAAGATATTTTACTTCGTCAGGCCGATAGACGCGAAAACGCGAATTTTGCACTGTATCGTCGCGAAATGTTGGACAAATATAATTTGCGTTTTTTGGCAAATATGAAACTTGATGAAGATATGTTATTTTGTATGCTGGCGGTGTTGTATGCGGAACGTGTGGCAACGGTCAAAGATGTTACTTATTTTTATAATCGACATGAAAACACATTATCAAATATCGTTGATTATGATAAAAGAATGGAAAAGCAAAAAGTCGCAGATATTCAACGGTTTTCATATTTGTTAAATAAATTGGGGCATATGCCAAAATATTCAAAAACATTTAAATATTGGATAAAAGAGTATTCAGAAAAAGGCACAAAATATACCTATGAATCCGGCGAATTTCCGCCAATGAATTGCCGTTATTTTTGTAATGAACCAGAATGCATCGGTTGCTTTATCGCCGATGGCATGCGTGAACAATTTACAAAAAATATCGAAAAATATCTTGGTGCCACAAAATAAAAAACCACCAAATGGTGGTTTTTAAAAACTTTGGTGCGAGCAAAGGGGCTCGAACCCTCGACCTCAACCTTGGCAAGGTTGCGCTCTAGCCAACTGAGCTACGCTCGCAAGTCATCGGGTATTTTTACATATAAAAATCCAGTTTGCAAGAAAAAAATATTCCGCATAACACCGCTAGGACTTAATAGCCCCCACCACCGGCACAGAATTAAAAAGTAAAAAGGTTAAAAAACAAAAGCCCCGTTCGGGGCGTTGTTTTTACTGTTCTTGATATCTTGATAGTCCGGCCAGATACAAATAATTTTTTACATCTGGTCGATATTTTGCGAAACTTGGTTGTGTCATATTATTATTCGCAATTTTTAAAAATTCATCATCTGGTCGTTTGTGATAGACCGTATCGTTGGCTTCGATAATCAATTTGGAAAAAACATCCACACCGTGTTTCAAAGCAGCGATTTTCTTATCATTTTCTGCTGATTTTTCGTTTGTTTGCGCTTTTTCCAAACCTGTTTGGTACGCTTTTTCTTCTGCCTGTAAAGATGCAACCATTGATTGAACCGGGTCGTCAGATTGCGCCCGTATTAGCCAAACATCAATAAAAATTGAACCTTTGTCGTGTCGGCCTTGTTGGGTCGTGATATACCACGAATTCATCTCAGACGGTAAATTATACGCCGGAACCAAGAAAGACGCTTGGATATCGTAAATTTGTTTATTTAACATGTTTTACCCTTTTTTATTGTTATGCTTAATATATAGCACAATATAAATAATTGTCAAGTATTTGCACGAAATAAAATTAAAAAAATTTACTTGTATAAATTTTTAAAATTTTACTAATTGTTCATCTGTGTATTGTGTGCTGCGCCGATACAGGGCGCGCCCTAGCGGACGATTTCCGAACTTTATATTATGAAAAACTGCAGAATTTGGTGGCAAATTGGAACTGGGCGTTGCCAATGGTGGCATAGTTTGCCTATACAAGCAGTAAAAATCGTTATAAAAAATATCATATTTTTGCTTGACAAAGTGTATCGGTTCTGATACACTTACAGCATAAATAAAAGACAATATGTATGAAACTGATAAAAACAGAAAGATTCGTAACAGATATCGCAAAGGTTCATGACGCAAAATTGGTCGCTCTAGTTGTGGCACGATTGTCACGGGTCGCCGAAGGTGTTTTTGGTGATTCAAAATCTGTTGGCGATGGTGTTTCTGAATTACGCATACATTATGGGTCTGGTTATCGGATTTATTATACTGTTCGTAATCGTGAAATTGTATTCTTGTTATGTGCTGGTCCGAAATCAGATCAAAAGAAAGATATTAAAACCGCCAAGGAATTGGCAAAGGAGGTATAAGATGGCAACAAAAAAAGTAAAATTAACTGAATTTGACCCTGCTGAATTTTTAACTGATGAAAAAATTATAGCAGAATATCTCAATCTTGAATTGGCAAACGGCGATCCAAAATATATAAAAATCGCACTTAATAATATTGCTCGTGCAAGAAACATATCTGAACTGGCACGCAAAGCCGGTATGCCACGTGCATCTATTTATCGTGCACTAAGTCCGAATAGCAACGCGGAATACGATACAATTCAAAGAATTGTGAACGCATTGGATATGCGCTTGGTTGTTCAGCCAGCGCCGGCTCAAGCGGCATAATTGTATATACAATGCAAAACTTCCGAACTAAAAAGCCCCGGATTTTCGGGGCTTTTACGTGTTCTAAAAATAGATGGCGCACCCATTCATTCCCCTTGATAAACAATAAAAAACAAGCACCCAGAAGGATTCGCTCACTCGGCACATAAATATGTGCCGGCTGCGCGCAACCCGTGACGATTTCGCTGCACTTCGTTTGCAAAATCTACTTGGTTTCCCTTGGCATAAATGCTTGCGGGGCATTCGTTAGCACTCAAACTGCGCTATTGCTTGTTTTCGTTTACTCATTGTCGAACCCTTCGTTGCTTCGCAACTCTACCGGGTTCGTTCCTTCTGGTGCAAAACGAATTAAAAAACGCCCAGACGGGCGTTTTTGAATTCGTGGCGCACCCAGAAGGATTCGAACCCTCAGTCTTCTGATCCGTAGTCAGACGCTTTATCCAGTTGAGCTATGGGTGCAACGCACATTATTTTATACCAAAATATTCCGATTGCAAGAAAAAAGATTTAATTAGTGATTAGTGTAAGTGGTTAGTAGCGTCTGGAATAAATCCGTAATTGCGCAATAATTCCAGAAAGCAAAGTTCCCCTCTAGAGAGGGGTGGCCGAAGGCCGGGGTGTGGTATACTAACCACTAACACTAACCGCTAACACTATCGACTACATACTTTCCAACCGCCGGATTCTTTCCTTAATCGGTGGGTGGGTTGCCATAATTTCGCCAAAAAACGCGCGCGTCCGTGTTGGGTTCGCGATGCATATTGCCGCCATCGTCTTGCGCCCATCAAGGTTTTTAACAACCGAATTTTCCGAAATTTTACGCAGTGCCGCCGCGAGTGCCAGCGGATTCCGTGTTATATACGCACCCGTCGCATCCGCCGCATATTCACGCCGCCGCGAAATCGCCATATGCAAAATCGGTGAAATCAGAACATTGAAAAGTGTGAACGCCAACCACACCATCATTATCACCGCCGCGCCATTGTTTTTATCATCGCCATCCGAACGCGCATACATCATATTCCGCGCCAGCATATCCGCAATAAAGACCGTGACGCCAATGCCAGTTATGATAAACATATCAAGCCGTATGTCGCGGTTACCAATATGCGCCATTTCGTGGGCAATTACGCCCTCCAGTTCCGGTTGGTCCAATTTTTCAATAATTCCACGTGTGAGTGCCACCGTCGCATCACGCGGCCCGCGCCCCGTTGCGAACGCGTTAAGGCCGCCGTCTTCGATAATATAAACCCGTGGCGTCGGCAATCCGGCGGCGATTGCGACATTTTCCACCGATTTGTAAACATAGCGGTATTCCGGGTCGGTGTCGTTTATCTGCTTTGCACCCGCCATAGACAACATCATAGAATCACCAAACGCCCATGATATCAGCATCCAAATAACGCACACCACCAGCGTAGGCACCGCCACCATAGTAGTTGTATTGATTGCATCATTTAACGGTTGCACACACCAAACACACAAAAATACCAACGCAACAAAAATAACCGGAAACAGCACCACCAACACCGCGGTCTTTATGTTGTTTGCACGTATATGGTCATAAACAGTTTTGACTTTTTTCATACCCCAATCATACCGAAACAATGTGGCACAATTCAACAAAAATCTCATTCTCCACTTACACTTGCACTGGCCACTAAATATGATAAAATACATACATAATGTGGGGCGGGGCAATTATTTCTTTTGCGATTGCGATGTTTACGCACACGGCGGTTTACGCCGGGTTCCTTGCGCCAATGGAATTTCCAAAGGTCGCGGCCGATTTGTCTTTTGTTGACCGTATGGCACTAAACGCCGCCGGATATGAACCATACGAAAGCGAATATGATGAAAACGGCAAATGTATTTCGGGGTGCGCGTATGCGCTGCCAAATATCGAAGATGAAATTGCCGCAATGGAACGCCGTAATGCGATGGTCCGCCAAAATTTGGTGGACGATTACGGATACACCGAAACCGAAGACGGCGATTTAATCCCGCCGGCCGAAGATATGCCATGGGACGATGGCCAGGGGGACTTTGATACGCCATTTCCAACTGAATACAAACAATGTGCAATTCAAAACCCAAAGTTCAAAAATACCAATGTGCCGTACGGGTCGCCACTTGGGTATATAACGTGCATAACGTCCGACTATGGCGTGCAAAGAAAATTATCTTGGTA
>Ga0247611_10002754_pt1 | contig 27379 bp, 58 predicted proteins | sample 177DNAGHGhighgp2_FD_192422 | JGI IMG/M metagenome (GOLD analysis project Ga0247611, IMG submission 192422) | Sheep rumen microbial communities from Palmerston North, Manawatu-Wanganui, New Zealand - 1770 DNA GHGhigh gp2 | ecosystem: Host-associated > Mammals > Digestive system > Stomach > Rumen... | reverse complement strand
GAATTAATGAGTTTTTTTGATTATACTAAATATTCATTAGACGATGATCCTTCTAAATTTTATTCAATGTACGTTAAAGCATTAACAAGAGTTAATTAGGTAAAGTAGAGTGCTAAACGATTTGATGCAAGTTTCCAACAACTAGAAAAAACAAATGCATTAAATACTCCTGCTATCACAAATACTGGAGGAGTTATAGTTGGAATTGGAGGAAGTAAAGATGTAAGTGTAGTATCTGTTGAAGACTATTTTAATAATACTGATAAATATCATCTTTTAACTAATGGTGAATTATTAGAATTAAGAAGAAGAGATCCTAGTATGGCGTTTAGTGATAATTACTTAACTTAGGCTGCACAAAATGGAACTAGTTTACAAGAAATAGAAAAGTATGTAAAAGATATTATTTCTAATTTAGGTAGTGATTAGACAAGTACTTCTGAATTAACAAGAAGATTTGGAACACAAGGTTTCTAGGGTTTAAAAACATTATAGACTTTAGTTCAAGGTGGATTAACAAATTAGGAAACAGCTCAAATAATAGCTGCTCTAAACGGATTGGGAGAATATACTGTATCCACTACTCAACAGGCTAAATAGGTTATGTAGGCATTAAGTTCAGTGTTTGCATTTATGCCTCCAAATATGAGAACATTACTTTCACTATATTCTGGTGGTAAAGAAAATTCAGAAAAAGTAATTCTTGGATTAATTACTAAAGGAGTTAGTTCTAAAATTGATTTTAAAATCAATGGATTTACTCAATTAGATGAAAATGGACAAATTAAATCAGGAAGTACTAAATCTGGTTCCGGAAGTGGTAGTGGCGGAAGTGATAAAGATCCTAAATCAAGTACTGCAACTAGATTAGTATCAGGTTATGGAGAACCAAGTACATTTTAGATTTCAACTGGAACAAATAAAGGTTGGGTTGTTAGTGGAAATACATTGCCGATTACTGATAGTTCAGATAATGATATAGGTTAGGTCACAATGGATAAATTAACAAAAGCATTTGGAGGAGCGTTAGATTTAAATCATGCACTTATGGGAAATTAGAGAATATCTTCTTTAGGATTATCGCAAGTATTAATAGAAACTGGAAGAATAACAATGGTTGCTTTACCAGTCGATAAATCTAGTGGATACAAACGTCCAGCATTTAATAGATTAAAAGATCTATCCATTGCCGAAAATTAGTTAAAATCTGAAAATATTGATTTGGGATTAGGAGTTAATCTATCTCCAGAATAGAAGAAAAGAGTAAATGAAATATACAAAGATAATAAATTGTCTCCATTATTTAATCAAGATGGAAGCATAAATAAAGTTGAATTTGCATATTTTGGACTTGTAAAAGGAACTGCTAAAGAGACTGCATTTGAAGAAGATGATGAATTTGGAAGTAAAGAATATCTTATAAAAGCAAATGATAAAGAAAGAGATTTGTTTGAATAGACAATGAAATATATAAGTGGAAATAAAAACTTTGACGTTTCAAATGGATACTTATTTGGATGGGGCAGAGATAATGTATATAGAGGTACTATATTTATTCCACTTAATACAAATATATTTAGTACTCAATCTGGATTTGGTTCTACTTATTCAGGAACTCCTACTCAAGATCTTACATATGAAACATTATAGTAGAAACATGATGCTATAGATGCTAAAGGAGGAATAAAACCACTTCAAGGAAAAACAAATTTTGATATACAATGAAAGAAAATGATATGGTTGCCATAATGCTATTTAATCCAGAAGCAACTTTGTTAGACTTAGATGCTTCTGGAATAAATGGCGATAATACAGGCATAAAAGAGGAAAAAGAATATTTAAAAATAAAAGAAATACAAGAAAATAGTAAATTTAAAGATATTAATGGAAATTTTAGTGAAGCTAAATTTCATGAATTTTATACTGATGCAATAAAAAACTATAATACTCTTGTAGCTGGATGGCAACCAGTATTTCATGAGAATAATATATTTGCCCCAGCAAAATAGAGAAGGACTGAACCAGCATTTGCCGAAGTAACTATTGAAAATCCATTTTAGAGAACATCTAGTTTTAAAGATTTAGGTGAGTGGGGTCCACAAACAAAAAGTGTAAGAGAAATTGCAGAGGGACAAAAGGTATATAATACAGAAACTGGAGAATGGATGGATTCTCCAGAAGCATCTTTTTTTGGTACTATAGGAATGGGTCCGCTTGTATTAGCAAGTTGGGATTTTGATGCTGATGAAAACGGAAATCCAACTAAAGATCCAGATAAAGTAGTACATAAAAAAGGAGATTATAAATTAAATGATAATGGAACTTTTTACTATGAAACATTAGGAGGAAGAAGTTCTGTTGGAAAACAAATATTACATTTTAGTGATATCATTACTAAAGAGGATTCTAAGTGGAATAAAATAGACTTTTTAGATAGTGATGATTTAGAAAAAAGTGTAATGGGAACTGTTGCTAAAAATATAGCATTAGTAGGAAGTTTATTTATTCCAGGTCCAGTAGGATATGCTGTTACAGCTGCAACATTATTACAACAATCACTAAAACTCGGAGCAACATTAGGAAAAATGTTACTTGGAAGTGATAATTATGAAATGAATAATTTCCAAGCATTTATGAGTGCGACTGACTTACATGAAAGTAAATCTGATTATGCATTAAATAAAACATGGTGTTGGGAAAATTTAATAAATACTGCAGGAGACGCTATTGCTTAGTTAAGATAGCAACGTGTATTATTTGAAACAGTTCCTTGGGCTCTAGGATATGGTAAATTAGGAAAAGGAGAAGGACTTTTTAGTGCTAAAGGTCAAGAAGCATTAAAAGAACAATTAATAAATAAGCATAGTAAAATACTATTAGAACAAAGAAAAAATTTATCTGAAAACCCATCAGTACTAGAATTTCTTACGCAAAATCAAGAGCTTCGACTAGCTGCTTAGTCAAAAGCATTAAAAGAAGCAAATGATATTACTGAAGGATTATCAAAACTTTCTGGAGCTGTTTCAAAAGCATATATGACAGGTATTACTGTTAATGATATGTTTGATGAAGCTAGAGAAGCTGGAATGAGTGACTTTGGAGCAATGGCTATGACTCTTGGATATGCTGCCGCAGAATATGCTTTATTGAGTACAGGGATAGGAGAAATGATTCTTCCAGAATTAAGAGCAAATAGAGCAATGACAAGATAGTTACTCGGAAAGGTGTCCGAAAAAACTAAGTAGGCGTTTAATAAATTAGAAGCAGAAGCAACAAGTCCACAACAAAAAGAAAACTTTTTTTGGAGAGCTTTTAATGCTGGAAAAAAATTATATTAGGATAATAGAGCTGGACTTGGAGGAGCAATGTTAAATGCTTCTGTAGGAGCAGTTGGAGAAGGCGTTGAAGAAGTTACTGAAGAATTTTTAGCAGATGCGTTCAGAACTATGGCTGATCTTGCACATTGGACAGATACAGACATGTTAAAAACAGATAATATTCTTGATAGATACGGAATGAACTTTATTGGAGGTCTTATTGGAGGTGGGGTAAATGGACTAAATACAGACTTTAGTGCGTTTAAAAGAATTAATAATATGACTTCTGAGTAGGCTATGAAAGAACTCATTTATAAAATAAACAATGGAGATTTAAAAGAAATTATGAACTCTATTAATAATAATAAATGGGGAAACACAAATTTATCTGATAGAGTTATTCAAGAAGAGAATGGAAATTATGTTTACGCTCAAGCTGAAAATCAAGAAGATAGTTAGGATGAAGCTATTAAAACAATGTTACGTAATCAAATAAAAAGTATTGTAGATGTTCTTGAAGCTAATGGTGCTAGAATATCTAATCCTAGATTATTTGATATAAATACTTTGAAAGATAGTAGATTTGCGATGCTTGCTAATACAAGTACTTCTGGGAGATATTCGGAAGAGTTTGCAGATATAATTTTTAAAATTGTAAAAAATGCTAATGATCAACGTGAAGAAGATTCGAAATTAAATGACGAAGAAAAAAGAGATTAGTCTTCTGAGAAATTTCAAACTTATAAAAGAAATAAAGATAGACTTGAAAAAGAAAGAAAAGAGTTAGTAGAACAACTTGATTACATAAAAACTGGAAAAGCTGCCGCTAAGTTTATAGAAACAGCTTTAATTGAAATTCATCCTGCTATTTCTCAAATGTTAATGACTGGACCTACATTAGATATGTTTGTAAGAAGAATGACAAATAATAAAAAAACATTTAGAGATTTGTCAGATGAAGAAAAAACACAGTGGATTGAAAAATATAAAACATATAAATCAACCTCAGCAAAAGACGAAGCTATTCAAGCATATAATACTTGGGAATATATAATGGATGCAATTCAAAAGAATTTTGCTCCAAGTGTTAATACCTATGAAAAAGAATAGGATAAATATTCATAGTTTCTTGATAAAACATATGAATATACTGAAATGTTAATTAAAAATCCAAATTTATTTTTTACTACAGGAAATATTTTATCTGGATTTTTTGATGTTAGGGAAGCTTCAGATTTAGCTACTGGAGATTAGAAAAAGAAATTGGTTGAGGCTATTGAAGCAATTGAACAAAATATATAGAGTAGGCAAGAAGCATTATCTGAAATATCATAGAAAGAAATTTCATAGCTAAAAGAAACATTAAAATTATATGATAAATCTGATGAAGAATTAATAAAGTAGCATGATGATCAAATAAGTATTCAACAAACTGAACTAGAAAAAGATGGAATAGAACAAATAAACAAACTAAAAGAAGAATACGATAAAAATAAACAACAGGCTTTATCATTAGGAACATATGTTACAGAAGAGGCTTATGATGCTGCAAATTATGGTAAATTAAATGAAGAAATAACAAAACAACAGGAAAAAACATTAAAAAGATAGGAAGAACTAGAAAAGTAGAAAATAGTAAATATGACTGAGCAACAATTAGCTTAGTTATATAATGAAACTGTTCTTAAAATTAAACAAAAAACTTCTAATTTATAGAATAATTTATAGGAATTAAACAGGAAAAAAGACTTACAATAGAGATGGAAAATGATGGATTATCTTATAAATTATATAGATGAAATTTCATAGTCTATTGTAAATAGTGGATATTTAAATCCTATTACAAAAAGTAAATTAGAAAGAATGTCTCAAGGAATTGATAATTTAATTAAAATATTTACTGATTATCAATTACAAGAATTAGGTGGAGGAGACATGTCTGGAAATTATAATTATCCATTAGAACAAAATGCAAATGATTTTGTAATGGCAACAAGTGATAACGATCCAGGAGTTGCTATGGATAAATCTATACAAATGGTTGGAGAAATTGATCTTAATTTTGATGAAAAACAATAGCCTGTAATAACATATAAAAATGAAGGAAAACTTTAGAAAATATAGAAACAAATATAGGATGCTTTAAAGACTAAAGATAGTCCCGCATTAGAATTACTCGATTAGTTTGCATTAGATGTTACTGGAGAACAAACTAATTTTTCTTCTTTATTATCTGATATTAATGCATTAATAGATGCAACAAAATATATTGATAGTGGACAACTTAGAACAGATACTACTAAAGTAGATTTATAGAATTTAATTCCAAGAATAAATTAGGCTGAAAGATTAGTCAATTTATTATATTCAGTATTAATGGGAGCAAGAGCTGATTCTGCAGGATTTGATACATTAGAAGAATTAAGTTCTGGAACTCCTTAGTTCTAGTTATATTTTGGAATCAATTCAATTATAAATGAAGTAAGAGAAAAAGTAGGAGAATCTAAAAAGTTATTAACAATTGAAGGAAAACTTACTGATAATATAGTAAAAGATTTACATTTAGTAAGTAAAAATATACAATTCTTGAAAAATTTATATGCTATAAATTCTGGATAGAAATTAGCAACTTAGGGTAGAATAAGACTTCGTACTACTTAGTTAATATATAAAGCTTTAAAAAGACTTTATGATGTTGCTCCAGATGATCCAGATGATCCAGAACGTATAAATAAATCTGCATTAGATAGCTTTTTTGAAGAAGGAAATATACTATTATAGCATAAGGATGATATTGAAGTAGATGATTAGACTCTTGAACAAATTGAAAAAGAAAGAATTAATTTAGAAAATGCTTTATATCAATTTGGACAAGATAATGAAGGTAAAAATTTTATTAATTTTGCCGAGTTATAGGATGTTTTTAATAAAAACAGTTTAATACTTAATGAAGCTTCTGAAGAAATAGATATATCTAGTTTAATATCGTATATTGCTTCAAGAATGGCAATAAAAGCAGATGATTTTTATAATACATATAAAGATGTGATTTCTGAAAAAATAGCTCCTTTAGCTATTCAAGAATTAGGTATATATTTACATACAGCAAATGCTTTAAATGGAAATAAAATATCAGAAATAATAAATCAAGTAAGAAATAATGCGATTAGTTGGTATAAAGGATTAAATCAAGAAGCAAGAACTAAATTCTGGGAAGGTTTAGGATATGGAGCAGCTTCAGGATTATTTGCTGAAGATATAATGACTCCATATATGGCAAATTTAATGTTACCAATTCCTAATTTAAGTAACGTTACTTTTGTTGAAGGAATTGCAGGAAGTGGAAAAACAAGAGCTATTATGAAAGTAGTTAAAGAACTAATTTCAGCCACAGCTCCAGATTTATTAAAAAATGCTTATATAGTAGATACTTCAAATTAGAATGCTTCAAAATTAGGAGAAGCTTTAGGTCTTGAAGAAAATCAATATATTCCATTATCAAGAGAAAGTTTATTAGAAAAAATAAGTAATTGGACTAAACCTAGTATTGACCCAAAAACCGGAGATTATATTTATTAGGAGGGAAAAGATTTTACTATAGATTCAGAAGGAAATTTATAGGTTAGTTATAATTTTAAAGAAGGTATTGAAATTCCTAAATTAATAGTTATTGATGAAGTTGGAAGATATACTGATTTAGAATTAAAGTTAATAGATAACTTTGCACAATTACACGGAATTTCAGTTTTAACGTTTGGTGATTTAGACCAAAGTAGAACTAGATCTAGTTTTGATATTAAAATTCCTGGACTTGAAACAATAGCAAGAAAACATAAAATAGGTGATGCTTATAAGAACGATATATTTAATGTAGTATCTAATATTGAAAGAACTCAAATTTTCCATGGTCCAAAGTTAGGATTTAGTATGAGAACAAGAAATATACAATAGGATAAAAACTAGAACTTAATGCAAGAAAAGTTAATATCCAAAAAAGGAGATATTATGTTTTCATATTATGAAGGAGAAGAAAATGGAGAATATATATTAGACGGAGCTAAAGTAATAAATCATTCTGGATCAGACTATGATTAGAAAGTAGAAGAAGTACTTTAGATTGCTGATAAATTAATAAAGAAGTTACAACCTAAGGAAAAACTTGGATTTATTTATCAATCTAAAGATTCTAAACTATACAAAACATTACGTGATAGATATGGTGAAGATAAAATAGAATTCTACTATAAAAACAGTGCTCAAGGAAAAGAAGCTAGATATTTTATATATGAAACTGATTTTGATAGTACATATGATACTGAATCAAAATCTACAAAGTTAATTGAAGAGTTAAATACTGGAATTACTAGAGCGTAGGATGGTATAATCATACTAACTAAAAATCCAAATACAAATGAATTCTTTGGGAAAATAGGTAATTTAGAAGTTGATAAAACTAGAAAACTTCAAGAATTACCTGCTGATCAAGTTGCTGAATTTTCTACAAAGTAGAAAGCAATGTACCAAAGAATACTTGAAGGAAGAACTGGAAAATTAACTTATACTGAACGTACAAATGTTTCACTTAGTGTTCCAGATAATACTCCTCCAACCTTTAAAGTTATTTCAGTACAAACATAGGATAAAAAGGTAACTGTAAATGTAGAACCTGTAGATTTAGGTACAAATAACTGGCTTAAAGGAAAAAGAGGAGATCTAAATAAAATAGTTTATTTAACTTCAAATGAAAGTGGAGCTAACGTCAAAATAGGATTTGAAAAAGAAGATGGTTCTATATAGGAAATAGAATATGATGGTAATCTATTAGATTTAGTCTAGGTAGATTTACCAGAACCTATAACAGCAGATGAACTCGATCCTCCAGAGACTGTAATTGAAGAAACTAAAAAAATAAATAAAGAAGAACGTCCAATTAAACCAACACCTCCTCCAGAAGCTCCAGAAACTGATGAGGAAATAGAAGAAAAACTTAATTTAGAAAAAGTATCAGCTAAACAAAGACGTGAACATACAACAGCCTCGTCTAATGATAAAATGCCAATAAATTTATATACTAATGCTTCTGTGGAAACAGGAGGATGGGTTAGAGCAGATGATGGAACAATTGCTCCAATTAATGGAAGAATTAGTGATTTAAGAATAGATAGTATGAATGGATTAATGAAATTATTAGGAATTCAAGATCCTAGTAAATATAAATATGATGATTTATATGAAAAATTACTATCTATTCATGAAATATTTCTTAGTTCTGATACAAGAGATAAATTAAACGAAAGACTGTAGAAATACATTACTAATACTCTTGGAATTGCTGGAAATGTAAGAGTTTAGTTTGGATTATGGACTTCACCAAATGGAGAAGTTAGACAAAATCAATATGCAATGTATAATCGTACATCAGATGAAGAAGCTGATTTTGATTGGATTGATACTGGAGATAAAACTTTAAGTTCAAGAACAATTGCAGCTTTAATATCTGTTATCGGAGATGATGGAAAAATAAAGAAAATGATGATTCCTATTGCATATATGACATCTCCTCTTACAAGAATGTAGGATTTAGATGATAATGGAAATTTCATATATCCTGAGGCACTCAAACATTTCCCTCCAGGAAGAGGTTTTGACGAAGGAGTTAGAGAATTATTAAATGACCCTATAGTATATACAAGATATCCTGCCTTATATAATTTATTTAAATTATATCATTTTACGCATTCTGGTTTTTTCCCATTTATGTAGCAAATACCTGGAGGTGATATTCAATTTGGATGGAATCATAAATCTGGAATAACTGATGTATTTAATTTACGTTCAAGCTTAAGTAATTATGGAATACAAATATTTAAAAATAGAGGAGAAAGACAATTAGATAAAAGTCAATATCAAACTCATACAACAGTAAATTAGTCATATGTAATTACTAATACTTGGAATAAAGATGAAAGATTACATAGATCTGGAAAAGTATATATGTTTAAAGCTAAAGATTCTAAAATAAATATTCCTAATACAAATAGTACAAGGGATGTAATAAATGGAAGGCCATTTATATTAGTTAGCGAAAAATCATATATATCTGATGAGGAAATGTATAATGACTGGTTAAATGGAGTTCCTGGAGTTAAACTTGTATATTTACTTCCTCCTATATTGACTTTATAGGAATATATGGATAGAACTATTAAATTTATAGAAGATCCTGATACAAATCCAAAACCAGGAAATGATACAACTTCATTCCATATATTAAACGAACTTCGTAAATCTAATTTAACATTACTTAAAGATAAGCTAAATAAAATACATTCTTAGTAGCCATAGAAAGTAGATGAAATAATTAATTTACTTATCGAATTAGATGAGTTATTTGAAAGGGGAAAAGCTAACAAGCAGTAGAATCCTAATCAAAGACTTTATGCAGAGTTTATAGAAAAAATTACAGAAATTGATTCTGATGGAAATACTATAAACAAGAAACTTGATACAGTATTAAGACGTTTAGTAGATAAACATTCTGGAACATATAATCCACTTAGAGTTGGAAGACAAGAACATACTACTGAATTAGATATTGATATGATAAATCAAATATCTAGTGCATTAGAAGGAAAATGTGTAATTTTTGACAGAATTAGATTTAATCCAAATAATTCAGTTTATGATTTATCAGAAGATGTTCGTGAAATAAAAAGTGATTCTGGACAACCATATAGAGTTAATGGAAATTACTTATTAATGGATTGTAGAGTTACTCCACCTACATTTGGAACTCAAGAATTAAATGGATTTATAGATAGTGTTGTTAATAAGCATATTCATGTTTAGAATAATCCAAATATTAATTCTACTACTGAAAACACATAGATGGATCCTAAATTACATAAAGAATTTATAAGAGATTCAGAAATAAAAGAAGGAAATGGAGGAGGTACTCCAGAATACACTCCAAGTAAGAATTATAATGACTTAATAGAACATATTAGTAGTTTATCAACTACTATTAATTATGGAACACCTAGAAATTAGATTGAAGAAGATATGGAAATAAAATCTATAATTGATTTAATAAATAGTGATAATAAAATAAAAGAATTTATATATATAGATTCAACTGGAAAATTAAGATTTATAAATTATTCCGAAAACACTTGTTTAAATCAAATAGAAGGTGATAAAAAATATTCTGGAAATGTAATTGAACTTGGAGGAAAAATATTTGATTTGGAAATTAATGGAGATAAAGTTACATTTACTGAACGAATAAATTCTGAAACACAATCTACAACTGAAGTACTTTAGGATTCAGACTTACTTCCAGATGAAATAAAAACAAATGAGGATGTTGAAGATTTGGTTAATACAATAAGCATGTATATGGCATATGCTGACGATACTTTTGAATAGCCAAACTTAGATACTATGACAGTAAAAGAATTAAAAGATTTTATTTATAATTTTCCGACAAATAATATTCAAGACTTAGAGGAATAGGAAATGCTAGATAATTTGATAAGATCTGTATCTGATTTACTTGATGGTCGTAGAGAAGAAAATAAATTAGAATGTAATAAAGTAACACTTGATATACGAATAATATGAGTAATACATGTACGTATGATTTAGAAACTATAAAGAGTAAAATAAAAGAAACAGTTAACTCTAAACTTGAGACAAATAGAAGCCTTGGAAATACATTCGAAGGCTTCTATAATGTCTTAAGAAATACTATATAGGAAATGATTAGAGATAACGAATTTCAAGCAAGTTTAATGTCAGATGAAGATAAATTAAAACTTGTAAAAGGACTTAAATTTAAATTTGCAAATATATTTGCAAAATTTAGAGTATTAAATTTTAGTGAGGATAAAACTTCAGAATTATTATCCGCACTTAGCTTAGTTACGTCTCAAAAAAATCCAGCAAGTGAAAAAGATAATCCAAAAATTTCTGATAGAACATTATTGACTGGAAGACTTGAAGAAAAACCTGATGATAAAGATTTTCTAGGAAATGCATATTTAAATTCTCCAAGAGCTAGAATGTATGCAGAAAATTTAGGAAGAGAATAGGTAGTAAAAAGTTTTTTATATACTGAAGAGACAACAGAATCTGGTATAAGAAAAACTATAATAGGAAGTTAGTGTGAATTAGAAAGAGCAATTTTAAATACATAGCAAAAATTATTAAATAAAATTGTAGAGTATATTTTATCTTCTGGTGATGAAGTTCTAAAATAGAAAATAAAAGAATATAACGAGAAAAGAAAAGGTGGAAATATTAATGAAGAAACTATACTTAAACACTTACAAGATCCAATAATTTTTGATCCAAATAAACCAAATAGACTTGGAAGTTTTGTTTTATTACAAAGGTATTTTGGAGATTACTTTACTAGACCTGGAGATTTAGAAGATTTAATTGATAACATAAATCAAGATAATCCTGATGTCAATAAAAAATTAATTCTTGACGCTTATAATTCATATATATTACTTTAGAACTTTGATGAATTTGTAAAATTATAGTTTGGAGATTTAATTAATATTGATAGACAAAAACCAAAATTTTCTCCAAATAGATATAAATTAAAGAATGAGGGAAGTAACCTTTTTACAACGTTTAGAACAACTGATGAAATATGGTTAGATAAAGAAATAAACAAGGTTGCACAACTAATAATTACTACTACTAGAAAATATAATTAGTTAACAAAAACTCCTCTTGAAAATGAATACTTAACTTTTAATGGATTTGTTAGAAGTGTGGGTAAGTTAAAAACTTTAATGAAGGGAACTATAAATCCATCTTCACAATCCGAATAGAAGTTCGCTTAGTTTAAAGAATAGAATAGTAATATTTCTCAAAAAACTAAAAATTATATAGAAGAACATAACATAAAGTCAATGCGTCAGTTAGTATGTAGTTCTAGAGTATTTCCAGAAACTGCTTGGGAAGCTATTTTTGATATATTAGCTAATACTGATAGTATATCTACATTGAACGAATTATTTGGAGCTACTCCAGAATTAGGTTTTCAAAGAGAAGATTTAAATAATTATTATTCAATTTGGAAAGAATTAATAGGAAGTAATTCATCTTTATCTTCAGGAGTAAATTCTACTATAGCAAAATCTTCATATAATTATGCTTCATATTTAACATAGGTAATAGATTCAATGTTTGAAACAAGTTACTTACAATATTATGTATCTGAAAATGGAGATATTGAAATAAGACCCCTTCGAAGTATGATTGGATATAGATTTAGAAGAGCAAAAGAAAGAGCTATAAACAATCAACTATCATTAATAAGATATAGAGATCTTAAAGAACAATTCAATATAAAAGTAGAAGTAACTGACGGAAAAGCATTAGTAAAATTTAAAATCGGAGATGCAGAAATACAATATAACCCAAGAGTAGATGGATACGGATTAACTATAACTGGTAATTTAAAATTAACCAAAGAAGTAACTGAATAGATATTAGGAATAAATATTAGTTCAGATATTATAAAAGGATTAAATAATACTCTTAGTAATCCAAGAGCAACTCCATATTCAACTGCAGAAGATGTTATACAACGTTTACCAGGATTAAAAGATCTTGTATTAAAGGCAATCGCTAGAACTGCTATAAATAATGAATTGCTTAGATTTACTGATAATAGTGGAAATGAAACAAAAATAGAAGGAAATCCATTAAATAGTAAATCAAAATTAGCAACAAAAATAAAGGGAATATACGGAACTGATATTGAAATTAATACTGCAGCTAGAGGTACTGTAATTATAGATGGAAAAGGAAAAAGAGGAGGAACCGAAACATCATTACTTGAAGCTTTAGCATATGCTGAATTATATTCACAAGGATTAGTAACATCTTCTCAAATAAAAAGTGCAGATGGAACTTCAGTTTCAGCAAATGCTTTAAGTAGACTTGCAGATTCATATCCACACCAATGGTATTATCAAAATTTAAAACCTAATTCAGCGTCTAAACATTTTATTTTATTAAATAATCCAGCATTCTTAGGATTATTTCAAGTAAAAGAATTAGAGGATGAAAATTCTATACTTGCATCAGAGGATATGACTGAAGCAGATATGATAACAAGTAATTTTATACATGATTTCTTAGGACAACTAAATAAAGGATAGAATGAAAATAAAATTATGTATATAATTCCTTAGGTTATATCTGATAAAAAATTTATAGGAAGACTTGGAATAAATTTGTCAGAGGAAATTGATTTATTTGAATTAGGATTTCCTGAAATACATACTTGGGAAGATATAATAAATAGCCCAAAATATTCAGATATAATTACTGCTATAATTCAACATGATTTTAGTATATTCTTTTATAATATTTACAATAATATAAACGAAGATTTTAAACGAGTTGAGAAAAATGTTAGTAAAGTTTTACCGCAAGATATAATAAGTTAGATTTATGGAATATATGAATACAATATAATAAATGAACAAATTCAAGAACTATTAAATGATGAAAAATTATTATCTATATTAAGAACTAAATATGGCATAGAAAATGTTACTTCAGATTTAATAGAAAATTTACTAGATAATAAATATTATTCTATTGTAAATATATATGAATTTGAAACTGGAAGACCTCTTGATATTTTTAATCCATCAATATTAACTGATAATAACTTTTTAAACGCATTAAATATTGTATATCATAAAAATATAATTGATTAGAATGAATTATTAATAATGTTACAAAACTTACGAGAATTAAGTAAGTTGCCAAGTTGGGAATAGCTAGCACAAGATCACGGTAATCTTGATCCTGATCTTTATGCTAATTTAGGATATCTTGCAGGAAACATACCTATGTTTGAAGATTTTGAAATGTTTAATTCTGCATATAATGATGCTATAAGAACTCATAATCAACGTATTATTTCTAGCATAGTTGGATTGGAGAAATATGTTAAAAGTAAAATTTCAGAAGAAAGTTCTGTATATGATACAATAATATCATTAAATAAAGAAGAATTTACTAATTTACTTAATACGTTTTCTGAAGTTTCAGGAATTTCTGTTAATCCTAATATATATGATTAGTTCGTAAAGCTTACAGCTACTCAATTATTATATGAAACTACTAAATCTTATAACATAGAACATCCTGCTACTCCTATAGAACTTATTGATTAGGTTCATTTTATTGGAGAGTCGGATGGAACAATAAGTAGAAATCCAGTTTTAGTTGAGTCTTTAGAAAGATTTAAAGACACACAATCTGTTAAAGAATTCTTTGAACAACAAACACTTATTACAGCTTCTAATATGATAGATAAAGGGTTTAGTTATACTATATCCAAAGAAAATATAGAAGTTGAAGATGATTCAAAAAAATCTAAAAAGGATGAAAAACCTAAGGGTAAAATAGATACTAGTATACAAAAAGTATTAAAAAATGGTTCTTGGATAACTAAATCTGGAAAAGTAATAATATCTAGAATTAAAGCACAAGTAAATGTTCCAAAAGTTGGATTGCAAGAAAGAACATTTGAAATAACCGATAGAGTTTCGTTAAGAAATATATTAGAATTTATAGATAAAAGTAGAACATATAAAAGTGGAGCTTAGATAGAGAGAGATATTATGTCTCAAATATTAACTTCTGAGTAGATTCAAGAAGCAGAAAAAACAACTAGAAAACAATTAACGGAAGAAGGAAAATCTGAAGAAGATATATAGAAGAATTTATTATATTTTTCAAATAAAGTATTATTTCCATTATATATAGAAGCTGTAAAAACAAATCTTACTTAGGAAGAAATTAATATTGCAAAACAATTACATCCAGAACAATCTGAAGATAATGCAATTAATTCATATATACAAAGACAATATTTTATTTAGAAAGAAAAAATACAGAATGAAATTAATAAACAAAAAAATAGAGATAGACAAAAAACTTTAGAATAGGTTATAAAGGATAATCCAGATATAAGTGTAGAATTAAATCCATTTGTTTATAAATATTCTACTTTAGATTATTTATTCTCAGAAGAATGGATTGCTTCAACTGTAGGACACCATTATGCACATCCTGATAAAAAATATAACAAGGATAATATGTCAATAATGGAATATATAATACAAACTGAAGCTAATAGAAAAGAAGCGTAGAATAAAAGAAATGTTTCTGTAACTGCAACAATGCATGAATTTGAATTAAATACATTATCTGGAATTCCATCAATGTATAATATTGCTACTGTAAAAGATATAAAAGATGTATTATATAATGTATATGGACTTATAGATGCTAAAGTTAAACCATATGATGGAGCTACGTTTGTAAATCCATTTATTGTCTATCTAGAAAATAATTCGCTTGGAGGTTCTAAAGCAGGTATTGTTAAAAAATAGTTTGTGCATTTTTATAATGAAAGAACCGGAAGTGGAGGAATTATTAAAACAGCAGGATTTGGAGCAACAAACATGTTAGCAAAAAATTCAGAAAGATGGATGTCAATGATAAAATCAATGACTGACAGAGAATGGGTTGCTACACAGAATATTGGAAGTTATAAAGTAAATGATAGAATAGGTCCTCAAGATGCTAATATATTGCAAGGGTTCGATGGAAAAGAAATACAATATCCTACAGTATATTTTAAAAATGAATCTGGACAATTTATTCAAAGAGAAATCTTAGAATATGAAGGAAATTATAGTTATAGAGTAAGAGATATTATAGTTGATCCAACTAATGGAAATATGATTCCAGATACAAAAATAGATGAACATTCAATATCTGGAGTAAATACAAACTATAAAGTATGGAAATTATTCGGAGGAGAATGGTCATATGAATAGACAAATTCTGGAAAACTAGTTCCATCGGAACAATCAATAGCTCTTACAGTTATGGCAATGAATAATGTAGGCATAAAACTTAATGATAATGAAGAAAGTAAAACACAATCTGATGTTTATCAATTTATGAAACATTCAGATATACATTATATTGCTACAGAAGGTGCTGTAAAACAAGGTGCTGCAAATATTAATTCAATAAATTCATATAGTGATGGAGGACAACTTAATTTCCAAAGAGTAAGAATGTTACAAGCTGGAATTCAATTAGATAAAGAACATTCTGCTGATGGAGAAGATGTATCTCTTATGACTCAAGTAATTTCTGCATGTGTATCTAGAGGATTTACTTTTGATAAAGCTGATAAATTATATAAAGCCCTTGCTAAAATTGCAGAAATAGGTTTAGGAGATAGTTTAACATCTATACGTGATTTTATTCATAATGAAACTAAAGCAAATAAACAACTTATATAGGAGGCAGTTGTTGATGCATATTTAAAAGCTTTATCAACTGATTCTAATCCAAATGTTCTTGCTACAAAAATTGCATCTAGTGTTATTCAACAACTTAATTCTGGAAGAAAAGTAAGTAGCTCTCGTAAAATAGGTTTGCTTCCTTTTAGTGATCCTGGAATATATAATTAGTTTATTTCAAAACTAAGTGTTGCTATAACAAAAGCTGCAATAAAAATAAAAGTAGACGGAGTTCTTTCAATGTTATGTCCTTCGTTTGGAATACTTAAACTATATAATGGAAAAATGTTGGGAGAATATATGTCTCCAGAAGAATTATAGGCTGCACAATTAGAAGCTAATAAAATAAACTATAAGGATTCAATCGGACAAATTAATATTGGAACAACATATAATATTACATATAAAGATGGAACTACTGAAAAACTTTTAATTCAAACTCCTCAAGTATATTATAATCTTAGAAAAAAACTATCTAATATAGAATCAATTGTAGAAAATGTAACTGAAGGTAGAGATTTAGCTCATTATAATTGTTTCTTTAAATCTGGAACAAAAACATATGGTATATATGATTTAGAAAGTATACGTAATTTATATGAGGCAAGACAAAAAAAGGCTCCAAAACAAGAATTAATACAAAAGCAAAAATTACTTTAGAAAGATTTATTAAATCTTAAAAAAGGTGGAATTGTAAAAGTATTAGAAGGAGATGGAGTAGCTGAAGTAGAAATAACTAAAATAGATAAACTTATACCATACGAAGTTATTCTTCCTAAGTTCTTCTAGACATCTTTTGGGTTAGACTCAAATGATAATCTTTCTGAAATAAATGAGGAATATTTCTTTTAGAAATAGAGGGAAAAATTTATACCTCAAATATAGGATGGAATGTTTGATGTATGTTTAAAAAGAGCAAATGGGGATCATGTTTATATAAAACTTAAATCTAGACCTAGAAATATTTTACAACAAGAAATAAAAATAGATAAAAGAATAGAGAAAGACAAAATATATAGAAAAGATCCAGATACAGGAGAAGATATGTATGAACTTTCATCTAGAAATGATAATGTATTATAGTTTACTGATTTAAAAGGAAAAAGTTTTGAAATAATAGAAACTGATAATATAGAACATTATCTTAAAACTCAAAATGGAGTTTGGGATATGTATATATCTTCATCCTCTGATTATCTTACATAGGTAGAAAACTATAGTAAGGGTGATATTAAACCAACTATAGAAAGTGATACATTAAATAACTATTTAAAATATTTTAGAAAAAGTAAATTAAGTAGTATTTAGGAATATAATAGATTAATGAGAGATGGAAATGTTTCTGAAACATAGGATGTAACTGGTTATAAATAGAAATTATTTAGAGAAAGAGCAAAAAGAATGTATTCATCATTCTAGAAAGCACTTGAATTGGTTGCTGCACGTATTCCTTCGCAATCTATGTAGTCATTTATGCCTATGAGAATAGTTGGATTTGATAATTCAGGAACAAATACAGCTTATGTATCTACTGCACAAATTTGGTTACAAGGTTCTGACTTTGATATTGATACTGCTACATTTACAAGATTTGCTACAGGAAATGATGGACAATTTGTACATTGGAGTGGACTTGCAGATTTACGTTCGTATGAAGTATTAAAAGCTTGTGACGAACTACCATTCCCTACTGGACAAGTATGTAATAGGGAAGTGACTGGAGCTATGACTGGAAAAACATTTGTTATTCATGATATGAGAAATCCATTTCTCAATATATTTATAAATGATGAAGAAAATACAGAAACTGTAAATTAGTTAGTTATAAATAATATTGATTTACTTGGAAATGGATTAGCTGTAGAAGAAAAGGTAAAAAAGTTATGCTAGTTAATAGAGTTTGTAAATAAAAATGGAGTAAATAATTTAACGTATATAGATTCAACCGGAACAGAGAAAAGACTTACTGTAGAACAATATAAGTTTGTCGCAGATTTAGTTGATAAACATAATACATGGTTATTTAAGAAAAGTAATGATTATCAATTAGATGCAATTAAAAACTTCTTATTAACGCAAATGTATGATATTATTATATCTCCATCTAATTTAATACAAGCATAGACTCCTGTTGATACTGCAACAGATATTGTAAAAGAACCATTAAAAGATGAAACGTTAAAAGATGCAGTGTTAGCTGCAAAAGCTATTCCTGGAGATCCTACAGTTAAAGTTACTGGTATATATAAAAATCAAACTGGTAAGAAAGGTGTGGGTATTTGTGCTACTGCATTAAAATCATATTTTGCTGCATTTTTACAAAATCAATCTGTCTTAGGAAATAAATAGTCTTCAACAAAAGAGTTGAAAAGATTAGTATTAGGACGTAGTGGAATAAAAATAAAAGATAAAACTTATTATGGACTAGCAAATGTATATTGTCCAAGAGGTATTGATGGAACCGAACTTAGAGAAATATCAGATATAGAGGCTCAATCTATAGCTAATAGAATAATTGAGGAACAAAATAATCCAGATATGGATAATCCAGTAACTGAAGATGAATTAAGACAATTAATAACATATGTTACTGAAGATGGAGTTGACGGAGCAATTATTTTAAGTGCAATGCTTTCTTAGGCAACTGATAATGCTAAAGAAGGTTCTCTTGGAAAACTTAATGCAGGAACTAAAACGTTAGGATTATATATGTTTGGAATTGTTCTTGGTATGAATTTTAATGAACTAGCAGAAATAATGATGTCAGATTCTGCCAGAGAAATAACGAAGTTAATGGAAGGTAATGCTTTTGATCATAAAATTGGACTAAACAATATAGATTCTGCAATTAACTATATTGAAGCAGGTCCTTTAAAAGAATTAGAAGCTTTATTTACTAGAGCAAAATATCCTGGAATTTATACTCATTTATCTAAAACTATATTTAAACATATTTATAAAGATGTATATAAAGAGGATGGAAAATTAGATGAAGCATATAAAGAAATATGGGAAAAAGCAAGTAAAAATGAAAATGGAAATCTAATAAATGATTAGTCATAGGTATTTTTAAACTTCTTAGATATTATATTTAAGAATAATACAAAATATTATGATATAAATAAAATAAATTAGGTTTACTCTTTAGCAAGTAAAATGGCAATAGATGAAGAATTAGTATTTGGAAAATCTAAATATGATATAAATGATAATGATAAATAGTTCTGGGAAATAATTGCTAATTATTCAGCTTTATAGTCAACAATTCGAACTGATACTGATAATTATTATTCAATTAAAACATTAGCTAGAGGAGCTTCAGAATTAAAAACTTTAGGATAGATTTTAAAAATAAATCAAGGACTTGCTAGTAAACCAGATGAATTAATTGCATTTATTAATAAGTTTGAATCATTATGTGGATCCATTAAAAATGAAGACGGAAGTGAAACAAAATTTACATTAAGAGAGTTTTTATCAGATCCTCAAAAATGGATAAATGAATATGAAATATTTAAAACTGCAATAAATATATTAGATGTCATAGATAAAACTCCTCATTTTAAGATGTACTTAGAAGGACTTATGGTATTTGACGAAGAAACCAAAACTAGTTCTGTTAAATATAGAATTCTAAGAACTCTTCCTGAAAAAGCAAAAAGGTCATTACACGGAATGAGTGATGAATAGCAAACATTAGCTTTAAATTCAAGACTTAGAAAAATGGTTGATGACTGGATACAAACTGAATTTTTATTAGATTCTAAACTATCTTTTACAATAATAAAAGGATAGGACTATTATGATATGAATGGAAATAAAGTTACAGCTAAAAGTGATACTACAATATCATTAGGTACATTCAGTGGGAGAGCTTCGTTTAAACTATGGATGGAACAAGTAGTTATTCCAAATCTAAAGAAAGGACTTAATGGAGATGGAGATTAGGGTAGTTATCAACTCGCATTAAAACATAATAGATTTATTTAGGATTTAAAAATAAATGGATACAATAATACTCCAAATCATATTAATATGAATGCTTATACTCTTCCAATTAACATGAGTCCAAGAACAGATTTAGAAGAAGTAGTATTTAGAAAATATAAGAGTTTCTTTAATCTGTTTGCACAAGCTACTAATACAGGAGAAATGACTGAAGATAAAGTTTATCACACTGACGGAGAAACTTGGAACATCTTTGAACTATTTTTCTTATATAATATTGTTGCTTTCTAGAATTAGTAGGGTGAAGCTAATCTGAAAAAAATATTTGAAGATTTATCAAATATTGGAATGATAAAAAAATTCTACGATTTTGAAGCATAGTATGATGCAACTTCACCTATAACTTCAGAAGATATTCCAATGGACTATTGGAAATTTTGGGCAACTCCTGTTGGAAGTGTATTTGGAACAAGTTCTTCTCAAATATTTTCAATAGATAAAAATGAATTTGATAGAGTATTAATGCGAAGAGCAACTTCTAAAGATTTTGAAGATCCAGATTATACTCCAAGAACTAAGCGAAATAAATATGGAAAAGATTATGTAAAAGCTGGATTTAGAACATTCTCTCCAGATTTTATAGGATTTTCTTCTGAAGTTGATAGATAGACTGTTAATATATCAGAAAATTAGAGTGTAGATGCTGTAATAAGTCATGAAAGGCTAGTAGCATTAATTTTACATAAAAAAGTTAAAGATAAAAAAACTGGAGCTGATATTATAGAAGATGAAACTATATATGTAAAGAATCCAAAAAAAGTTAAAAAAGCTACAATATCTGAAAACTCTAGAGTTACATTTAGATATGACATGACAGATCTAGAAAGTCAAATTAATAATATATTAAATCCATGTTAAATTGTATAAATAAGAATTCGAAAGAGTTCAGAAATCTCGTTGAGATGTCTGGACTCTCCGAATTTTATATTGAATCGTATAGTAGGAAATATTTAGATGAACTTGGAAGATTTCCTTATTTAGACGAAATTCCAAATTCAAATTCTGAACCATATGTTTAGAAGAAGTTAAAAATGAAAGGAAGATTTGGAAGTGTCTCTGAATTATTAAAATATACTGGAGCTTCTAATGTAAATGATGCAGTAATAGCTCTAAATAACATCCATAGAGATTTAGAAATTAGGGCTGTTTAGGTATCAGAAGATAGTGTAATTATAAATATAGAACATAAACCGGAAATGTATTCTGAAACATTTGAGCCACAAACTAAAATAGATAATAATCATAGTTCTATTATATTAGATGACTTTTGTAATAAATTAGCAACATTATATGGAATAAATATAGTTCCAATAACAAATGATGAAATTAATGTTGATTAGACATTAAAACAAATTCCTAATGTACAAGTATCAAAAGCATTTATAGTTAATAATACAATATATATAAATACAGATAATGCTACAATTGATTCAAAAGTACACGAATTAATGCATTTATTATTTGCTACAATGAGAGATACAACTCCAGAATTATATTTTCAATTTATATAGAAAGCATAGAGTTTTAATAACTTTAATTATATTGCAAGAAATTATCCAAATAGAACAATGGGAGATTTATTAGAGGAAGTATTCGTAACAGAATTATCTAGACACTTAGCTGGATTAGATTCTTCTATAAGTCAATTATCTGAACAAGAATATAATGAAATACATTATCAAATGACTAGGATGTTAGATATAGCATTTGGAGGAGAAATTAGTTCAAGATGTATTCCGGAAGATGAACTTTATAATTTAACATTTGGATAGATAGGAATGAGGGTTAATTCTCCAGTTACAAGTTATAAATTTCAAGGAAGTTTAAATGAAACTGAAATACATAGAATTCTAGCTAATCAAAAGTCAAAATTATTAAGGGAGAACAGACTAAAAGAAATTTGTAAATGAAGTGTCGATATATTTATAAATCAAATGCTGGAACTATTCATGAGTTTGAAAATGAAATTCAATTAGATGATTTTTTATTATCTAAAATAAAATTCGAAGAATAGTTTGGAGATTTAGTCTTTTAGGTTAGTGCAGAAGCACTTTCTATGAGAGAAAAAGCTGAACGTATTGCTAAATAGACTAAAGATTTGAAGAAAAAAGTTAAAGGTACTAGATATATTGAAGGAATTGAAATAGAAGATTATAATAAACCATATCTTGGAGTTACTGCATATTTAAATGAATTTATTGATGAAAATGGTCATCCATTATTTCCAATATTTAAATCTGAAGAATACTGGAAAAGAAGAATGGATTATTGGACTGATCTTTCTCAAGATATAAATGAAGAATATAGTTCTGATACAGGAACTGGTGTATATACTAAAGAAGAAAGAGAAATTATTTTTGGAGATTAGCCTCCAAAAAGACTTGAAACTGAAGAAGAAAGAAATACTTGGAAAGAAATTATTGAACAAAAATGGAAATAGCAAGGTATTCTTGGAGAATAGATACACCATGTGTTAGATATGTTTTTCAGAACATATCATGGAAACTATAATTTTATGAGACCTGAATATAAAAATAATATAGATGCATTTGCTGATATGATTATTAAATATACGGAGGGTTCAGATAAATTAAATAAGAATATTGTAAAACAAATAATACAATATGGTTATGAACTTGTTGAACAAATTAAAAAAATTACTGAAACTAATGATTTAAAAGATTTAGCTTTTTATCCAGAACTAAAAATAAGTGGAGATTTAGCTGAGCCAAGGCAAGATGGAATAAAAACATTAGTTGGATCTATTGACTTATTAGTAATTGATGGAAAAGGTAATTCATATGTATTTGATTACAAAACATCTCCAAAATAGTACAGTGATTATGATTCTGCAAAAGTTAGAACATTTATGTATCAACTTGCAACTTATAATAGACTTTTGCAGAGATTTGGATTTAAAGACCAATATAATAAACAATATATTCTTCCAATTTAGTTTAATAATTTTCATCTACAGAATAGAGATGAAGCTGTTTTAGATACTAATAAAACAAAATTTACATATGATAGTATATCTTGGAATAAAGGATCAATGTATGAAAATTTAACTGGAACAATCACTACTGATGATAAATTAAATGAGAGATTAGATAGTTTTCTTCCAGCTGTTAAAATCAAAGATGTAGATACAGATACTATTATTGAAAGAGTAACTGAAGATGAAAATAAGTTATTTGGTGGACAAGTAAAACATAAAACATATGATGATGAATATATAGAAAATATTCTAAAAGATGCAAAACAAAATGATGAACTTGAATGGGTCTATGAATTAAAAGGAGGATATACTAGAAAACCAATAGTAGCTAAATCTAGAGAAGAGCTTCATGAGAAATTAAAAGATATATTTATCAAAATACAAGATGGAAATAGAAGAAGAGCTACAACAATAATTGAAGCTGTAAAAGAAGCCAAAAAATAGAATTTATCTTCACTTGATGATGAATATCTAAAAAATATGGGAGTTATACATTTACATGATGATAGTGGAGATTTACAATTCTTAAAAACAAAATTACATCCTTATTTAGATGAAAGTTGGGTTATTGTTGAAGATGACGCTGCAAAACATTTTGGATGTGTCATATTTAAAAATGAACATACTAAATAGTTAGATGTAATAAAAATAACTGGAAAAAATCTTGACTATCAAATATATCATGAAAAGGCAGTAGAAGGAGGAAAGACTGTAAAGAATACTAGAAGAAGTAATTTAACATTTGCATTTGAGACAGACATTGTTGAACAATAGAAAACAAAATCTAAAATGTTAAAAGCAAATGTTGGAAATATTGAATCAGTAGAAACATTACTTTTATTAAATGAAAAATATTCTTTATTTGAAGGAGGATATAAAATAGGTAATATTCAAATTATAAATCCATATACAGGATAGGGAAGTAAAGCTCCTAATCATTAGTTAGAATATAGTTATAAGAAACTAAGAGAACATTCGGAAATATATGAAGGAATAGATCATATTAATGATAATGAAATAGGATTTATGTCATTACTTGATTTAGCTGAAAGTGATCTAAAGGAAGAACTTAAGAAAGAAGATAAACAAGATGATCCATTGCGTCATAGAGATAGTTTTCAAAGTTGTCTTACAATATTAGATAGTGCTGAAGATAATTAGACTAAACTACAAAAAGTTATGTAGTTACTTGATTTATTAAAATAGAATTATGGTGATGAAATAACTTAGTTAAGATCCAATTCATCAAGTAGAGCTGCTAGATTATATAATAAATTATTATTAGCTGCAGCTGAGTTGAAAGGAATAGAATTTAATCAACAAATACAAAGAAACGATAAATGGCCTTCGTTTAGTATAAAGAAAGCACTTAAATATGGATTATCAAGTTCATATATTGATAATCCTGGAAACCTTGATTCTGAAACTCTAAATATGCTTACTCGACTTGTTACAGAAGGTTATCAAAATATAAGAACTGATTTAGCAAATGAAATACCTACTGTTAGAAGACTTGTAGAGAACGTTAAGAAACAAAATAATTTCGGATGGATAATTGGAAATAATAAGGTAAACGTATTTAAAAATTTAATTGATGATTCATTTGAAAAAGATTTAGTATTAAAGAAAGTGTCTACTGTTCAAGGAGCAGAACAAGAATTTTTAAAGTATTTCTTAAGAACAGTAAATAGAAATAGATATCCAAGCATGTCTGAAAGAGAGTTTGATGAAATGGAAGCTAGTGGAGATTTAAAATATTATAGACTTCCTTTAGCTACTGCTTCATCAAGTAGTGAGATAGCAATGAATGGACTATTCAAAAGTTTAAAAAATAGATTATCAAAGTGGACTCCTTCGAATGCATTAAAAGAACTAAGAGAAAAAGCAGAAGGATTTTTTAGTGACGAAGAAGTTAACGATATTGATAAATCTGATACTAAATTATTTGAAATGAATAATAAGTTTTCTAGATGTGATTCGGATGAAGATTATAGATTAGAATCAATATCGAAAAAAGGAAAGAATTATTTTGAACATGATCTTGAAACGTTGCTATTAGAACATATGTTTGCCTATAAATCTAAAAAACATTTAGACTAGATATTTCCTATGTTAAGAGCAGCTATGACTCATTTAAAAATAATGGGAGAAGATGAATAGAACAGACAATTTACACCTGATTTAGAGTATGCTAAGGATTATATAAAAGCTGTTGTTAAAAATTAGCCTATAGACGAAAATATAAAGAAAATGGAAATACACGCATTGTCTAAAAAACTAAAACAAGTTGCAAGTTTTGTGGCATTAGCGTTTTCTCCAGTATAGGGATTATATCAAACTATACAAGGATTTTGGGTTGACCTTTCACTTTATATAAGAAAACCAGATGGAACTAATGCATTTTCATTTACTAACTTTGCAAGGGCTTTCAAAATAGTATATGGTGATTTATTCCATTTTTCTCAAGAACCAAGTAAAGTTTAGTTATTAAATGAACTATATGCAGTTAATGATATGGATATGAATACATATATGAAAAATATTCAAAGTAGCAACGGGTTCTTTAATATATATGATTTAGCATTTAAATTTACATCTAGACCTGATTATTATAATAGAATGACAATTCTTGTAGCATAGATGTTAGAAGAAGGAACATGGGATGCATACGAGGTAGAGAATGGAAAATTAGTATATAAATTTGAGAAAGATAAACGATTTGAACATCTCAGAAATAATAAACGAGGAAAAGAATATGATTATGAAAAGAGTTTATATTATCAAATTATAAATCAACATATAAGAGAAGGTGCTAAAAATCCAGATGGAACATTATTTAAAATAAATAATGCATCTGATAAAATAATTCCACTTCCAGCTGCACATACTATTCAAGAAATTGAAAGTTTTAAAGCTCTTGGGGATTTAATATATGGTTATTATTCTCATGAGAAGAAATCATTAATACACTATACACTTTTAGGTTCTTTATTTATGCAAATGAGAACTTATTGGTCTGGTAAGAAGAATTAGTATCTAGGCCCAGGCGGAGTAAGAGTTCAAGGAAAATGGGTTTAGTTAAAAGATGGAGAAGGAAAAGAACTATATTATCAAGTAATTGATGGTAAAATAAGAACAGATTTACCTCCAGTTACTGAAAATACAGGTGCCCCAGTAGTTCAATGGCAAGGACTTTGGCAAGAAGGAATATTAGTTACTCTTAGTACTATAGTTCATGGAGTTTATGATCATTGGAAATCAGGAAATTATGATATATTTGAAGTATTTAAAGATGTTGTTGCAGAAAAATACGAAAGTTCCGAAGATATGGAAAGAGCGTATCGTAATAACAAAAAATAGCTAATTTATGACATAAGTTTATATTTCTTCATTGGAACTCTTGTAGCAGGAGCACTTGCTGATTGGGAAAAAGAATTAGCTAAAGAATCAAAAGAATCAGGAGATATTATGGAAGGTATATGTGCATCTGCCGCTAATATATTAACAATGTCAATAAGAAATTCTGCTGCAGATTTTGCTTTTTGGGAATCTATAGGAAATCCAACATTACAATGGACTCCTTTCTCTTTTGATACAGGAAGTAGATTATTTAAAAACTTATGGAATACAATGATGGGAGATAGAACATTCTGGGGAGGAGTTACAAATACATTTGCTGTTACTAAACAATT
>Ga0247611_10002753_pt1 | contig 27388 bp, 40 predicted proteins | sample 177DNAGHGhighgp2_FD_192422 | JGI IMG/M metagenome (GOLD analysis project Ga0247611, IMG submission 192422) | Sheep rumen microbial communities from Palmerston North, Manawatu-Wanganui, New Zealand - 1770 DNA GHGhigh gp2 | ecosystem: Host-associated > Mammals > Digestive system > Stomach > Rumen... | reverse complement strand
CGAAGATCCGCCAGCGGTTGCCGGGTGTGTCAGGATCGCCCAGGGATAGCTGAGAAGCGCCGAGACCGTCCGCACCGCTCACCCACGCTTGGACATTGTCGTCCGAGTCGATGAACTCCAGCGATTCCGGACCGAAGACGCCGCGGATGTCCGCGTCAGATGCGGAGACGGTCACGCCGTTGATGTCGAAGGTGATGTGGGTCTCCAGCTGCGTGATGGACGTGGTGTGGCTGCCCACCGTCGACTGAAGTTGCGAGATGTCGAAGCTGAAGCCGTCCGCGGTCTGGTCGAACTCGGTCTGGCTGACATAGTCATAGGTGGCCAGTAGGTTCGCGAGGCCGTCTTCATCGATGTAGTTCTCCTCGATGCGCGTGGTCTGCTCCACCAGGGAGGAGATGGAGCTGTCCGTCACTTCCAGGGATGCCTGGGTGGTCTCGACCGCACTAGCCACCACGACCACGCTCTCGGCTTGCTCGTTGATCCGCTTGTTCGCGTCGATCACGTCGGCCTGTGTGTTGGCGATCGTGTCCGGGAGGCTCGTTTTCATGTCCCCCAGTTCGATGCTGGAGTAACGGTCCTGAAGGACGTCCCAGGTGGCCTTGACGCACTCCGCGAAGGCCTCGACGCCGAACTTCTCAAAGTAGACGGTCACCATGTCGCAGAGGTCAATCTGCTCCGGCAGCTCCTGGATCTGCGCGAAATTGAGCTTGAGGTTGACCTTCGGCGTGCTGAGGTTGTTCGCCGCGATGTATTTCAGAGCCCGGAGCGTCAGGTCCGCCGCCGTGGGCGGTTCCTCAGCGTTGGCCCACTCCTCCGTGAAGTCCAGCGCCAGGACTTTGGTGTAGGACACCGCCGCGACCTGGGTCAGCGTTCCGTTGATGATCGTGCCGTCCTCCGCCCGGAAGAAGGGATAAACGTGGGAGTAGAGATTGCTGCACTCCTGCTCCTGCTCCAACGTGAGGAGGTTCTTTCCGTAAAGGATCCGCGCTCCGTTGTTCGTCCCGCGGTTGTTCTCCAGCGTGGCGGTGAAGCGGTCATAGTGCCACTCCCCGCCGTAGACGTCCAGAAGGCTCCCCTGCCTTCCGCCCATCCATGCCCGGATGGATGCCGGCTCGTCCGGCGTGAAGTTCGCCGCGGTGGAGCGGCTGCTTTGCAGCGTGAAGGGGCAGTCATTGGTCACACAATGCGACACCAGCCCGGAGAGGGCTGCCTGAATGTCCCCCGCCACGAAGGGCGTGGTCACATAGCCGGAGAGGTCGTAGGAGATGTGTTCGGCGTTCACGGTGATGGTGGCGCCGCTCATGCTCTTCTGGATCTTGTAGATCCGGAACGGCTGGTACTGGTCGGAATAATTCGCCCTGGCCAGAATGATGCTCCGCGGCGTGATGTCGTCGGCGAACTGGCCGGTCACCGGGTAGGTCATCGTCAGCTCATAGGCGCCGTTCCGTTCTTCCGTGACATAGCAAGAAATGGCGTCCGCCAGGACCCCGATGCCGAGGCTGGTGAACGCCGTTTCGTTGGATGCGTAGAGGATAGGCTTCATTCTTCCCTCCTCATCAAATCACGAAGTAGTTGGGGGTGATCTCCAGCTTCGTCACCCCGCCGGTGAACTTTACCACGCTGGTGCCGGCGGTGACCTTCGGAAAATCGCCGAGCTGCATGTAGGAGTTCAGGTTGACGTCTCCGCTGGCGTCGGTGACCACCATTCTCTCGCAGTCGATGATCATGCCGGTCGCGATGGTGTTCAGCGTGACCTGGGTCCCGCCCACGGTGAGGGTCCCGCTCCCGCTGCCGGTCACCTTGATGACGGGCGCGGAGGCGAAGGCCGTGGGGTTCGTGATGTTCGTGTTGGTCGCGCTCACCGTGACGACGGTCTCGCCGCTCTTGAGGAAGCGCTTCCCCTTGCACATGAACTTGATCTTTGCGCGGCCGTAGCGGTTCAGGACGTTCTCAACGTCCGTGGGGCCGACAAAGTAGGCCATGCGGTAGGTGCTGGTGTCGTAGGTGTCTTCCAGACGAGCGTAGCCGTTCGCCGAATGAAGCCAGCTCATGACGTCGATGAACTTCTGCGGGGCGGATCCGGTCGCGCCGGTACCGGCATAGATCTCGTACTCCTGCTCGTAGTCCGCCCAGGCGTCCTCAAAGATGATGATGTCCCCGGTCTTGCCGGGGATCTCCATCTTCGTGAACTTGCGCCGGGGGCGGTCCAGGGCCGGGTAGGATTCGACCGCTTTGATGCCGGCGGCGGTTGAAGCCACGCCGTTGAAAGTGATGTAGCCATTAGGCATAGATCGCGTTCCTCCTCATGACGTTGCTCTGGATCTTGTCGCTGATGACGGTCGCCAGCTCCTCCACGTTCATGTTGTCGTTGGCGTAGACGTTGATGGTCACGCCGGCGTTGACGCCCGCCTCCTCGCGGAAGATCATCCGCAAGTCGTCCAGGGCGCCGACGAACTCCGGCCGGCGCTCACCGACACCGATGATGCTCGGCTGGCGGAAGATGCCGCCCTTGTCGTACCACTCGATGCCCAGCTTCGGGACCTGGAGCGGGTTCAGGCTGAACTTGCCGGACACCTTGAAGTGCGGCAGTTTGATCTCCGGGATCTTGATGGTCATCTTCTTGAAGAAGTCCGCCATCTTCCCCGCTGCGTCAATCACGCCGCCGATGAGGGTGGCGATGGTCTTGAACACCGGACCGAGGACCGTCTTCAGGAAGTTCGCCACCGGCTTCAGGACGCCCATCAGGGTGTTCATGGCCGCCGGCCACACGGTTCCCCAAAGGTCGACCAGCTTCATGACGTAGGGGATGATGTGGTCCTTCACCCACGCCACGATGTCCATGAAGATGGGCAGGAGGAACTCCTTCAGCCAGCCGACCACGTTCTGGATCACCGGAACGATGTTCTGCTGGACCACTTCCCACACGTGCATGAGGACCGGGATCCAGTTGTCGCGGATCCACCCGGCCACCGCCTGGACGATGGGGCCGAGGTGCTGCTGGATCCAGTTGACGACCAGCTTCACGGCCGGGATCAGTTTGGTCGCGATGACGTCCGTGATGCCGTTGATCGTGCCGGTGATGTTCGCCATGCCGATCATGTCGATGATGTCCATGAGGCCGCTGACGACGGTCGCCTGGAGGTTCCCGATGGCGCCCTCGAAGGTGATGGCGCTGGTGGCCGCCTCCACCGCGATGGGCTGGTTGCCCACTTGCATGATGGCGGCGTTGAACTCCTCGGCGGTGATCATGCCCTTCGACAGGGCTTCCTCAAAGTTGCCGGTGTAGGCTCCCATGTCGAGGAGGGCCTGTTTCAGAACACCGGCTGCGCCGGGGATCTGTCCGGTCAGCTGCTTCCAGTTCTCGGTGGTGAGCTTTCCCGCGCCGGCCGTCTGCGTCATGACGGACGCGACCGATTCAAAGGTCTGCGCGTTTCCGCCGGCGACGGCGTTCAGGTTGCCGGCCGCTTCGGTCAGCGCTTCAAAGTCTGCGACGCCGTTGGCGCCCAGCTGGGCGACCGTAGAGGCGATGGTGTCGAGGTCATAGACTGTTGCGTCGGCGTATTCCTTTACCGCCGCCGAGATGCCTTCCACTTCGTCTGCGCCGAAACCGGCGAACTCCAGCGTCTGCGCGAACTTGTCCATGCTGTCATGGGCCGCGATCGCTTCACCCGCCAGCTCCTTCAGGGCGCCCACGAGGGACTGGATGGCAGATGCGGCGAGGTCCGCGATGACCCCGCCCATGATGGACCAGCCGCCCTTCCCGGCGTTCTCAGCGTCTTTGCCGGCGGCTTCGGCAGCGTCTCCCGCTTTCTTTGATGCGGTCGTGACGTCTTTCAGCTCGCCCTCGGTCTCGTTCAGCTCGTTCTGGTAGGTCGCGTACTCGCCCTTAGCCTGAGCGAGGGCCGTCTTGGTCTTCGCGATCTCGGTCTCCTGGCGCGTGATCTGCGTCGTGAGCTTCTGCACCTCCGGAGAGGTGGCGCCGTATCTCGCCTTCGCATCTGCGAGGGCGCTGTTCATCTGCGCGAGGTTCGCTTCCTGCTGGTCCAGTTTCTTGGTGAGGGTCTCGACGCTCCGCGCCGCCTCCCCCATCAGCTGCTCCAGCAGGGACATTTTCTTCTTGGTGTCTGTCGCCTGGTCCCCGGTGCTGTCCAGCCCGGAAGTGACGTTCTTCAGTTCAGCCGACAGCGCCTTTGAGGTCTGCTTGATGTTTTCAAGTTCGGCGCGGAACTCTTTCCCGCCGTCGACCTGGATCTTTACTCCGATGGATTCCATGCGTTACCTCAATGCCAGGATGTCGTCGAAGGACATCTTTTTCTTCTCCTTCGCCGCGCCTTTGGACACGGCGAGGCAGGAGATCAGGTCTATCAGCATCCCCCGCTTCATCCGCAGGGTCTGCATGGGCGTCAATCCGAACTCCTTGACGCCAAAATAGAGAAGCCAGGGGAGGCTCAAGCCTCCCCCGTCCTCACTTCGTTTTTTTTAGCCGTGATTTCCATCTCGGCCTTTGCGTCGTCCCTCATGGCCGTCATGGCCTCGGTCATGGCCTCCCGGAGGGCCGGCATAGTCAGGCTCTTCGCCTGTCCGGCAGTAAGCCGGGGAACGTCTTCCCCTTCCCATTCCTTCATGTAGTCGGCGTATGCATTGTTGAGAACAACAACCGCCTCCCTCATGAACGCGATGGACTCGCTGACGGTGGCGGACTCCATGAAACTGTCGAGCGCTTCGATGTCTCCGCCGGGGCAGAGACGGCCGAGCTTCTCAATGCCCTCGACCGTCCCTGCGAAACGGTATTCTTTGCCGTGAATGATCATCGTCTTCCTCCTATTGAAGCCGCGTCAGGGGGTGATGTTGAACAGGGTCTTGATGAGCGCCTCGGCGCTGGCCTCGGTGGTCTGAGCCTCGCCCAGCTTCTTCCAGACGTGCTTCGCGCTGTCGTCGCGGAAGATGGAGGCTTCCATCGCCTGGGTCTGCCAGTCGATCTCGTCCTCCTGGGTGGCGGCACTCAGCTCGAGAGGCTTGAAGCGGACCTTCGTCAGGGCGACGGGGGTGTAGCTGGTGACACCGTCGGACATGTACCGCGCGATGGCGGCGAATCCCATGTAGGGGGGATCCATGTCGTCGTCGAAGGCGTACCAGTTCCCGGACGCGCTGCCCAGGCCGAACACCAGCTTCTCGGCGGGTTCCAGGAGGCCGTCAACGGTCAGGGACAGGGTCCCACCGGTGAACAGGCCGCCGGCGTTCTCCGCCATCTGGTTGTCCGCGTAGAACTTGTTGTCGTCGCTGGTCTCCGGGCTGATGGTCATGTCCACGCCGCGGGCGAGGATCTGTCCGCTGGAATAGGACACGACGCCGGCGGTGCTGGCGGAGTAGAGCGCGACATAGGGCTTAGAAAATCCGGTCAGGACTTTTCCAGCAGCTGCCATGTTATTTCTCCTTTGTTCGGATGTAATCGTCTAACTCCGCCTGCATGGCCGCGACCGTGTCCTTCTTCAGGCGGCGGGCGGTGGGCGCGATGAACGGAGTTTTTTGAAGCCAGGACGTCCCTGCCTCAACGGTCCGCGCGACCATCGAGTTGGGATGCCCCTTCGGGTATTTTTGTGTCACGTAGGAGTTGTAGCCCTCGAAGCCGATCTTGGTCTCCACCACGCCATCGGTGCGGCGGTGCTGGGCGATGCCCAGTCCATCTAGCAGTCCCTGGCGTTCGGCGTCGGTGACGCCTCTGCGGTGTTTCCCGTCGCTCGTCTGGGAGGGCAGTTTGGTGATGGCCTCGCGGATCCCGTCGGCGATGGTCGCCGCTCCCCCATAAACAGCGTGAGAGGCGGCAGCGTCTGCGCTGGCCGCCAGGTTCTCAATCGTGCTTATCCAGGAATCGGCTCCAACGGTAACGCTAGCCATCGTTCTCCTCCTCGTGAACTTCGGCGACCGTCCACTCCCACTCGAAGTGGATGAGGCGGGTGTCCTCCTCATACTGCACCGAAGAAAGCGACCAGCCCGCCCGGATGCCTTCCAGGGCTTCCTGAATGGCGTCTACGGCGGTGTCGTATTCTGTCTGGGTGTAGTAGTCCACGGTGCCGTGAATGGCCTGTTCGGCCTTGCAGTTGCCGGCGTGAAGGGAGTCCCCCTCGCCGTCTTCCTGCCAGACCAGGCAGGGCCAGTTGTCTGCCGGCCGGAAGTAGTGGTAGGCGTTCGGGACGACCGCCGCGAAGGCCTCCCCGACGTAGCGGAGCTTGCTTTGCAGCGTCATCATGTCGCCACCTCCTCCAGATCCAGCAGTTCGTCAAGGCGGATGAGCGTCAGCTCGACCGCCCGGACATCTCTCCGGACGATGACCGGCGCGACCGCGTCCACCCGGAACTGTTCGCCGCCCTCAAGGACGACGTAAGAGTTCGGGCGGATCTGCGTGTCAAACGGCACCCGGACGAGGGAATCAATCTGACAATCTGCGCCGCGGGCCTCGTACATCCGGGAATAGGAAACGGTCCGCTCGCCGTAGAAGGCACGCCCATAGGGCGCGAGCTTCTCGACGGGCATGGCCCCTCCCCCGGTGACGGTGTGCTTCAGGCACAGGGTCAGGAGACCGGTGTCAAACATTTTCCCCTCCGAGTGCAGTCTTGATGCCGGCGTAGTCGCCGTAGTTGGTGTAAGGCGTCGCCATCATGAGCTGGGCCTTCTGCTCGTCGTAGGACGGTTTCAGATGCTCCCACTCGTCGGATTCACCGAAGTGAGCCTTGCAGTAGGTGCAGACCGCCCGCTGGAACAGATAATCCGGTTCCCATTGGGTGACGTCGAACTCCGCGCCTTCGGTGGTGGGCGTGGTGCAGACGAAGTACTCTCCGCCATGCACCACGCGGTCACCGGCGGCATAGGAGGAAGCCGATGAGAACGTTTTGGTCACGACGCCGGCAAGGCTCAAATCGAAGCACGCGGCCCCGATGAGGGTCCGGATCTCCACGTCGTATGCGGTTGTCTCTGCCCGCCGGAGCGCGAGCTTTACGATGTCGAACAATGCCATGATGTCTTAACCTTCTCTCTTGTTTGGGTGGGCGTATCCTTCCTCGCCGAAGATGAACTGGCCGACGTGGCCGCACTTGATCCGGCTGTCGCACATGATCGTCGCGCCGACGTCCCTCGCCCGGATGCAGAAGGACAGGTCCTCCCCGAAGCCCAGGATGGGGCTGAAGGGAAGGCCGTATTTGTCCTGCACCCGCTTGATGAGATCCACGCTGACCAGCACCGCTCCAAAGCCGATTCCCTCAACCGGGAACAGGCTCTCCTGCGGGTAGTCGTAGTAGTTCAGCGCGGCGGGCGAGACCACGTCGGTCTCATCGTCGTGGAAGTAGCCTACCTTCTGGTAGCAAATAGGCACCGATGGCGTCTTCCGGGAGAAGTAGATCCCTCCCACCATCTCCAGGCCGTTCTCGTCCATGTCCGCCATCAGCCTGGCCATCAGGTCCGGGCCGAAGGACATATCAGAATCCAGCCAGAGGATACGGTCATAGCCTCCTTCGATTGCCTGCTTTGCAAGGCCGTTGCGTGCGTCATAGATCAGAGAGGAGCTGCTGATGGCAAAGCCCACCTCGTCTCCGATGCGCTTCATCTGAAGCAGGGATTTCATGAACTCTGTGTGGACCATGTCCATGCAGGGTATCGCGATTAGGGTTTTCATAGCAGCTCCCTCCTATTGGCGCGGCTTGATCACTTCACGATCTTCGCGAAGCAGTGGTCGGCCACGATGCCGAGTCCGACATACTCCCGACCGACGAACTTCACCAGATCCTTCTCGGCGAGGCTGAGATCGTCATACTTGATGCGGATCTCGTCGCCGTTCGGGAAGTTGGCCTGAGCGCCCTGGCCAAAGTCGCCGACGATCGCCCAGGCGGTGCCGGTGGCGAGGGTGGTGGCGGAGGTGTAGGCGGGCAGGCTGTTGTCGAAGTGGACGGGCAGTCCCTCGAAGGGATCCACGGCGTAGGAGGCTGCATACTGAGCGGCCTTGAAGGCGGCCCAGGAGCCCTTGTTCATGACGACGACGGGGTTGGCCGCTTCGTCAGACAGGGCGCCGATGGCCTCCGCGATCACGCCCACGCTGGGGGTGCCGGTCACGATGCCGACGCCAACGGCGGTGGTGGTGGCGGAAGCGGTCAGGGCGGTGATCTTGGCGATCAGCTCGGCCTGTGCCTTCTTGGCGATCTGGTACGCCAGTTCGTCGTAGATGTAGTCGAGGAACTCCTCGCCATTGAGGTCCAGCGCCTCGTCGGAGATGGAGATCCACTTCTTGATGGATTCGGGCTTCAGAAGCACCTTGCCGATGACCAGGCTCTCCTCGGCAGGAGCGGCGGAGCCTTCGGTGTGGATGGTGGCGGCGGTGGCGCTCAGTTCGAAGCCGACTTCCAGGTTGCCCTTGATGTAGGTCTTGCGGACAAGGTCCATCAGACCGTTGCGCTGCCAGGCAGTGCGGATGCGGCCCTCGACGTAGGTGGGGACGGGTACGACGCCGCCGGCGACGTTCTCGCTCAGGAGGGCGCGGCACTCGGCGTCATTGTCGGTCTTGATGTAGTTGGCGTAGGCCACGTTGTACTCGTGGGACGCCCTGATCTCTTCGTTGGTCATTTTGTCGTTCTCCTTGAATTCGTCTTTGATTTCTCCGGGGATCTCTCCCTCGGCAATCTTGCGGGCCTCCTCCTGGCGTCTCTCTTCGATCTCCAGAAGCTCGGCCTTGCGGGCTTCGATCTCGGTCAGCTCCGCAGACAGGGCGTCCAGGTCCGCGTCTTCCGCGGTCATGGCCACCTCAATCTCGGCGATCCTCATCTCCAGCTCGCTGTTGGTTGCGGTCTTAATGTTCATTGTTTTTCAGCCTTTCTATGCGATTGGTCAGCTCTGCGACCTTCGCCGCACGTTCCTCCTGCGCGAGTCTCTCCGCCCGCTCGACCTCCATCACTCCGTGGAAATAGTCTCTAGTGGCAACGTCCAGCTCGGTCCCCGGGTTGGCCGGGAAGCTGACGGGACTGACGTCGAACAGTTTCGCGATCTTGGTGATCTTCCGGAGGTGTTCCTCTCTGTCGTAGGCGTCCTCCTTCACCGTGAAGGCGAAGCTCATTTTGGGGTAATGCCCCGCGGCTATGTCCTCGAACAGGGCCCGCCCCGCCGCCGTGCGGCTCAGGTCGGCCTCCTGCTTGAGACCGTGTTCGTCCACGCTGACGACCAGGTCGCCGGCGCTCGTTCGGGCGTAGACTTTGCCCTCATGGTCGACGCGGAGGACCACGTCGCTCATATCGGTCTCGTCAAACGCCTTCGGGTCGATGACCTCCTTGTATTCGATGTCCCCATCGCGGAAAAGCACGTAGGGCTCGAATGTGGAGGCATATCCTTCGATGCGATAGTCGGGCTCCTGACCCTCCCGGTCCTCCTGGAGGATGCGCAGCTCCATGTCGCGGATCAGTCGTTCATTCTTCGTCGACATTGTCTTCGTCTCCTGTCTTTTCGGATGCGTTGTAGTATTCCCCGCGGATCACCCGGACGTCCCCGCCTTCGACCGGCGGCAGCTGCCAGATGGCCCGCGCTTCGTTGATGCTGATGAGTCCGCGGTCGACCAGGTCAGCCGAGACGGCCAGCTTGTCCGCGTTCGTCATGTACTGGAGCCTCGAGGTGGTGAAGAAGATCTCCGCGCCGTAGGCCCGCTCCCGCTCCGTGAAGGTCATCTTCGTCATGACCTCGGAGAGCTGAATCGCAAAGGTCTCGACCTCGCCTTCATAGAAGGCGGAGAACTCGTCGCCGTATGCGGCGTTCTGGATGACCTTCTCGCTCACGCCGAAGTAGTCCTGCACCGACGTCCGGATCAGTTTCAGCTGGTCCGCGTCCACCGCGTAGGACTGCTGGTTCACCTGCTTTATGTCGCTGTAGGTGTTCGGGAAGAGCAGGATCCCACCGCCGGTCTTGTCCTGGAAGTTCTCGATGTCGAACCTCTGCCGCTCCTTCGAGAGATCCTCGGGCTTCGTGAAGTTGGTCAGGCGAGCCATGAAGCGGAAGGAGGAAGCGTTCTTCGCGTATTCCTCGATGCCCTGCCGCTGGATGGCCACCAGCTGCATGGTCTCGTCCAGAGCGCCGTTGCCGGTCCCGAAGAAGTCGTTCTGGTACTGGTGCCTGGTCAGGATCCCGACCTTCTCCAGCTCGATGGCGGCCGTCTTATGCTCTCCGTCGAAGAAGAAGCGGATCCACGGGATGTTCTTCTCCCCTACCGTCACCAGTTCCCACCTCTGCGGGCAGATGGTGGAGTATCCGTACAGCTCTCCGTAGCGGTCCGTCAGCGGAACGATGAAGACGTTGTTCTTCACTTCCAGGATGGTGGAGACACGGTAAAGGAACTGGCTCCAGGTCTGCCACGGGTTCGGGCCGCTCCGCAGTTTCGTCTGCAGCGCCGGCTTGGCCGAGCCCTGCACGGTCAGCTGCAGTTTGGAGCGGTGCCGGCTCTTGGCATCGATGGCCGCCCGGACCAGTTCGCTCTCATAGATTGAGCCGCGCCAGGAGCGGAACACCGGCACGTAGCCGTTGAGCAGACGGAAGGCCGACATGGCCTCCTTCCGTTCCCGCTCCCGTTCGCGGCGACCGAAAATAGATTCAAACAGACCCATGACTTAATCCTCGTTCCTCAGCTGCATGCCGATGGACTCCCAATGTTTCTGTCGGACGCACATCGCGCACAGCAAGGCCGCCGTACCATCGATGTGGCCGTTCTTCCTCAATTTCACGAGCTTGCACCTCTCGCTCTCCGCGTCTATCTTCAGCGCGGAATCGATGAGGTGAACTTTCAACAAATCGTTATCCCCTATCCGGATCTTGCCGTCCCGGAGGAGGCCTTCGGTCTCTCTGATCACCGGCGTCAGGTTCGTCCCCTGGAACACGTCGTCCGTCTGGAAGCCGTAGGCCTTCAGGTCCTGGATGAGGTACTGGGCAGAGTATCGGTCGTATCCCACCATGAGGGGATAGATGCGATACTCCTCAATAAGCGAGGTCATCCAGGCGAAAACGTCCCGGTAATCTATCACGTTGTCGCCGCTGGGCGACAACAGGCCCCGCTGCACGTACACCTGATAAGGCAATCCATCCCGCGCGGTGGCCTCGTCAATCTTCTCGCCGGGGAGCCAGAAGTGCGCGAAGACATTCAAAACGCCGCCCTTCTCGATGACGATGGTGGCGGCGGTGAGGTCCGTGGTGCGGGAGAGGTCGATGCCGGCAACGGCGTAACTGTCACAAAAATCGGACAGTTCCATGTGCTTCCCCGCGGCTTCCAGGACTGCCGTCTCCGGCAGCCACGCCATAGACGAGGACTGCTTCAGGTTCGCGTACTTCGTGAGGAACTCCGCACGCTTGGACAGGCTCTCCGAGGCCGTGGCGATCTCGTCCAGGATAAAGTCCACCGGGACGGAAACACCGAGACCGGGAAGGCTCTTCCGCAGCTCGTTGATGTCGTTCCACTTGCGTGGGTCGTCGATGGTGTAGAGGAAAGGAAGGAGACGTCGTTCCTGGCTGTCACCCTGGAGAACTCGCGTAGAGCGCTTGAAGAGTTCGTCATAGATTCCCTCGTTCACATAGCCGGCGGAGGAGATGGCCACCATGAGCGGTTGCTTCCGCGCACCGGTGCCGGAGATCATGACCTCATACTGTTTGAGGCCCCTGTCCCCCGGCCAGCTCGCAATCTCGTCTGCGATCGTTAACTGCGGGTTATAGCCATCTGCACGCTTTTCCGAGAAGGCAATCTTCTTTATCGTGCTGTTGCTCTCCGGTACGAAAAGGTCGCCAATTCGGCCCCTTTTCCGGGTCCTGGAGGCAAATGCGGGCGTATGGTCTATCGTGAACTCAAAAGCGGAGTAAACGAGGTCGGACTGGTCCAGCTTCGGGGCGATGCAGTACACCTCCTGGCCGAACTCTCCCTCGGCGTAGACCATGTAGGCCATGATGGCCGAGGCGAGGAGCGTCTTGCCGCACTTCCTCCCGATGACCATCATCACCTCGCGGAACTGCCGGTTCCCTTCTGCATCCACGATGCCGAAGATGCAGGAGATGGCGGCCTTCTGCCAAAGCGACAGTTTAAGCAATCCGGGCGCCAGGCTTCCCTTGTTGTGCCGGACGAAGGTCTCGATGAAACGGATGGCCGTGTTGGCCTTGCTCTGATCGAAGATGTACGTCCCATCCTCGATGCCGTGGACGATGCGCTCATAAAGAAGACGGACCCACCGTCCAACGACGATGGAGCCGTCCACAATGCCTTGATAGTAGGCCAGTATCGCGTTATTCATTGCCGGCAAGGAACTCGGTCAGTGCGTCGATAGAATCCGCACCGTTAAGCTCTTTTAGCAGCTTTCCCAGAGGTATAAGCTCCTTCGCCGCGCGGATCCGCTGCGCCGGGGTGCTGTCTGGGTCGTTGATTGCCTCGACGAGGGTGTCATATGCGAGTTGCAGCGCATAATCCCCGTCAGGTTTGCGCTTCTTGGCCAATGTCTGCCCTCCTCAGAATAAAAATCCTCTGTCTGTGTGTACTCTTACCTTACCCGGCCGCTCGCCTTCCGCGTGCCTCAGGCCTCCGAAGGGGGGGCCTACACCAGCCGGCCGTACTCGTCCACCTTCCACCTCTTGCCGCTGTGGATCTCTGCGTGACACCTGGCACACAAGAGCATCAGGTTGTCCCAGTTCAGCGTGATCGTCGGGTCACTTATATTCATCGCCGAGAGCGGTGTCTTATGGTGTACCACCTCTCCCGGCGAGATCCTTCCGTTCTCCAGGCACCGCTCGCACAGTCCGCCGACAGACGCGGCGTAACTGTCCCGGCAATCCCGCCAAGCGTTGCTGCCGTAGAACTTCCTCGCCCAGTCCGGGCGGTTGTAAGGCTTGCTCATCTGCGTAATTACCTCGCCGCTTTTCGCGGCGCGTCCGATGCTTCTAGAGCGCTTTACGGTGTGCGCTGGTCTCTGATCAAATAGACCATGATAACAGTACCACACGGCGCGGATGTCTTTTAATGGTCAGTTGCCGGGAACAGGCGGCTGATTGCCCTCCGGCCGATGCGGTACGTGTAGCGCAAGTCGTAGCCGATCTCGTCCGCCACCTCGTCCCAATGCTTGCCGACGATGTACCGCAAACGCATCACGCTTTGATCAGGATCCGGAAGTCCTTCCACCATTTGGATGGCCTCCAGCCGTAGCTGCGCCAGGTGCTGGATCTCCCGGTCCATCTCGATCTCCGCGTCCGCGATCTCTGCGACGATGCGTCCCACGCGGTCAGTCGTGCCGGATGTCTGCACACGGTCTCCGCCGAGAGGCGCTGACAGACTGGTCGCCGTGATCCTCAGCGTCGCGATGGACTGCTCCAGGATGCGGATCTTCAGGTCTGTCAGCGGTATGCTCATGAACTCCTCTCGGGTCATACTTTAATCCTCCTCAACGATGACGATGGTCATCGGCTCACCGTCGTACCAGCGCTTGCTTGCGGTCACCTTGCACACCTGGGCGTCATCCTCCCAGGCGACGCCGTTCAGCCCGTCCAGTATCGCCTTGATCAGGTTGTCGATGTCGGGCTTCTGCGTATGCGGCAGCCCCTTCTGCTGGGTCTTCTTGAACTTCGGCCAGCTCATCGGCATGTCATACCAGACGGAGATCGTCACCGCGACCGGGCCGTGATGACACTGCCCGCCCGCTTCCCGGTACTTCAACCTGACGAGCCTTTCGTATCCCTTCGTCTTCTCCGGCGTGTAGGCGTGGCCATTGACCACTCTCGGCCTCGCCTTCGGGACCGGCCTTCCGGGAATCTCAAACCGGAGCATTTTCTTCCTCCTCCTCTTTCTTGGCCAGCGCCTTCAGCATGCACGTCGGCATCACGCAGTACTTTTGCCCTGGCGTCTTCCATACGCATCCCCGGCACTGGTGCTTGCTGGCCATCCGGCTCTCGATGTACTCCTGCCGTTTCTTCTCGAAATACGCTTTCATGGCATCGGCGTACAGCTTTGCCGCGTTCCTCTTTCCGATCGCACGGCACTCCTGCGAACAGTAGATGGCGGTCGGCCCCTGGGTACGGAACGACTTCCCACAGATGACGCACGTTTTATCCTTCCACGGAAACGGCATCTTATTCCCCCCTCCGTTCTTCCACGAAATCCGTGACCACCTCGATCGCGGTCACCACGGTGACAACGGCCACAGACACCACAAGGGTGAACAGACACCCCGCCAGCAGAACGCCGAGTACTTTCATCCTTCCTCCCTCCTTTCGCCGTCTGCACAGAACCAATCATCATCGACCCACGATCCAATGATTCCGGGGCAGTATGTCATACCAGCTTCGGAAAACTCTGCGTGCTTGCAATCCTTGCACCGCACTGGCTGCTCCAGCTGCCGGAGGTCGTAGACGATCTCCCCCGCGGAACAGGGCCGGCCCAGCTTGCGGAGCCATTTGTCCAGCAGTTCGTCGTAGGTCATCGTCATCCCTCCCCGAACAGCGAAAGCTGGTCGCCGTATTTCTTCTGCTCTATCTTTTTCTTTCTGTACTCATCGTACTTTTGCCTATAGCGGTAACTGTCTCCGAAGATGTTCCATGCCGCCTTTACGACGTTCGGCTCATATGGCTCAAGTCGTTCCAGCTCCTCGACTGCTTTGGCAGATATCGAGCATCCACAACATCCTGTCCTTGTGAAGCCATAGACCTCATAGGCATCTGAGTAACGGATCCCGCAGACCTTCTTGTACCACTCCTTGTCTGCGTCGGAAACATAGTAGAGAGGTCTCAGCCTGAACTGCCCGCTCGCCGTCTCGGAGAAGCACATCGTTTGATTGGCGTCCCCCCCTCGCGGGACCGACCTCATTCCGCCCTCGTCTCGTCTCTCGCCGGTGATGATCATCTCATAGTCCTTCTGCACCTTATGAGCGATTTGCTTCTTGCAATAATCGCAGCACCTAGCGCTGATCTTGAAATTCGGCGGCGTCTCGCTCATGAAGTCCCAAAGGTATTGCGATGAATTGATGACGAGCTGGATATCAGGTCTCGGCTCTCCCTTGCTGGTGCAACAGGCCAGGAAGTTTATCCCGGTCGCCGCTCCTGGGTATCTCTCGGCGAACTCCTGTCTCTTTGCTACCTTGTCTTCTGCCTCGTCGTATTCCGTCTTGATTGAGAACGGTACTCCTTTCGTCTGAACTGATTCCATCGCGGTGGAAACGATCTTAGAGATGAATGGCAGCCCATACTCTCTAGTCGCCAGCACGATGTTTTTCGCCGGTCTATACTCTTTAATCTCGACGCCGTATTTCTCTGCCGTCTCTTTAACGTGGCGCTTGGTCGCTGCCATCTCCAGCCCAGTATTGAAGAAGCAGTACGCCACCGGTGGCAGCTTGTGAATCTTCCTCACTCTTTCGATGAGGTCTATCAGGATGTCGCTGTCTGCTCCACCAGAGTATGAGCAAATTGCCTTTGGGTGTTCTCTCAGCCTCCTCGCGATAATGCTTTCTATTGCCCTGAACTTTTCGGGCGCGTCATAGTCAGCGTAGGCTGGACGATCCTCGTAGACCTTGCTCCGAAACTCCCCTTCTTTCGCTTTGTGCATATCTCACCCAATTCCTTCCATCTGCTTCAGCACCGCCATGATCATCTCGTCGGGCTTGCCGGCGACGGTGCGCTTGGCCCGGTCCCACGCTTTCAGCATGGCCTTCCAGTTCCTGACAGGCTCCCCGTCCTGCACCCATCCACGCTCCTCAAAGGTCTTCCAGAAGGCGTACGGGTTGACCGTGAGGCCTTCCTTCTGACAGTACATTTCGATGTCGCCCAGGGCCGGGTGCCAGGTACCTATATCTTTGTCTTCTTTGTCTTTGTCTTTGTCTTCTTCTGTTGCGTGACTGTCACGCTCTGTCACGTGACTGTCACGTGACACGTCACGCTCCCTCTGCTTCTTCTTCCGCTCCCGGTTCTGCTCGCGGATCCTGTCCAGGCCGGCCGCGTCCTGGTACTTTTCCCAGTTGCTGATGCGGATCCAGCCGTCCTCCCGGCTGATCATCCCGAAGGACTGGAAGATCTCCAGCGCCTTCTTGACCGTGCCGACCGGGCGGTTCATCTCGGTGGCGAGCAGCTGCTCGGTGTACGGCAGCTCAGGCGTGAAATACACCTGGCCGCCGTTGTTCACCGTGCCGGCGAGGGTGAGAAGTTTCAGCCAGATCACGATGATGGTGTCCCCTTTGGGCATCGCTTCAATCTGCCGGATCTTCCGGTTGTTGAAGATCTCGCGGTCCAGCTTGATCCATTTCACCTCTGCCATTGCTTCCTCCTTCAGAAGGGAAGGTCATCATCATCCCCCACCACCGGGCGGATGTCTTCGACATAATTCCTCACCGGTGCGGGAGCGGGCCTCTCCGGCACCTCTGCCGCCGGCTGGGATGCCTTGCTCCCGCAGAAGGACACGTTGTCCGCCAGGATGTAGGTTTTCGTCTTCTTGCTGCCGTCCTGCGCGGTCCAGTCGTCCTGCGACAGGCTCCCGGTCACGGCGATCATGTCGCCCTTGTGGAAGTACCGGCTGATGAACTCGGCGGTCTGCCTCCAGGCGGTGACCTCGAAGAAGTAGGCCTTGTCCCTCTTGAATCGGTCGTCAACGGCCACGTTGATGCGGCACACGTGGGTGCCGGTGTCTCCGGCGCTCTTCAGTTCGGGATCCCTCGTCAGGCGTCCCATGATGGTCACGGTGTTGATGCTCATGCGTTCTCCCTCCTCTTGCGGATCTTGATGATGATGTTGTTCAGGTCCTGCTCTGCCAGGCGCTGGAGCGGGCCGTACTTGTTGACCAGAGCGTCGCGCTCATTGGGTGAGGTCAGCTCGACCAGCTCGTCGTAGGCGGTCACACGTGCCGCTCCTTCGTCCACCGGGTCGGTGGTGTATTTCGTCCTGTCCGCCTGGTAGAAGATGTCGGCGCTCATGCCGAGCAGCTTGCACGCGCTGCCGATGGCGTCGGTGACGGCCATTTTGAAGCACTCGTCGCTGACATAGGCCCCGCTCCGCTCCTTTGCCACGAAGGCCGAGCCGCCCATGCCGGTGATGGGCTTGCTCCATTCGCCGTCCACCTTGATGTAGAGGTTCACGGTGGCGAAGGCCTTGACCTCCTCGCCGAAGGTCTCCAGGTGGGTGTCGGTGATCTCGATGTACCAGCCGATGCCGCAGGGGCCGAAGACCTCCGTTAACGCCTTGATGCGCCACATCGGGTTGATGTCCGTGAAGCCATTCAGTCGGCCTCCCCGGATGGTCTTCCGCGCTTCTGCCGGCGTGGTCGCCAGCTGGCGGAAGATGGTCATGTTCTCCATTCGCTTCTCCTTCTCACTTGATGCTCATGTTGTTGTGGGTGACCAGCTGCGCTCCGGGGAAGGTCTGCCCGGCCTTCAGGAGCTTTCCGATCGCGGTCTTATCCGGTTCTTCCTTCGTCCTGATCAGCGACGTCAGGCCGTTCTGCTTCGCCCAGGGAAGGAACTCCTCGGAGATCTCCGTCGACACCGACGGCCTCCACTTGACGGCCACGCGGGCGGTGGTGAAGTTCTCGCCGGCGAGGTCATGCTCCAGGTACTGGGCCAGCCGGTCCGCCTTATTCTCCAGCCCCTTCCGGCGGAGGAACAGGACCCGTTCCTGCGCCCGGATGGCCTCGGCCTCAGCGCGGATGCCCAGCACCGCACAGGCCACGCCTTCCCGCTTCTCGTCCCTTGCGATCTCCAGCGAGGCGATCTCGTCCTGGATGGCGCCGTACTCCGCCTCCACGTCCTTCACGACCTCACCGGTCTCCGGGTCCACGCACGCGGCGATGCGGTCGTCGATGGAATCAATGAGGCGCTCCAGCTCCTCGCGAATCTCAAAAAGTCTCATGCTTTGCCTCCCATTCCTCCGCGATCGCGCGGTCTTCCTCGCTTTCGGATCTGCCGTAGGTGTGGTAGCAGATCCCGTTGTGGTAGAACTGGAACGTCCAATTGAAGAAGCTGCCAGTCTCCTCCTCGTCATCCCTCTCAATGACCTGGATCTCCTCACCGAGCGCCTCAGCCAGTTCCTTCATTCCGCCGTAAACCAGGACCTCGGTGACCGGAATGCTGCTTCCGATGGTGATGGTCTTGCCGGTCATATCACTGATCCAGCGCTGGATCTCGATAATCTCCTTACGGTGTTCGTCCAATTCTCGGATCGCCCGCCGGATCTCTTCCTCCGTGCATTCTGGGCATAGGGTCACCGGGGCCTTTTCCCTGACGTGCGCGGGATCGATAACCTTCCCGCAGTCCTCACACTTGAACTTCATGGATCTCGCTCCTCCTCTTCTGAATCACGTACTCATCGTCGCCGAACTCCTCGTCCCAGTCGACGCCGAACACCAGGCAGATGGCCGCCATGAAGTTGCAGATTCTCTCCAAAAGTGATACCATTGATAAGACCTCCTTATGTGGTAGTGAGGGGTTCATCGAAGAGGCTCATCTGTTCGTATGCGGGTGAGTCTCTTTCTTCGTCCAGCATGCCGGCGTCCTTCAGGATCCGACGGGCCGTCTTCAGCCTCGTCGCGATGGAGAGGAAGCGGGAGCGGTCCTGGTGGTACTGGCGGGCGATCTCGTCCAGCTCGGTGGCCACGTAGTAGCCCTTGCCGTCCTGGTCGTTGATGATCAGGTGTCCGTCCTCTCTCAGGCGCTGGATCTCCTTCCTCACGGCTCGTTCCTTCTCACCCGTCCTCCACGTGAGCTGGAGCAGGGTGACGGCGTTCTTCTTGCCCACGCCGATTTCGTTAAGCAGTTCCATTTGTTCCTCCTAGAATGGTCAAGTTGGGGGTCAAAACCCCTCAGTTTCGGGGGTTTCAGCGATTTCCATGAAGTCCTCGGGCGATTCCTCCACTCTGCCCTTCTTTCCGTAAAAGGGGTTCTTTCCGAACCTAAACGGGTAAAGTGGGCACCGTGTGATCTCGCACCTCCTCACCTCTGCAGCGTTTCCACAGACACAGCTGAGGCAGTACGCCCGGATGGCCTTCACCGGACTGGTGATCTCTGCCATCGGTACCTCCTATACTTTGGATTTTCTCATGTCGGAAGGCACAAAAAAGAACTCCTCGATCCCCGGCAGCTCAAGCGCTTCCTTAATCAGGATGATCTCGTCAGCCTTGAAATAAGGATTCGCGCCTTTAAGCTTGTTGATCAGAGAAGTCGTAGATATGCCGATCCGTGCGGCCAGCTGCTCCTGGGTGACGTTTTTGGCCCTCATGGCACCGCGCAGGGCAGAATAGTCGAACATCTTCGAGCCTCCTTTCTCTCAAGTTCACCATCATTATAGTCTTTGGAATATCTCAAGTCAACGGCTAATTTGAGATTTTCTAAAATAATTTTGCGTTTCTCTTAAGATGATGATATAATGCAGTCGTAAGGAGGTTGCAACAAATGAGCAATACTGCAAAGGTTATCGGGCAGCGGATCACCACCGCCCTGGAATACAGAGGAATGACCGCCGCTGACTTGAGCCGGAAAACCGGCATCGACGAAGGAGCCCTCTCCAGCTACCGGAGCGGAAAATATGCCCCCCGGCAGGATAGGATCTACCTCATCTCCCAGGCGCTGGACGTGACGCCGTCCTGGCTGATGGGATATGACGCAGATCCTAAAGCGGCCGAGGGCGCGGTCACGGAACTGTTTGAGAAGCTCCCGAAGGAACAGCAGGGTCAGGTGCTTGACTATATGCGATTCCTACTAAATAATCAAAAGTGAGGCACACGCTGGCGGGGTCCATCTCCGCCAGCAACTCGGTGAACTCTTTCATGAAGGCGACCTCCTTATGTGGTGCCTCTAGTATAGAACACTTGTTCAAACACAACAACAGAATCTTTTAGAAAATCTCACTACCACATCAAAAGCGGAGGAAATTATCACGTATGTACTATGACAAAGCAAAAGGCCTATGGCGTGAGCAGATGACCATAGGCGGAGTGCGGAAGGTCTTCTCCGGGAAGACAAAGAAGGACGTCAAGCTGAAGATCCTCAGCGTCCAGCATGAGCAGAAGCAGTTCCCCACCTTCGGGGCTACGGCGCCCAAGTGGAAGGAACACCACCAGGACATGGTGGAGCCGGGGTCCTGGCGCTCCTATGACGCCTCGTTCCGGCGGGCGGTGAAGAAGTTCGGCTTGCGCCGGCTCGATGACATCAAGCCGGGCGAGATCCAGACGTGGATCAATAGCCTCGGACTCGCCTACAAAACGGCTTGTAACCAAAAGACGGTCATTTCGGAAGTATTCCGGTTCGCGATCGTGGACGAGGGGCTTGAGATCTCCAATCCCTGCGACCAGGTCCGCATCAGCGAGAAACTGTCCCGGACCACCCGCCGCGCCCTGGAGGACTGGGAGATCACGGAGATCCGGAAGACGAAGGCGGACGAGTTCATCCTCGCCCCTCTCATCCTCTACACCGGCGCCAGGTGCGGGGAGGCTCTGGCCATCCAGCTGCACGACATCGACTTCGAGAAGAAGACGATTCACATCTGCAAGGCCGTCCACCATGAAGGCAACAGGCCGTACCTCGGCCGGCTTAAGACGGACATGAGCGACCGCTTCGTCCCGCTCCTCCCTCAGCTGGAGGCGCTGATCATCCAGCTGCACCTCTCCGAGGACGATTACATCGTCTCCGGCTCTGATCTGCTCACCTACCGGGCGCTGGCCTACCGGTGGGAGCGGTGGTGCCAGGCGCACGCTGTACGCTTCGACAGGCACTCCATCCGGCACGCCTACGCCACGGCCCTGCTGGAATCAGACGTGTCCGTAAAAGGCGCTCAGGCGTTCCTGGGGCATGCCAACTTCAAGACGACAATGGACACCTACACCCACATCCGGGAGAAGTACCTTGAAGAGGAAGCGAGTAAAATGGTCGCACATTTTGGGAAAATCGGTTGATTCACCCACCGAAAACTGTTAACCTAAAATTGACCATTTGAGAACTCCTTACTGGTTTTTCTTCATTCGCATCGGGAATCCGCCAAAGCCCCCAGGCCCGCCCAGCCTGGGGGTTTTGGTGTGTGCGTAGGTGTGTACTTTATTCGCCAAAAACCTGTTTTTTACCACAAGTTTTCTTTTGGTGTGACATCAAAAAAAGACCTATAAACAAGCGAAAAACGCTTATTTACAGGTCTTTTCGATTTGGTCGGAGTGGCGAGACTCGAACTCGCGGCCTATGCCTTTAAAATAGTGCAAAAATGAAGGTGGTGTGTACTTGGTGTGTACTGAATGTACATTCAGCACGAAAAAGGCCCCGGAGGTGTGTGCCTCCGGGGTCGTTTTAGGTCCCCTCTTTCCGGTGGGGGCACACCGCTGTCATAAGCTGTCCACTAAGGCAGGACCTCTCCTCAATCGTATTGACGATTCAGCAGGGCGCCTTCTTGATGCGGGTCGCGCCGCCGGCTTTGGCCACCGCCACCAGCTCGTCCGCCAGCTCCTCCGGGATGTCCCGGACGAGGACGTTGAAGTGCGGCTCCGGGTGTCCTTCCAGGAACTCCACGCCGTCCACCTGGGCGCACCACGTGCCGTTCTCCTCGATGCAGTACCAGAGGTAGCCGTCGGCCTCCTCGGTGGCGTAGACGTTGTAGATGCCGGGGTTGACGTAGCCCATGACGACGGACCCGGCCAGCGCCGGCGCGGATCTCGCTCTCAGTTTGGTGGGAGAGATCTCCACCTGGTCCCGCTCCGTGTCCCGATCCACCGGTTCGCCGACGGTGTAGGCGAATTCGTAGGGGCAGTAGATGAAGCCGAGGAAACGGTAGGAACTGGAGAAGTTGTAGCCCTTCTCGGCGTAGTAGGTCTTCTTGTAGAACTTGCTCCCGCCGTAGTCGCTGCCGGTGGCCACCACGTCGCCGTTCTCCCGGATCTCCGTGACGGTCATGACATGGCCGGCGAGGCTCCCCTTCCCTTCCCACACCATGATGGCGTTGAGCCTGGGCGTCTGGCCACGCTCGAAGCCGTCGTCATAGTTCCAGTAGACCTCGGCATTGTTCCGGCACATCCGGGCTTCAATGGAGCGGGCCATGTCCAGCCCCACCGCGTCGGTGATGGTCTTCAGCCACATGCCATGCACGAAGGCCACGCAGTTCGGCAGGGTGTAGCCCTTGCTGTTCCGCTTGATACAATGGGCATAGCCGCCGCATCCGGTGTTGATGAAGTTCTTGTCGTTGCTGGCCGGCGTGGAGGTGTAGGGCAGATAAAGGTGGGTCATCCGAGGCCTCCTTCTTCCTCCTCATCTTCCTCTTCGGGGACGTCCAGGGCGGCCATCTCCTGCATGACCTCGTAATACTGATTGCTCGAGATCCGGAGGATGATGCCGAGGAAGGTGTCGATGGCGGTCAGGGTGAGGACGGTCTCCTCCACCGGCCACGTCCAGTTCCAGATCCGGCCGAGGGTGGCGATCAGCGTCGCCACCGCGGGGAGGACGATGCGCTGGATGTAGGCGAGGATGTCATAGGTGCGGTTGGTCATTGTGTTCCTCCTATTCTTCGATGTAAGTGACGGTTTCAGGCGAGGGGAATCGTTCGGCCGAAGTGTAGGCCTCCAGACACCCCCTCGGCACGAAGATCTTGCAGCGGGATGGGAAGGCGTTGAAGCAGTTGTTGCTTGTGGTCGGCGGCGTCGTGCCTTTGAAGTGCAGCTCCTTCAGACCGTTGCAGGACTGGAAGCACGCCGTCCCCATTGACGTGACGTTCGCCGGGATCGTGATGCTCTCCAGGCGCTGCAAGTTGGACCCGACGAAAGCGTTGGGAAGGGCGGTCAGGGAATCCGGGAGAAGGATCTCGGAGATGCTCATGCCGGTGATGTTCCCGATCGTCGTGACGCCATTTCCAAAAGCGATGCGCTGGACCGAGCCGTTTGTCATTTGAAGGGCGGGCGCCGATCCGGTGCCGCTCGGCATCACGGCGAGGTTTTTCACGGTCATCTGGTTGCTGAAGGGATAAGTCCCTTGTGTTGCTGCGGAATACGGGATAATGACACGGGTCGCGCTGTAGTTCGCGAGGTACTGGTCGATGGTAGTCAGCCCGTCCGGAAGCACCGCGCACCGCAGCGAGACGTTGTTCGAGCAACAGTTCTGCCCGGAGTTCGTCACGAACGGGGAGAACACCACCCGCTCCAGGTTGCGGAGGTAGGCGGTCCCATAGTTGCCCGGCGCCAGGTTTTCCCCGAACTGGATCTCCTTGACCGCGTTCATGTAGTAGCCGTTGAGAGCGCTGCTTGCGGCATACCTCAAGCAGCAATAGCTACTTGACCCGATCAGGGCCGCGGCGCCGGTGACGGTGATCGTGATTTCCTTCGCTCCGCCCGTTTCGTACTCGTGCAGATCCGTCCACTTCACCGACGTGATGCTGGTCCCCGTGAGGGTGGAGGAAGTTCCATCCCCCCATTCGATGAGGGCCTCTCCGTTGACCGCGAGGCCGAACTGTGCGTCCGTCAAGGTGTCAGGCAGCTCGAAGAAAATGTGGGATTTCTCATCGGTGGGTTTGTAGGCGAAGCCGATGTCGAGCCACCCCACCCGCTCGACCCATTCTTTCGCTTTGTCCAGGGGCCAGTTCCACCCGCAAGGGGTCAAGCCGTCATGCTCACCGCCGGCGGGGAACTCCGAAAGTTCGAGGAACTCGTCCCTGGTGTAGGACGCCAGCAGCGTCCCGTCATAGTCGAACAGATTGACGTCGCTTTCAACGGCGATCGGCTGGGAGACCCTGGCCTCCGGGTAGACGTCGATGATCTGTTCCTGATAAACGCGGATCACTTGTTCGCCCGCCATGTCGCCTCTCCTTCCAGCTTGATCTCGCCCTTCGCGATGGTGGTGACGGCGTCCCCGTCGGTCACCTCGATGTCGAAGACATAATCACCGAACAGGAGGGCCTCAGTCTCCGCGGGCGCGATGACAAAGTGCCACACGCCCTCGGCGTCCATCTCCATGTCCTCCAGCGTCTTCTGGACGACGTAGGGCATGGTGTTGAAGGTCTCCTTCATGGTGAAATACATGGCGGTCGGGGTCTCCATGATGACCTCGCCGTCCATGTCTTTGCGCTGGAACGCCAGCGCGATGGTGTCCCCTCTGGTCGCTATGATCATGCGTCGCCTCCGTGTCTGAATGTCGAATTATATTGGTCGAGACATCGCTGCATCTCGCCCGTGTTGTTATTTGTGGCCGCATGATCCAAAAGCTGATAGACCATGTCGCCCTGGATGTCCACGGAGCGGCTCATTTTCGTGAGCTTTCCCTCCATTTTCGTGAGCCGGTCGCTGATGTCCTTCATGGCCTTGAAGGGCTTGCTCGCCACGCCCCAAATGGCGGTTATCGCACCAATTAAGGCGGCAACGGCCAGAATCTGCTGGCTCGTGATCGTGATGTCCATCGTTTTCTCCTTTCAGGACGAGTAGAGGATGACATAACGGTACTCCGTCCCGCTCACCAATCCGTAGGAGGTCGAGGCGGTGTAATAGCTCAACGTTTTCGTGCCGGTGAAGCGGACGCAAGTCGCGCCGGCTGCGGTGGCGTTGCTGGAAGAGAAGGTGTTCGTCGTCATGGCGCTGGAGCGGCTGTAGCTCGTCGCCGATGAGGCGCTGGATTTGTACACCCACGCGGGGCAGCCGTAATTGGCGCCGCCGCTCGTGCTGAAGGTCGGAGCCAGGGCCGTGTTGGCTTTGCTCATGTACCATTCCACTACGGCGTACTGCTGAACAAGGCTGTAGATGGCGGTGCTGGATTTGTAGGACCCGTCCGCGGGGAAGATTGCCGCCGCGATGGGGTATCCGCTGCCGGTGTAGGGAATCGTCAGCGAGGCCACAGTCCCGGCGGTGCCGGGCGTGAACGTCCCGGTCACCATGTTGGAAGCGCCGCCTGACACGTTGACCACCACCTCGGCGAGATTGGTGACGTCATAGGTGCCGTTGGCGGTCTTCGTTTCGGAGCCGCTCACCAGCTCACTCGCGGACACGGTGACGGCGGTGCCGGTCTTCGTGCCTCCGGAGATGTAGCCGGTGCTGTTCGTGACCGAAGGCGTCACCGAGACGGAATGGTTGGAGACCGCTCCCTTCGTTGCGATGGGGGTGCCAGCCGTTCCGGTCGGCATAGCGTTGACCGTGACAGGCTTGTAACCGTCCACCGCCCCGGAGTTGAAGGTCTGTTGGGAGGTGGTGGGCGTGACCGTCAGCGCGGTGATGGTAGGAGCGGACTGGGACACGTCCGTCAGGATGACATTGGCCTCCAGGTATTTCCCCTGCGTCAGCAGGGTCTTCGTGTTGTTCGACACGGTGGCGATGGTGTTTCCTTTGTAACTGACTGTCGTACTCATGAAACGCCTCCGCTCCAGATCGGAAGATCTGACAATGTGATGAAGCCGGCGTTGTTGGAGAGGTCGCCCGTGTCCGCCGGGATGGTCGGCTTGTCGCTCAAGTCGTCATAGTCCCCGGACGTGGCCACCGCGGCAAAACTGGGCTTGCCGGTGATGTCACCCCAGGCAACAGATCCGCCTCCTCCCCCGCCGCCGGCTCCGGCGTCGATGGAGATGGCCAGCCTCGTGCCGGCCACGCGGATGATCAGGAAGGTCCCCAGTCCGCTGGCAGAGTAGGATGTGGGGATTGAAGATTCCCCGCTGACGATGAGACCGTCGGATCCGGAGCAGACGAAGTTGGTCGCCAGGTTCCTGGACCGGATGACGATGGCGTACCACCCGGAGGAAGTGCCATCCGGGATGGTGACGGTCTGCGTGCCGTTGTAGTGGCACCTGGTCACGATGCCGGAGCGGGTGTCCAGGGTCGTGGAGGCCGTTTCATTAAGTACCACCGGCAGCTGCCCGGCAAACGGCAGGAAGGACCGGACGAGACCACCGACGGCCACGCCTCCGAAGGCTGCTCCCACGCTGGAGCCGTTCTGGAAAAGGTCCAGCGGGAAGATGGCCACCGGGACGGACACCTCGGCGGTGCCGGTCGCCACCAGGTCGGTGACGGTATAGGTGAAGGTGGCGCCTTCGGTCTCGCCCAGCTGCACCCAGGAGGGGTTCGTGGTCAGCGTGCCGGAGATGTCCCCGGAATAGGTGACGCTTTCACTCTGCACCGAGTTGGTGCCGAGGGCGGTGATTGTATTGCTCCAGGTGACGTAGACCCACGTGCCGGCTTCGTCGTAGGTGGTGGAGCCGTTGGATGCCACACGGCGGGCCGTGAGCTTCGCTATGGGGCGTTTGTAGCCCTTCACGGTGAAGGTGGTCTGCTCCTGATCAGTCGCCCCTCTGCCGTCTCTGGCGTTGATGGTGGCGGTGACGGTGTAGTCGGTCTCCGACGCTGGCAGAGTGTCGGTTCGCACATAGTTGCGGTTCGCACTCGCGACCGATCCCTTGTTCACCTGTGCGGTCACTGTCGTGCCAAAACCGGGAAGGCCGGACAGATTGATTTGCGCTGCGGAATACCCCGCCACGATGACGTTCGGGATTCCGCTGTTCAACGGGTCCACGCCGTCGACGATGATGTTCGGATGGACGGAGCCGGTGTCGATGATCCACGGGCCATAGATGACGGTGGTTCCGATCAGATTGCCGAACAGCGTGTCCTTTGCGTCATAAGTCTCAATTCGCGCGGAAACGTTTCCAGCCGTTTTGGAAACGTTGACGGTGTTGCTGAGGACGTTCAGGTCCGTCACCGTGAAGGTGTTGGCGTTGTCCTCCGCCCATGCCTGAGTGATGTAGGCCAGGCCTCCGGTGCTTATCTTGACGTAATGGAAATAGTCCGGATTCCTGGGCGTGACGGTCAGGGTCATCACCGTCGTCCCGTCATCCGTTGCGATGATGGCGGGGTTCGGTGAGAAGGATCCCGTGCCGGTCAGCTTGATGGTGGACAGGGTCAGCGTCGCGCTGGAAGTGGTCCTTCCGTTGATGCTGCCGTAGCACGTCACGCTCTTCGTGCCGTCGCTGTTGTGCGTAACGGTCGTAGTCGCGCCGTCGATGATCTTCCACGTGGTCTGCCAGAAGCCGAAGCTCTGGTTATTGCCGGAGGTCTTCCGCCCCACCTTGACCCCGCCGACGCTCACGAAAGCCTCGGTCGAGATGTCGAGGTTGTAGTAGCTGCCGTAGAACTTCGCCGTGAGGTAGACCTTCACCCGGCTCTGATTGGTGTCCGACAGCACTTGGACTTCCTGCGCCGTGAAGATCAGGTCGATGCGGTTTTCGCCGGATCCGTAGATCGTCGTTGTCCTGCTTACACTTGCCATTAGATGTGCCTCGTGAATCTGAGATGGTCACCGTCGTCGGATGCGAAGATCCGCCAGCGGTTGCCGGGTGTGTCAGGATCGCCCAGGGATAGCTGAGAAGCGCCGAGACCGTCCGCACCGCTCACCCACGCTTGGACATTGTCGTCCGAGTCGATGAACTCCAGCGATTC
>Ga0247611_10002752_pt1 | contig 27404 bp, 26 predicted proteins | sample 177DNAGHGhighgp2_FD_192422 | JGI IMG/M metagenome (GOLD analysis project Ga0247611, IMG submission 192422) | Sheep rumen microbial communities from Palmerston North, Manawatu-Wanganui, New Zealand - 1770 DNA GHGhigh gp2 | ecosystem: Host-associated > Mammals > Digestive system > Stomach > Rumen... | reverse complement strand
ATCCTGCGTGAGGTGCGCGACCTGCGCGACCGCGGCTTCAAGGAGGTGACGCTGCTGGGACAGAACGTGAACAGCTATCAGGGAAACGAGGGGAACTCGTTTCCACAATTACTGCGCCGGGTGGCTGAGGAAGCACCGGAGATGCGGGTGCGCTTCACCACCAGCCATCCGAAGGACATGAGCGACGACACGCTGCGCGTCATTGCCGAGATGCCCAACGTGTGCAGGCACATACACCTGCCCGTGCAGAGCGGCTCAGACCGCATCCTGAAGCTTATGAACCGCAAGTACACCCGCGAATGGTACCTGGACCGCGTGGCCGCCATACGTCGCATCGTTCCCGACTGCGGCCTGTCGACCGACATCTTCGTGGGCTATCACTCCGAAACTGAGGAGGACCACCAGCTCAGCCTCTCGCTGATGCGCGAGGTGGGCTACGACTCGGCCTTCATGTTCAAATACTCCGAGCGACCAGGTACCTACGCCTCGAAGCACCTGCCCGATGACGTGCCCGAGGAGGTGAAGATCCGCCGCCTGAACGAGCTCATCGCCCTGCAGACGGAGATCAGCGCTGAGCAGAACAAGAAGGACGTGGGCCGGACGTTCGACGTGCTGGTCGAGGGCTTCTCGAAGCGCAGCCGCCAGCAGCTCTGCGGCCGCACCGAGCAGAACAAGATGGTGGTGTTCGACAAGGCCGGCCACCACATCGGCGAGACCGTGCGCGTGAAGATTACGGGCAGCACCAGCGCCACCCTGCTGGGCGAAGTAGCCAACCAGATGCCATAGGACAAAGAACGATGAAAGAGTTTTTGAACATACTGAGGCGCTTTGTGCCGCCCTACAAGAAATTCTTAGTGCTGTCGGTGGTCTTCAATATCCTGTCGGCCGTGCTGAACATCTTCTCGTTTGCCGCGCTCATCCCCATCCTGCAGATCCTCTTCCAGACGGGCGACGCCGAAGCCGCCACCACCCTCATGGCTTGGGACTGGGGCAACGCACAGGAGGTGCTGATGAACAACCTGAACTACACGGTGAACGGACTGATAGCCGACTATGGGCAGACAACGACCCTGCTGTTCATAGGACTGTTCCTGGCCTTTACTACCGCCCTGAAGACGGGTGCCTACTTCCTGACGTCGGCCTGCATCGTGCCCATCAGGACGGGCGTGGTGCGCGACATACGCAACCAGCTCTACCGTAAGATCACGTCGCTGCCCTTAGGCTTCTTCAGCGAGGAGCGCAAGGGCGACATCATTGCCCGCATGAGCGGCGATGTGCAGGAGGTGGAGAACAGCATCATGACGTCGCTCGACATGCTGTTCAAGAACCCCGTGCTCATCGTTGCCTACTTTGTCACACTGCTCTTCATCTCCTGGCAGCTCACGCTGTTCACTATTGTCTTCGTGCCCATCTTTGGTTGGTTCATGGGACTGGTGGGACGCAAGCTGAAGCGCAAGAGCATTGCTGCACAGGCCCTGTGGAGCGACACCATGAGCCAGGTGGAGGAGACGCTCGGCGGACTGCGCATCATCAAGGCCTTCTGTGCCGAGGATAAGATGAACACACGCTTCGACCGCGTGAATTCCGCCTATCGCAACGACATCATGCGGGTGAACATCCGCCAGTCGATGGCCCACCCGATGAGCGAGTTCCTGGGCACGTTGATGATTGTCATCGTGCTGTGGTTCGGTGGTATTCTGGTGCTCAACAACCAGGCTATCACGGGCCCGACGTTCATCTACTACATGGTCATTCTCTATTCCATCATCCAACCGCTGAAGGACTTTTCCAAGGCTGGCTACAACATCCCGAAGGGCTTGGCCTCGATGGAGCGTATCGACAAGATACTGCTGGCCGAGAACACCATCAAGGAGGTGGAACAGCCCAAGCACATTGCATCGTTCGAACACCAGATTGAGTTCAGACACGTGAGCTTCCGCTATGGCGAAAAGCAACGGGGAGGCGAGTCGGATGGCTCGGGAATGCAGTGGGTGCTGAAGGACATCAACCTCACCATTCCCAAGGGCAAGACCATTGCCATCGTGGGACAGAGCGGCTCGGGCAAGTCGACGATGGTCGACCTCATTCCGCGCTACTACGACGTGCAGGAGGGCGAAGTGCTCATCGACGGCATCAACGTCAAGGACTTGGGCATTCACGACCTGCGACAGCTCATCGGCAACGTGAACCAGGAGGCTATCCTCTTCAACGACTCCTTCCGCAACAACATTTCCTTTGGTGTCGACAACGCCACACAGCAGCAGATAGAAGAGGCGGCCAAGATTGCCAATGCCTACGACTTCATTATGGCTTCGGAACAAGGCTTCGACACGAACATCGGCGACCGCGGCGGGCGACTGAGCGGTGGTCAGCGCCAGCGTGTATCGATAGCCCGCGCCATCCTGAAGAACCCGCCCATACTCATTCTCGACGAGGCCACCTCGGCACTCGACACCGAGAGCGAACGACTGGTGCAGGACGCGTTGGAGCGCCTGATGAAGACGCGCACCACCGTGGCCATTGCCCACCGGCTGTCGACCATCAAGAATGCCGACGAGATTGTGGTGCTGCACGAGGGGCGCATCGTGGAGCGCGGCACCCACGAACAACTATTGAATACCGACGGCTATTATAAGAAACTCCATGAGATGCAGAGTTAAGTTCTTGCTGAGCACCTACCTGCTGACAATCCTGCTGTTTGTCGTCGCTAAGGTTGCCTTCATGCTCATGAACCATGAAGGGCATTCACTGACGGCGACTGACATGATGGAGGTGATCTGGCACGGTCTCTCCCTGGACTTGTCGACAGCCCTGTATTTCATCATCCTGCCACTGCTGCTGACGATGGTCTCTCTATGGGTTACCGTTCCCAAGTGGGTGTTTCACACGTACTATGCCATCATAGCCATAGCGTTTGCGCTGGCCTTCGTGGCAGACACCAGCCTTTATTCCTTCTGGGGCTTCAAACTCGATGCCTCCTGTCTCAGCTATCTGGAGACACCGACAGAAGCGGTGGCCAGCGTTACGACGGGCTATATCGTGGTGCGACTGCTTGCCATCATCGTTGTGGCGGCGGGGATTTATGGGATTTATGGGCTAAGTGGGCTTAATGGGCTTAATGGGCGTCATAGAATATGGGAGTCCCTGCTCTATCTGCTCATGGTGCCCCTGATGGTCATAGGCATTCGTGGCGGCTTTGGCGAATCGACAACAAACATCGGACAGGTGTACTACTCGCAGAACCAGTTCCTGAATCATTCGGCAGTCAACCCTGTCTTCTCGTTCCTCTACTCACTGAGCCATACGATGGGAAACGTTGACCAATACCAGTTCATGGACGATAACGAGAGCACCGCCCTGACAGATTCTGTCTATACGACGGAGAGTGTTCAGACAGGCACGCTGCTGAATACAGACCGTCCGAACGTGGTCGTCATCCTGCTGGAGAGTGCCGGCGAACAGTTTGCGAGTGCCATGCCCTATCTGCAACGGCTGAAGAAAGAGGGCATCTGTTTTGCCAACTGCTACGCCAACTCCTGGCGCACAGACCGCGGAACCCTCTGTACGCTGAGCGGTTATCCGTCGTTCCCCTCACTGTCGGTCATGAAGATGCCTGAGAAGAGCCGTACCCTGCCCAGCATCGCCAGCTCGTTGCAGCAGGAGGGTTACAAGACCAGCTATCTCTATGGAGGCGACATCAACTTCACCAATATGCGCAGCTATCTGGTGTCAACAGGCTGGGAACAGCTGGTCAGCATGGATGACTTCACGGCCCAGGAACGCCATTCGGCGAAATGGGGCGTACGCGACGATATCACCTTTGGGCGTCTCAGCGACATGATACAGAAGAACGGTGCCGACAGCCGCTTCCTCATCGGCTACTCCACGCTGAGCAGCCACGAACCGTGGGACGTGCCCATCAAGCAGCATCCCGACGAGAAGCTGAACGCCTTTGCCTATCTCGACCATTGTCTGCATAACTTCATAGAACCGCTGAAGCAGACGGCCGCATGGCAGAACATTCTTATCGTTATGCTGGCCGACCACGGCATTAACAACCGCGACATCGACCAGTCGAAGCCGCTACAGAAGAACCACATACCGATGCTGTGGGTTGGCGGTGCCGTGAAAGAGCCACGGCGCATCGAGACGCTCTGCAACCAGAGCGACCTGGCGGCGACACTCCTGGGACAGCTGCAGCTGCAGCATGACAAGTTTACCTTTAGCCGTGACGTGCTCTCGAAGAGCTACCGTTACCCGACAGCTGTTCATAACTACAACAACGCCCAGTTGCTCATTGACAGCACAGGCTATATCCTCTATGACTTCGATGCCAGGCACCTCACCATTAGTGAGAGCGCTGACAGCAGCCGTCTGCAACGTCTCAACAAGGCCATTCTGCAACAAACAGTTAACGATCTCAAGAACCGATAATCATGAAACGATTCACCTACTATCTTCTCTACGGACTGGTCTACGCCCTGTCGCTGCTGCCGTTCTGTCTGCTCTATCTCATCAGCGACGCGTTGTTCCTGCTTGTCTACCACATCGTGAGGTATAGGCGTAAGATTGTCAGGAAGAATCTTACGGCATCATTCCCGGAGAAGAGTCTCGCAGAAATAAAGGAGATAGAGCGACGCTTCTACCACTGGTTCTGCGACTATATCTTCGAGACGTTCAAACTGCTTAGCATGAGCGACGAGAAGCTGTTACGACATCTTGAGTACAGAGGTGGCGAACAAGTGGAGAAAGTCTTTGCCGAGGGTCGCAATTGTGCCGCCGTCATGGGGCATTACTGTAATTGGGAGTGGTTATCGTCGATAGGTTTGGCGTTTCCCCATTATCCCGAGGCGGTGAAAGGACTTATCTACCACCCCTTGCGCAACGACCAGATGGACTGGCTCTTCCTTGCCATCCGTTCGGCCCACGGAGGCATCTGTGTGAACAAGCGCCATGTGCTTCGTCATCTGATAGACATCAAACAAGCCGGTCACAACTATCTCTTCGGCTATATCAGCGACCAGACGCCCAAGATGGAGAACATCCACCTGTGGCTCGACTTCCTCCATCAGGACACACCCGTTTTCACTGGCGGCGAACGTATCATGAAGAAGATGAACGAAGCCGTGTTCTACCTAGACGTGGAACGCCCCAAGCGTGGCAAGTATATCTGCACCATCCGCCCTATCACACTTGCCGCCGCGACGACTGCCGACACAGAGATTACCCGCCAATTCTTCAAGATGCTGGAAGAGAACATCCATCGTGAGCCGGCTTACTATCTGTGGACGCATAACCGCTGGAAACGGACGCATGAGGAGTTCAACGAGCGCTTCAAGATGCTCAACGGACATAACATTCAACGCAAAGACATCAACAACAAGGAGCATGAGGAGAATTGAAATCAATCCTAGGTTCGAGCACCTGCGGGCGTTCGTAGAGCATATCCCCACAACGATGGAGTCTGAGGGGACATACATCTATGGCGGCCGACGCAATCTCATCGTCAAGATGACGACCCCCGACGGCGTGGTGCTCAACGTGAAACGCTTCCAGCAGCCGCGTTGGCTGAACCGTCTCGTCTATTCGTGGGGTATACGCCAACCCAAGGGTGTCCGCGCCTATACCTATCCTGAACGCCTGTTAGCCAAAGGCATCGAGACCCCCGAGGCTGTTGCCTATATCGAAGACCGTAACACCTTCGGACTGCTGAAGCAAAGCTGGTTCATCAGCCTGCAATGCCCTTACGAGCATCTGCTTTATGAGATGGGAGATGCTGTTCCAGAGGTCTATGATCCGATGGCCAAGGCACTGGCCCGCTTTGCGGCCCACATGCATGACAACGAGGTGCTTCATCTCGACTTCTCGCCTGGCAACATCCTGTGGGATAATAACGGTGATTCTTATACCTTCTCCATCGTCGATATCAACCGCATGCGCTTCGGCGCTGTGTCTATGCACGACGGTGCCAAGAGCTTCGCACGCCTGTGGGGGCCCAAGCGCTTCATTCAGCTGCTGGTGGAGGAGTATGCTCGACTGCGTGGCTTTGACGCTGAGGCCTGTGTGGCCGTCACCATGAAAGAACGTGCCCGTTTCTGGACACGCTATCAGAAGAAACGTGAAATGGAATTTAAATTAGAACTATGAGACTACACAACGAGACCAACTACGATATCCGTGTGCTCTAGAAGAGATGATATGAAGATATTAGTCGTTAGATTCCGACAGATGGGTGATGCCATCCTGGCCACGCCATTGCTCAGTACGCTGCGGGCAAACTACCCTGATGCCCAGATAGACTTTGTGCTTAACGAGCGCATTGCTCCGCTCTTCGAGGGTCATCCGGCCATCAGCCGCATCATTACGTTCAGTGATAACGAGCGTCATAGTTTCTTTACTTATATCCGTAAGGTATGGAACACGGTTCATCAGACACGTTACGATGCCATCATCGACATGCGCTCAACGGTGAACACCATGCTCTTTGCCCTTTTCTCCTTGCGTAGTCAGTGGCGTGTCGGCATTCGCAAGCCTTACACTTGGGGCATCTTCAACCATCGCTTCGAAGGTTGTGAGGATGATGAGAGCATGATTGACCACAATCTCAGTTTAGCCCATCCCTTGCTCATGGAAGGTGCAAAAGAAGAGAGGGCCCTCTCGCTCGCCATCACCGAAAAGGAGAGGCAAGACTTCCGTCAGTATATGGAGCGGCAGGGCATCGACTTCAGCCGTCCTGTGATGCTTGTCGGCGTGACGGCAAAACTGGCGCACAAGACATGGCAGGAAGACAGGATGATAGAGGTACTACGGCGCTTCATCGCTGCCTGTCCGCAGTGGCAGCTCATCTTCAACTACGCCCCTGGCCAGGAAGCCGAGAATGCCCAGCGCATCTTCTCTGGCATTGCTGGTGAAGATACTATTTCTGGTGTTTTTCTTAACATCGAGGCAAAGTCACCACGTCAGCTGGCGGCCATGGCGGTCAACTGCACTGCCTACTTCGGCAACGAGGGGGGCGCTCGTCACATCGTCCATGCCATGGGGCGTCCCTCGCTGGTCATCTGCTCTCCGGGAGCCAGCAAAACCACCTGGCTGCCGCAGGATACCGACATCCTGACGATTGGCATCGATGCTCCCAGCTATGACCTCATTACGGTTGATAAAGTGTGGCCTGAGTTACAACGATTCAGTGAAGCAATATTGAAATAGAAGGAAATGGTATCATTTATCATTTTGAACTACAACAGTAGTCTGCTGGTCAAGAAATGTGTTGCCAGCATTGTGGAGTATATGCCGGCAAACCACTATGAGGTGGTGATTGTTGACAATGGCAGCCGCCCAGAAGAATATGCGCTTTTAGAGGAACTGTCCCCCGTGAAAAACCGTGAAGAACCGTGGCTGCACATCGTCCGTAAAGAAGTGAACACCGGCTTTGGTACAGGCAACATGATTGGTGCCAGTGTGGCACAGGGCGACTACCTCTGTTTTCTGAACAGCGATGTCTTCTTGGTGGAGGACTGCGTCACACCGCTCTGCCAGTATCTTGACAACCATTCAGACGTAGGATGTATCACCCCTGTGCAGCAGAAGACCAGTGGTTGTCGCTCACGTTCTTTCCGTCACGACACGGGTATTTGGCATGTGTTGTTAGGTGATGATATTCGTGAGAAGCTCTTCCCTAAAAAGTTTCCGTCTCGTGACAGTATCCTCAAGGAAAGCACTGAGCCTGTCAGCGTGATGCAGATCAATGGGTCGTTCATGCTCTTCCCTACGGAGAAGTTCTGGGCTATCGGAGGCTTTGACACCAGCATCTTCCTCTACTACGAGGAGTATGATTTGGCCAAACGTCTACAGCTACATGGATGGAAACGCATGGTGCATCCGCAATACACTTTCCTTCATGTACACGAAGCCTCCACCTCGTCCATGCGCAGACTGGCATTGCGCGAAAACTATGTGTCTAAGATTTATACATATAGGAAATACCATGGCATGCTGACCTCGTTTGTTTATCAGCTCATCCTGACGTTGCAGCTGATCTTCAAACCTAAGAAATGGTATATCCTGCCCACGGTTATCAGCAGACACGTTCTGTCACATTCTATGCGTCACCAAGCAGACGAGCATAAAGGCTGATATATTGCTGGGTATAGCGCTCATAGCTGAAGCCTTGCGAATAATGCTGGGCGGCTATGGCTTCCTCACCGTCCTTCTGCCAGTTGGATAGTCCCTGTCTGACAGTGGCCGCCATGGCCTCGGGTGAGTAGTCGTCGAAGTAAGTAGCATGGCTGCTGCATACTTCAGGCAGACTGCTGAAACGGGAAGAGAAGACCTTGCAACGGAAGCGCATGGCCTCTAACACGGGGATGCCAAACCCTTCAAGGCGACTGGGAAACAGGAAGGCCTGGGCATGGGCATACAACCAGCGTTTCTCCTCGTCCTTGATCTTGCCTGTCATCACCACGCGGCCTTCTCCCTGTTCATCGATCAGCTTTCGCAACTCCTGGGCAAAGGCAAAGTGATCATCGCCACAGATGTAGAGCTTCTGATCGGGGAGATGACGCATCATCGGCACCAAAGTCTGGAAGTTTTTCTTCTCGCGGATCTGTCCGATGGTAAAGAAGAACTGCTCGTTGTCATCGCCGATAAAGGCTGGGCGCACCTGGGGTTCGCCCTCATGACTGGCGATACCATTATAGATCACATCCAACGGTTTGTCGCCTAAGTGGTAGTGCTGGAGAATATCGTCCTTCACATACTGAGAGATACACGTCAGATAATCACTCTTACGCATACGCCAGTTCAACTGAACGATATGGCGCCAACGGTGCAAGCCCGTCTTCTCACGCAGGAAGTTCAGGTCGTGAACGGTCAACAGTTGGATCGTCCGTTTGTCGCCCCCACGAAGATGGTATTGCTGGTCGGTAGCATGCCAGAGGTCGATATGATAGGGCAGTTTCCGCAGATCCTCGCGTTTCTTGTTGCGACGGATATAGTCAATATGCGGACCAAAACTCCCTACCAGCGCATCGGGCACGACAAAGATCAGATGGATGTCATCCAACGGCGCCTTCGCCAGCAACGGGGCGTAGTTTCGGGCTATCTCGCCAAAGCCGTTCATATCGGCCAGATGAGAGAAATCAACCAGTATATGCTTCATTTGAAGACCCTCGTATCGTGGTAATCGTGATAAGAGTGTTCAAAATCTACGTAATCAAAGCCATGGATATGGCGCTTGTCTTCTGGTGGCAACGTCATATAATCACCATACAGACACGTCAAATACTTATCAGGGTGCTCAACACCCAACAACTCACGTCTTTCAAACATGATAGGTGTCGGTGTCCCCATCACTTCACGCGGCATCGTGCTACGGTCTCCGCTATCATAGTCGGCAACGAGTGGTGCTGTCTCGTAATCATAAACCGTCTGGACACGTTTCTTCCAACGTTGCAACGTGATATTCTTGACTGTAGCCTGTAACAATCGAGGGAGCCATGATGTGTATCCATGACCTCGCTTGTAAGGATCGCGGCTACGCAGATAGACCCAGCTTTTCAGCATGTGATACAAATTGATACGCAACTTACGACGCCATTTCGGTGCAGGAATACCATCAATAGGACAAACGTCTATATAGACGCCTCCTACCTGGTTCAGCGACCAGCGCTCAATGAGCGTCGTGCTTCCATCTATTACCTTCAGAAACTCACTGGTGCAGTTCTCGTCTTTCTCAAAAGTCTGCAACTCGAAGGGTTTAGGGAGCCATTCGTCAGCATGCTTAACAAATCGCTCATAATCAGGTCGGGGCATAGCGATATCAGCATCATCATCCCAGGGTATGAACCCGCCGTGGCGTACAGCACCCAGCATGGTTCCATCGGAAAGCCAATAGCGAATACCGTTCTCGCGGCATACCTTATCAACAGTCACCAAAATGTTCAGAATACATTTTTGTATGTCCTCAATTTTATAATCTGCCATATTTTTAACCTTTTTGGTTGCAAAGATACAACAAAATTTTGTTCTTTTATTCTTTTTCTGTATCTTTGTGCCGAAAAAAGGAATTTTATATGATTAGATTATCTAAATCGGTTGTGGGCAAGGCTGAATCAGAGGCCGTAGCACATATCATTGAGGACATCGGTTACTTAGGCATGGGAGCCACCGTAGGGGAGTTTGAGCATCAATTAGAACAGTTCATTTGCGGAGGTCGTCATGCCATCTGCGTCAATAGTGGAACGGCTGCATTACATCTCGCCATACAGGCGGTGACAAAACCTGGCGATGAGGTCTTGGTTCCTTCATTTACATTTGTGGCATCTTATCAGGCTATCACGGCTGCTGGTTGTAAACCTGTCAGTTGCGATATCCGCCCAGATACGCTGACACTCGACCTTGAAGATGCCAAGCGTCGCATCACCCCCCGCACCAAGGCCATCATGCCCGTCTATTACGCAAGCAACTGTAGTCTGGCTCATGAGTATCAGGCTTTTGCCCGTGAGCATGGGCTACGTTTAGTAGAAGACGCTGCCCATAGTTTTGGTTGTTCTCATCAAGGACAGAAGATAGGCGCTACAGGCGATGTTGTCTGTTTCTCGTTCGATGGCATCAAGAACATTACCACGGGAGAAGGAGGTGCGATCCTCACGGCTGACGAGGAAGTATTCCAAAAGGTGAGCGACGCCAGACTATTAGGCGTACAGAAAGATTCCGAGAAACGCTATGCTGGTCAGCGTAGTTGGAAGTTCGACGTCGTAGAACAAGGCTATCGTTATCACATGAGCAATATCTTTGCAGCTATCGGGCAAGTGCAACTTTCCCGTTTTGAGAAAGAATTCGCACCTCGCCGCCGTTATATTGCCCAGCGCTATACTGAGCTTCTGAAAGACACGCCCTATGTCAGACTGACACCTATGGATTACGAGCACGATATCGTTCCCCATATCTTTGCGCTCCAGATTCTTGACGGCAAACGTCCGCTACTTGAGCAAAAACTAAAGGAACACGACATACAATACGGCATACAATATGCCCCAAACCATCATCTTACGCTCTTCCATGAAGACGTAGATCTGCCTGTTACCGACGAGGTCTATTCCCGCATCATTTCCATACCGATGCATCCGGAACTCAGTGAAGATGACATATTACTAATCTGTAAACTTATCAACAGCCTATGAAGACGATCATTTTAGCCGGAGGTTTCGGCACCCGTTTGTCAGAGTACACAAAACTCATTCCAAAGCCAATGGTCGAAATTGGCGGAAAACCCATATTGTGGCATATCATGAACCACTATGCCTACTACGGCTACAAGGATTTTGTAGTGGCCTTAGGCTATAAGGGAGAGGTTATCAAGGACTATTTCCTGCAGTACTATGCTCGCAACAACGACTTCACCATCGACCTCAGCAATGGTTCCATCCAATATATTAATGAACACGCGAGAGACTGGCGAGTAACACTTGTTGATACAGGCCCTGACTCACTTACAGGCGGACGCGTACGAAGACTAAAGGACGTGATAGGTCAGGAGGATTTCATGATGACTTATGGCGATGCTGTTAGCAACATCAATATTGAACAGTTAGTAAGCAGTTACCGTCAGGCAGGATGCTTGGCAATGGTAACAGCTGTACATCCGACAGCCCGTTTTGGTGAACTGCAGATAGACGATGAAGACTACGTCCGTTCCTTCAAGGAAAAGCCTCAAGTGAACCAAGGCTGGATAAACGGCGGTTTCTTTGTACTCAGTCCGAAGGTGTTTGATTACATTGATAATGACCAGACAGCTTTCGAGGCAGAGCCTCTGGAGCGCTTAGCTGCTGAGGGTCAGTTGAAGACTTTCCGTCACGAAGGATTCTGGCAATGCATGGACACCGTCAGAGACCGTGAAAAGCTCAACAAGATGTGGGACGAGAACCGCGCACCTTGGCGACTGACGAAATAAGAATATAGGAAAAGAAAACAATATACGAAAATGAACATCTTACAAAACGACATTAAGCACACGCTCAATGGTCTTACTACAGAAGAGCGTGCCAAGTTCAGTGGCTCTACTGTATTGATTACAGGTTGTGCCGGCTTTTTAGGTTATTATATGATGCAGTTCTTCGCTGCAGAGGCTGAAGAGTTGGGCATCAAGAAGATCATCGGTCTCGACAACTTCATGTTGGGGCAACCAGGCTGGATCAAGAAACTGGAAGAGAATCCCAAGGTCGTTCTTCGCAAGTTCGACATCATCAAGGATAACATTGCCGACATTGAGGGTGCAGCCGAGGCAGACTTCATCATCCACATGGCATCCATCGCTTCGCCCATGTTCTACCGCAAGTATCCTATCGAGACCCTTGATGCCAATATCTGGGGATTACGTTCGCTGCTCGACTTTTACGCGCCACGTGGTGTGAAAGGATTCTTGTTCTTCTCGTCGAGTGAACTATATGGAGATCCCGATCCTGCCCATGTACCGACTTCAGAAGACTACAACGGCAATGTCTGTGCCACAGGTCCACGTGCTTGCTACGACGAATCGAAGCGCTTTGGCGAAACCATGTGTATGCTCTTTGCCCAGAAGTACCAGATGCCTATCGGTGTAGCCCGTCCGTTCAACAACTACGGTCCAGGTATGCGCATCGGCGACAAACGCGTACCCGCAGACTTCGCCCTTGCCGTCATGCAGAACCGCGACATCGAGATACTCTCCAACGGCACACCTACCCGCACCTTCTGCTACATCGCCGATTCGGTTTGCGGCTATTTTAAGATCCTGCTCCACGGGCAGTACGACTATTTCAACATTGGTATCGAGACGCCTGAGATCACCATTGCCCAGTTAGCGGAGATCTATGCCAAGGCTGGTCGCGACATCTTTGGCTACACAGGACAGGTGAAGTATGCTGTTTCTGAGGATAAGGAATATCTCACCAACAATCCACAACGCCGTTGTCCTAAGATCGACAAAGCGCGTCGTCTGTTAGGCTACAATCCAACCATCCATGTGGAGGAGGGTGTCAGTCGTTTCCTCCAGTATCTGAAGGAGAGCGACCAGGGCGAATATGCTTGGTAAAGGATATCAGTAAGTCAGCTGGTCATTGTTCATCCGGCTCATGTACTGTTGAATGACCGATTTCATCTGCTGCGTCATCTGCTCAAGCGTATCCTTCGGCATGGTCGAAAGCACGTTTTGGCGAAGCAGCGAATCCGTACGATAGTAGTAGGCAGACGTAGGTTTCTCGCCATCGAACAACAGCACATAACGCCCTTTGACCATCTCATAGCCACTACTCTCTGGCAACCAATGTAGGGCGAAACTTTCTTCGGCAGGGATATTCAGCATATCCTTGCCGAATGCTATATATGGCTGGTCGTAGTGCAGATACGATAGCACGGTAGGCATGATATCGGTCTGCTCGACAACACGGTTGGTGTCGTAGCCACGAAGCTGATTGTCGCCTGGGGCATATAATATAATAGGTACGCAATAGCGCCCTAATGAAGTGGTATAGAAGGGATCGATCTGCTTACTGGTGTGGTCGGCGGTTATCACGAAGAGCGTATTTTTGTACCATGGCATCCGACTGACTTTCTCGAAGAACAATTTCAATGCGTGGTCAGTGTATGCAACGCACTCCTGTATTTCTTCCTCACCCTTGGGGAACACGTTGTGATAGCGCTCTGGCAGGCTGAAAGGCGTGTGCGATGAGGCCGTGAAGACAGGTCATCGTACTGGCATACTGCCCCCAGTTGTACAACAGGAAGACCAGACGGCTGAGGGAGAACAGCACGTAGACCGTCAGCAGATTAACCATCAGGGCGACGATCGGATAACGAGTGGAAATACGATGCCTCATTGATACTTTTATTTTGCGCTGCAAAGGTGGGGAAAAAGAAGTGAAAAAGTGGAAAATGGAGCGTGAAAAATAAAAAAAGATGGCACAAACGGCATTATTCGCCTATTTTTTGTATTTTTGCAGATGAATTCGGATCGCATCATCCCATTTATGAATAAGAAGACGAAAAAAAGGCTATGGCGATCGCTTTGACAAGATCGACAAAGAGGGCCGCTACTACCAGATCGTCAGCGTTAGCGGTGACATACTTACCATGCGAGTTTACGAGGCTTACAGACACTTACTCATCGACTCGCTGAGTATCATCAAAGAACAAAACATTAAAAAGATACGATTATGACAATTACAGTTTTTGGTTTGGGCTTCGTGGGACTGACCACAAGCCTTGGATTTGCAGAATACGGCCATACAGTCTATGGCGTGGAGATCAACCCCGAGCGTCTCGCAACCATCAAAGGCGGGAACCTCCCCTTTCTCGAGCCTGGACTCGACGAGGCTTTGACACGCCATCTCGGCCAAAGGTTCTTCCCCATCGGCACCGACGGGTTGGCCGAGGCCGTCAAGGAGAGTGAATGTATCTATTACTGCGTAGGAACACCTTACGGAAAAGATGGACAAGCCGATCTGACCTACCTGCTGTCGGCTATCGACCAGACACTCGAGGCGATACCAGCCGACGCTGCATATAAGGTAATGGTCGTCAAGAGTACGATCCCGCCTTCGACCACCTCTGGCAAGATTATCCCCTATCTGGAAGGAAAGGGCGTAAAAGTGGGCCAAACGATTGGCGTGGCCAACAACCCCGAATTTCTGCGCGAGGGCCATTGCTGGGACGACTTCATCCATGCCGACCGTATTGTCTTAGGCGTTAGCGATGAACGTACTGCACAGATTCTCCGCCAGATATATGCCACCGTAAGCGAACCCGTCTATTGTGTATCGCTCAATACTGGCGAGTTCATCAAGTACCTATCCAACACACTTCTGGCTACCCTCATCAGCTACAGCAACGAGATGAGCCTCGTGGCCGATACCATCGGAGGCATCGACGTGGCCGAGGCATTCCGCATCCTCCACATGGACAAACGCTGGAATGGTGCCACGATGGCAAGCTACGTATATCCTGGCTGTGGCTACGGAGGTTATTGTCTTCCCAAAGACACAAATGCACTCTATGCCGTAAGTCGCACGGCAGGTTTCGACGCCAAGATCCTGAAAAACGTGATAGACACAAACGATGGCATGCCTCAAGCAATAGCCCAGAAGATTGCCCGTGCTATCGGAGAAGATCGCAATCAGGCCATTGGCATCCTGGGATTGTCATTCAAGCCAGGAAGCGACGATGTCCGCGATACGCCAAGTGCAAAGATTATTCGCGGCCTCATTTCGTTAGGTTACAAGAACATTCTGGGCTACGACCCCGTTGCCATCAATGAGTTCCGTCGCTACTATGGCGATCTGCCCGTTACCTACGTCGCCAGCTACGAAGAGCTGATACAGAAGTCAGACTCGTTGGTCATCACCACCGCGTGGCCTGAGTTCAAGGACATACGTGAGCATACTCAGAAAACGGTTATTGATTGCAGATACATGCTGTAAGAAGCGAACCTGGAGTTTAGTCGGAGTAAAGTAGAGGTTTACTCCGACTAAAGTTATAGCAGGGCTTGTGGGATTTCCTATTGGGCGCGCTCGAAATCCTCAGGGGTGTAGAGCTCGTAGGAGAAGAAGGCTGTGGTGTCATTTTAACAATTTGTAACCACACGGAAAAAAATAATTGCCTTTTTTCTTGGATGGTATTGGTTTTTTGCCTACTTTTGCGGTGTTCTAATAACAAACTGAAAACTTTAAATTTATTACACTATGGAAGTTGAGAGAATTATGCAAGGCTTGGAGCGTAAGCATCCGGGCGAATTAGAGTTCTTGCAGGCCGTACGCGAAGTGCTTGAGTCAATCAAGGACGTCTATAACCAGCACCCTGAGTTTGAGAAGGCAAAGATTGTGGAGCGCATCGTGGAGCCCGAGCGCATCACCACCTTCCGCGTGCCCTGGGTCGACGACAAGGGCGAGGTACAGGTGAACATCGGCTATCGCGTGCAGTTCAACAGCGCCATCGGCCCGTACAAGGGAGGTCTGCGCTTCCACCCGTCGGTGAACTTGTCGATCCTGAAGTTCTTGGGTTTTGAACAGACCTTCAAGAATGCCCTTACCACCCTGCCCATGGGCGGCGGCAAGGGCGGCAGCGACTTTGCTCCGCGAGGAAAGAGCGATGCCGAGATTATGCGTTTCTGCCAGGCCTTCATGATGGAGCTTTATAAGGTGATTGGCCCCGACATGGACGTGCCCGCCGGTGACATTGGCGTGGGCGGCCGTGAGATTGGCTACCTCTTCGGCATGTATAAGAAACTGACGTCGCAGTTCCACGGTGCCACCCTCACGGGCAAGGGCATGGAGTGGGGCGGCTCCATCCTGCGTCCGGAGGCAACGGGCTATGGCGCCCTGTACTTCGTGCACCACATGATGGAGACCCACGGACTGGACATCAAGGGAAAGACGGTGGCCCTCTCGGGTTTCGGCAACGTGGCCTGGGGTGCTGCCAAGAAGGCCACCGAGCTGGGTGCTAAGGTCATCACCATCAGCGGTCCCGACGGTTATATCTACGATCCCGCCGGTCTCGATGCCGAGAAGATTGACTATCTGCTGGAGCTTCGTGCTTCGGGCAACGACATTTGCGAGCCATACGCCGACGAGTTCCCCGGCTCTACCTTCTTCGAAGGCAAGAAACCCTGGGAGCAGAAGGCCGACATCTATCTGCCCTGCGCCACACAGAACGAGCTCAACGGCGAAGACGCCGACCGCATTCTGGCCCAGAAGCCGCTGTGCGTGGCCGAGGTGTCGAACATGGGCTGCACGGCCGAGGCTGTGAACAAGTTTATTGCCGCCGGACAGCTCTTCGCACCGGGCAAGGCAGTGAACGCCGGCGGAGTGGCTACTAGCGGTCTGGAGATGACGCAGAACTCCATGCGTATGTCGTGGACAGCCGAGGAGGTGGATCAGCGTCTGCACCAGATCATGGCCGGCATTCATGCGCAGTGCGTCAAGTACGGCAAGGAGCCTAACGGTTATATCAACTATGTGAAGGGTGCCAATGTGGCCGGCTTCATGAAGGTGGCCAAGGCCATGCTGGCTCAGGGAATCGTATAGCGGTTTGCGGTGAAGGCCGCAAACCTGAAATAATCAACAAGAGATGATGAATGAAGTATAAGAAACTGACACACGGTCTGGTACCTTCTCGCAGAGCTTCTTTGCGGCGAGAGGTGTTGTTCAGTAGATTCCTGTGTATGAGTTTCCTATACTTCATTTATCTTTGGGCACCTGTTCCTGCAGTGTCCCAGACGCAGAAGGGTATGGCTTCCTACTATGGCAAACAAGCTACGGGGCGAAGGACATCGAACGGCGAGCGGCTGCATCATGATAGCTTGACGTGTGCGCACCGCACCTTCCCCTTCGGCACCCTGCTGAAGGTGACCAATCCTGCCAATAATCGGGTGGTGGTGGTACGCGTGACCGACCGCGGCCCCTTCGGGCGCGGACGTATCATCGACTTGTCGTGGGGAGCAGCGAAGCAATTAGGCATATTGAGTCAAGGCATTGCCTCGGTGGTGGTCGAACGCATTGGTTCGACGTCGATACCCATGAAAGACACTACACAAGTGAAGCTTCCCGAACTGGAGCTGGCCGTGCCGGTGCTCATTGTGGGTATGCACCCGGTGTGGCAGGACTCTCTTTCCGTGAGCCACAAGGAAATACGCCACAAGGCTGAGCAAACGGCCAAGGATTCCTGGATAGAGAGCCTGAAGAACTTCTTCAGCCGTTAGCGAGTAGCCTGCTTCTGCGTGGGAATGGTCAGTTCCAGCGCATCCTTGTCGGAGTCTTTCGTCACGGACATCCTGATTATTATTTCTCCGTCCTTCAGGCGATTGTCGGCCAGGACCGTTGCGGTGTAGCGCACGCCTTGGCGTGGCTCAATGCGCTCAACGCATAGGTTGGGCGAGATGTGTACATGCTTGTTGCCCGTGATTTCTGTTACCGTGGGCTGCACGCTGAGCATGGCCTTGTCGGTGTTGTTCATGATTTCGAAACTGACCCGGCATTCCTCGTTCCTGCTCAGCAGGCCGTTGCCGTTGGCATCGGTGAAGGTGGCATTGCGCAGCAGCAGTGCTTTCTGCCCAGCGTACTGTTCGGAAGTGGTGGCATAGAGTCCTGTGTCCTGTGTGACCGTGTTGCCGAAGTCAATGTCAATGCGGTCATCGCCATGGCCTTTCGGGTCGTAGCCGCTGTCATTGTCGGTCGAGTGTAGCGTTGCTTGCTGCGTGTTCTCGTAGGACTTGATAATGTTATGCTTGACCGCGAATTGTTCGTATTGATGGCGGTCGATGGCCGCACCGATGGCGGCTCCGGCGGTAGCACCGCCTATGGTGCCGATGAGTGAGCCGAGGTCAGATCCCCGCTTGCCGCCGGTGAGACCGCCGACAGCCGAGCCAATGATGTTGCCGAACTGGCCGCCTACGTAGGCACCCGTGCCTGTGGTGGTGCCGCAGCTGCTCAGCAGAATCAGGCAGCTGATGACTATTGCTATTACCTTTTTCATTGTATACTATGTTCTATTGCTGTAATCGCACTCTTCTGCTGCAAAGGTAGCGAATTCCTGCCAACTGGCAAGTGCTTTCCCCGAAAGATTGATAGGGAAATCCCTATTGTTGCCATTCGCGCCTCTCGTCGTAAGGGCTGGGCGAGGCCGTTTCGATGAGACGGTTCAGCAGGGGATTGCTGCGCAGGACGTCGGCCCGTCCGGTCATGAGCATCTGGCAGCGGGCGCGTGTCAGCGCCACATTGAGCTTGCGATCGATGGGTTGACCGTGTTCCATGAACGTGTTGGCCGTGAGGAAGTCGAGCTGATAGGCATGGCTCACGGTGAAGGAGTAGATGATGACGTCGCGCTGTGAGCCCTGATAGCGCTCCACGGTGTCGATGGTGACGTCGAGCAGCTGTGGAATGCCTATGCGTGCAATCTCCTGGCGTATGCGTGCAATCTGGTTGCGGTAGGGAACGATGACGCCCACAGTTTGTATGGGCGAGAAGTGCTGCCCATAGAACCGGTGTATGCGCTGCAGCAGGTCGGCCACGATGCGTGCCTCGGCGGCATTCACCTTGTCGCTGGCGAGGTTGTCGGAGGGGGTGGCGGCATCCGTACTGTCGATGAAGAGCACCCGTTGTGAACAGAGCAGGGCATCGAGGGCATCGCGGGGTGGCAGACTGTAGCCCAGGCTCGCCGCCTGCTGATGGGGCAGGGGCACAGGCTGCAGTTGCTCACGGGCATAGAAAGCCGTGACGGGGAAGCGGGCCACGTCGGGGTGCATGCGCCCCTGATAGTGCAGTGTGCCTATGAACTGTGTGCGGCCGCATTGCTGTTCCCAACGCAGCAAGCGCTCGAACAGCGACTGTCGGCAGTCGCTGAGGCCTATCTGTAGCAGGCAGGGCTCGCTAACGCGGGCATCTTCTTCGGACTGTTGCACCACGGCGGGCAGCTGCTTGTGGTCGCCAATGAGTATGAAGCGGTCTATCTGCGCACTGGCCAGCAGTCCGATGAGGGCAGGTTCGAGTATCTGCGAAGCCTCGTCCACAATGCAGCAGGCGAAGTGTCGCAAGTGGAAGATTTCCTGACGAGCCTGTATGATTGATGTGGTGCCGACGATGATGGGGGTCTGACAGATATGGCACCGCATGTCGGAGAGCTTCTGACAGTCAGCCAGCGCCGACTCTAACAGATGGTCTCGGAAGCGCGGGTCGCACGACGACTCGCTGCCTATGCGCAGGTAGTCGAATCCTGCCGAGGTGAGCATGGCGCAGATTTCATCCACGGCGCGGTTGGTATAGGCCATGAGAAGCAGTCCCCCTTCCTGTTCCTCGCTGACCAAAAAGCGCAGGGCCATTGACGTCTTACCGGTGCCCGGAGGACCTACGAGCAGGAAATAGTCGAGCGACTGGCGCGCGCGCAGCAGCAGTTCGTCGTAGGCGGGGTGATAGCTGCGGCTCAGGCGGGTTATCGTCGTGTCGGCACGCGGTGTCCGTTGTCCCAGCAGCAGTGCCTTGCGGTCTGGTGTGGCGCAGATGAATTGTTGCAGACTGCGTATGCCTGCCGATGCCGACGTGTCGGTGGCGGCGTGCTCCACGGCCCATGTGGCTCCTTCGCCAGTGAGCAGCCTTGGACTTTGCTGGGCTTCGGTCAGCCGCAGCGTGATGCTGTCGGTGCCCAGTTCCATGAGCGATGCCTTGTAGAGGATGCTGCTGCGCATATCGGGCTGGCCGTTATAGCGATAGAGGCTGACGATGTCACCGCGTCTGAAGTTGGGCGTGAAATCGTCGTCACGGTTGGTGAACGCCAGTTTGACGGTGTCGTAGCCGCCCTGTTCCGATGACTGCTCCAGGTCGGTGACGGTGAGATCTGTGAAGATGTTGCCGGTTTCCTGTTTCTCGCTGAGCGGCATCTGCCACAGGTCGCTCATGGCGCCCTTGCTGTGGTGCAGTCGTGACTCGCTGCTGCCCAAGCGCTGGCATGCCTGTTCGCGATAAACGAAGGTCATCATGCGTTCATAATAGGCACGTTCTAATGGTGTGAGCGAGGCATACAAGGCCTGTAGCGAGGTGAGTCCCGGCTCGATGTACTGGTGGAAGAAACGGTCGCGCTGCGCATCCTTGTAGATGGTCTGTAGGGACAGGTGGGGCATGATACGTCCAAAGCCTTCGCGGGCTATGAGCAGTTCGGTGGCCACAATCTGGTTGCGCAGGCAGATGGCCTCGGCAAACAGCTGGCGGTAGAAGTTCACGGCCAGCAGTCCCTGAGCGGCCGGATAGCGGGAGTAGAGCAGGCGGATGTCGACGCTCTTGTCGGTGCGATGGAAGTTGTAGCGCAGGATGCCGTAGTAGAGCAGCAGCTGCACGTAGTGGCTCTCTATCTGCCTGCCGTGGCTGTCGTGGCTCTGCCGCTCAATCTTCTGGTTCTTGCCTGCCTTCTGTTCCACAAGCAGCCGCAGGTCAGTGGTCATCAGGTCCACACGCCCCTGCAGGCCCAGCTGTTCGCAGACGAACGACGGCTCCAGCAGGGCATCGTCCCTGCCGTAGGGGCGCTGACCGTCGGGTGGTGTCTCGTTGAACAGGATCTGAACGGCCTCTTCAATGTTTCTTATTTGCTGGGTGGCAGCCGTCTTGAACGCTTCGGGTTGCAGGTCGTCGCAGGCGCAGAAGCGTAGGGCCTGCTCGCGGAATGAGCGGGTGAGCGAATGGCTTAGCGAGGCAGGCTTTCCCTGTTGGTGTATGAGGTCGTCGAGGGCCGTTCCTGCGAAGTTTCCTAACAGGATGGCCTGTGTGTTGGCCTTCGGTTTCAGCCGGTTCAGGGTGTAGAGCAGCGGGTGATGGCCGTAGTCGGTGAAGCAGGCGGCAATGGACGAGATGTCAATCAGGAAGTCGGGCTCGACCACGACAAGACCGGGCACCATGGTCTGCTGGTCCCATTGGCAGTCAAGCAGATTGAGTTGCATGCCCTCGCGCAGCAGGCGGCGCAGGTAGTTGAAGTCGCGTCCCTGCCGGATGGTGGAATAGTCGATGGTGAGTTCGCCGTCGTCGGCCAGGGCGTGAATACAGTGTTCATCCCATGTCTGGACGATGCAGCGCACGTAGTGCTGTGCCTGTCGCAGCATCTGCTGGCGCGGTCGGCTGTTGGCGGGCAGCAACCGTCGCAGTTCGCCCGGCACGCTCTGTGCCGTGACGGCCGAGATGAGTCGTGACATGGCCCGCAGGTCGTAGGGCCATTCCGTGGCGTCGACGGGTCCGCTACTGTTGGAATGGCGTCGCAGGTCCTGCATGTCGAGCCGTTCATCGGCGGTGAGCCTGTGGCGTTTGCACAGGAAGTCGACCTGCGACATCAGGTTGCCGAAGGCTCCTCCCTGGCGGCGGCAGCCCTCGGCACAGCACAGCACCAGCAGTTCGTGCAGCCGGTGTGTAGCCTTGGCCGACGGCCCTTCAACGGCCAGTTGCAGGCAGAGACGATAGAATTCTTCGGCAGCTTCGGTCATCACCTTTAGTGGCAGAGCCTGCACCCAGCGCACTTGTTCAGCTCGCCACGGAAGCGCTTGTCGATGAGATGATGCAGGCGGTCGCGCAGTGGCGTGAGCTCAATCTGGTCGACCACCTCGCGCACAAAGGCAATCTGCAGCAGCATGCGGGCCTCCTTTTCGGGGATGCCGCGCTGGCGCATGTAGAACAGGGCTTGGTCGCTTAGCTGTCCCACGGTAGAGCCATGGGCGCACTTCACGTCGTCGGCATAGATTTCGAGCATGGGCTGGGTGAACATGTGCGACTCGGTGGTGGCGCAGAGATTCTGGTTGGTCATCTGCGAGGTGGTCTTCTGTGCTCCCTCGGCCACCAGCACCCTTCCGGCAAAGGCTCCTGTGGCCTGCCCGTCAAGCACATACTTGTATAGTTCCTGCGATGTGCAGTGCTGTGCCCGGTGTGTGATGAGCGTATTGTTGTCTACGTGCTGCTGCTTGTCGGCAATGACACAGCCGCCCAACAGGCATTCGGCGCCGTCGCCGTCGAGAACAAGGTCGAGCTTGTTGCGGGTGATGCCGTTGTGCAGCGTGATGATGTTGTGGCGCACGCGGCTGGCGCGCTGCTGATGCACGTAGACGTTGCTCAGCCGCACGTTGCGGGCATGGGTCTCCTCCATGCAGTAGAGGTCGACCTTCGCGTTTTCTCCGGCAAACACCTCGATGACCTGGGTGGAAAGGAAACGGCGGTCGTCGGCGGTGTGGTCGCAGAACAGCAGTTTCACCTCGGCACCTTCCTCAGCGATGATGAGCACACGGCGGTTCACCATCAGGTCGACGTCGCTGCGCAGGATGTTGATGACTTGGATGGTCTTGTCGACCACGGTGTTGCGCGGCACGTAGACCAGCAGCCCGTCTTGTGCCAGCATGGTGTTCAGGTCGGTGATGGCGTCGCCGTCTTTGCCGGCCAGCTGGTTGTAGTGGTCGGCGAGAAGCGTGCAGAGCGGTGACGCTGGCTTGGTGGCCTCTGCCAGAGAGCCGATGACCACGCCTTCCGGCAGCTTCGGTGCCGACTGCGGCAAATGATAGAAAGCGTCATTCACCACGAAGAACAGGGCGGTGGACAGGTTGGGCACGTCGCACTTGAAGGCATCGTAGGGGTTGACGGGAATCGACAGTCGCTTCAGGTTCAGACCGTAGTCGGGTGCCATGAGCTGAGGAATGTCGGTATATTTATAGCGCTCCACCTTCTGTGTGGGGAAACCAGTAGTCTGAAACCGCCCGAAGGCAGCATCGCGCTGGGCGTTCATGATGTCGCTGCTATGCCCGCAAATCAGTTCGCGGCACTCGCGGAATAAATCTATGTATTGTTGCTCGCTTCCCATTTCTCCTTGCTCGTTTTTCATTGCTCTTTGGGGGCTTCGCCCGCCTTGATCCAGTCATAGCCGCGCTCCTGAATCTGTTGTGCCAGCTCAGGGCCTGCGGTCTTTACGATGCGCCCCTGGTAGAGTACGTGGACCACGTCGGGGCGAATCATCTCCAACAAGCGGTCGTAGTGGGTGATGACGATGCACGAGGTTTCTGGTGTCTTGAGCATGTTCACGCCCTCGGCCACGATGCGCATGGCATCGACGTCGAGTCCCGAATCGGTCTCGTCGAGAATGGATAGCTTTGGTTCGAGCATGGCCATCTGGAAAATCTCGTTGCGCTTTTTCTCGCCGCCGCTGAAGCCCTCGTTCACAGAGCGGTTGGCCAGTTTGTTGTCCAACTGCACAATCTTCTGCTTCTCGCGCATGAGCTTCAGGAATTCGCCTGCCTTCAGCTCCGGCAGGCCCTGGTATTTGCGCTTCTCGTTGACGGCGGCCTTCAGGAACTGGCTCATGGGCACGCCGGGGATCTCCACGGGATACTGGAAGGAGAGGAACAGTCCTGCATGGGCCCTGTCCTCGGGTTTCATCTCAAGCAGGTTCTGTCCGTCGAACCAGGCTTCGCCCTCGGTCACTTCGTAGAGCGGGTTACCCACCAGGACGGCGCTGAGTGTGGATTTTCCCGAGCCGTTCGGCCCCATGATGGCATGCGTCTCGCCATCGCGGATGGTGAGGTTGATGCCTTTGAGTATCTCTTTGTCGCCTATACGGGCGTGCAGATTTCTTACTTCTAACATATTTTCGTTCTTTTGTTTTGCGTGCAAAGTTACTAATAAAATACAAATAATCTGCCAAAACCCAAGACTTTTCGTTATTTATTTGTAGCATTGCACCAAAAAAACAATACTGCAACAGCTGTTCGTCCTCGGTGAGGACTGACTGAAAACATATTCAACAATCAGTTCGTTTACTCATGTTTGTCGTTTTTTAGCTTTTTTATTTGTATGTTTCTATATTTTATCGTATATTTGCAGCGTAAATATAATTGTACAGGCTTATGACAGCATTTGCATTAAATAATTTGTGGACTTATCTGCAGGGGCTCTCGCTCTCGCAGACTGACCGTGAGTGGCTGGCCAGCAAATTGATAATGCCCAAAGAAAGGACTACAGAACTTTCTGCAGAAGAACGTAAGGCGGAGTTTTTGAAACTGGCTGGTATTTGGTCGGAAACAGAAGGAGGAGAAGAGTATTACCAGATGATGAAGCATCGCAACGACGAACGTCCTCTTAACCGTGAAATTAGCCTTGATGATTAATGGCTTATGAAAGGTTTCATTCTTGACACTGACACATGGATTGAATTTTTCCGTCATCGCGGTGGTGTCGATAAGCATATTGCTGTAACGCCTGCTGAACAAATCTTTGCATCTGAGGTAAGCATTGCCGAACTTACCTATGGTGCTCTCCATAGCAATGCGGTAGAGAAGCATTTGAAAGAGCCTAAAGAGATAGAATCGACCTTTACAGTCTTGCCACTTGGAGATTGGATGCGTGATTATGCCGAAATTCGTCAGTGTCTTGCCAGTCAGGGATTGAGAGTTGGGGATTTTGACATTCTCATTGCAGTTACTGCCCGTCACTATGGTCTGACGATTGTCACGCACAACATCAAGCACTTTGGCCAAATGCCTGGCATACAATGTGTGGACTGGGTAGGAAAATAACTCCCATTGCTTACTTATCTTCATCTTCTTTGCCGTCATTATTATTGTGGAAATCAATGTCGCCAAAGAGGAACTCTTTAAACAGAGATGTCAGCCACCTGTCCCTCTGCTATTCTGTTAGCGGCCCTCTTTTTTATATCATTGCCTTTGGCTGTTTCAAAACTTATTCGTACCTTTGCACCCGAAGCATCAAGAGCAGTGCCCGAAAGGGTGACTCGCCAACCGAGCTTATAAGATAACTTAGCCACGGTGGTCAGTACGATGCGGGAGATTATTATTCACTTCAAAAACAAAAAGTTATGCAACAGCACATTTATTACATGAAGTATGCCCTGCAGTTCGCAGACATGCAGATTCCCGAGTTAGTAACAGTTTTCAATCATCAGGTTGGCAATTCCGGCTGGACTGGTATGCGTGCCTATCACGACCAGGCACTTATCGACGAGTTCCAACGTCGCGGCATAGATGTCTCTACCGTCTATGATGGTAAGGCCATTTCATTCACAAAGCCCGTCACGTACAATATTGCCAATAATAAACTCAGCACTATCGTCTGAACCATCTTATAAATAATAATGTGTACTCCACTCCCATTGTCTGCTCTTGGTGGGAGTGGAGTACATCTAACAATAATCTGTCAATGAGGAATGGTCTGCCTATTTAATCCAGAACAAAACCAAAGACTTTTCGTTATTTATTTGTAGCATTGCCCCAAAAGCGTTATCGTTGTTTTGAAACAATATTAACGAAATCGGCGGGGCTAACGACTATTGGCGTTTTCGGATAATGCTTCTGATTACCTGTTACTAAAACAGAACCATCTGTACCCAAAGCGATTTCATAGAAAACACGGTCGTCCTCATCTGGCATCGCTTCATGGAAAGGTATCCGTGAGGCTTCAATACCATGTTCAATGATATGCGATATGAGGGCGTCAGCGACACCTTCCACAAGTTTGAATTTCGTGCGGTTCAGCACCTCTTGGTATTCCTCAATGACATCCCTGTCATACAAGGGTGTGAACCTGCTGTCAAGCAGAAGCCTCACCACTTTGGCTGTTGCCGAAAGCGGGTTGTGAGTGATGAGAGCAGATACCAGCACGTTAGTATCAATAACCGCATATATCATACCATTGCTCTCCTTTTTCGTATTTCTGCCCTTGCGGCAGATATTTCCGCATTGATTTCATCTAAAGAGAGTTCCCGTTCCATGCTGTTCTCGGCGGCCTTCCTTTGTTGCAGGAACAAGTCCGAAGCACTGGGAGAAGAGCTCCTGATAGTAAAGGGAATGCTGCGGCTTCTGATAACTGCTTTCACAAAGATGTTGAATGCAGTATTGGCACTCATGCCGAACTGTTCGCAGAGCGCATCAAACTGCGATTTCATTTCAGAGTCCAACCTGACTGTTACTGCTGATTGTGCCATAGTCTTTTCTTTGTTTTACTTAATTATGACTGCACTATGCCGTCATTTCGATGGCAAAAGTACAATAAAGTTTTGGTGTATCCAATTTTTTTAGCACAAAAAACTATAATTCAGGCTTTAATCCTAATTTCTCCAGCAGATAGGCAACCTTTGTCAAAACCATTCACTCGGCTCATTTCATCATTTGGCCCGACTCAAACGATGAATTGAGTGGAGTGCCGCTTTTGGAGACTACCAATAGACCATACTTTTGCAGACGCAAAGTGTGCACAGAGTTCTCATCACTCCTGTCTGCTGTTCCAACTTCCACTTCAAAATTTTCAGCAGATTTCTTTGGCATTTAAAAAAGTGGCCACTAAAGCACAGAAAAGAGGGCAAAAAGTTGTATGGTTGTATAACTTTTTGTAAATTTGCAGCCGATGAGAAGAATCATAGCATATAAGAACTACTATCATGAGTTCATGGCGAAGCTGTCACAGCAGGAACGCGATAAAATCCGTCGCGCCTTGCTGCTCTTCGAGACTGAAGACAGGATACCACGCCACTACATCAGCTATATCCGCGATGGTGTGTATGAGTTCCGAGTCACACGGTAACAAGGAGTTCCGCCTGTTTTTCATCTATGATGGCGACACTATCGTGGTGTTGTTCAACTGCTATACAAAGAAAACACAGAAGGCGCCCAAACGTGAAATTGATAAAGCAATTAAACTGAAGGAGGAGTATAGAAATGAAAGAAAATGAAATGATTTACGACATCAGTGCCGAGCTGGAACAGGAGTTCGGCCCCAAAGGTTCTGCAAGCCGCAAGGCTGCTGAGGATAAGGCTTGGGAGGAGTACAACGCTCAGATACTTCTCGATGCCCGCAAGAATGCTGGTCTCACCCAGCAGGAACTGGCAGAAAGGATTGGTGCGGACAAAGGCTATGTAT
>Ga0247611_10002751_pt1 | contig 27437 bp, 18 predicted proteins | sample 177DNAGHGhighgp2_FD_192422 | JGI IMG/M metagenome (GOLD analysis project Ga0247611, IMG submission 192422) | Sheep rumen microbial communities from Palmerston North, Manawatu-Wanganui, New Zealand - 1770 DNA GHGhigh gp2 | ecosystem: Host-associated > Mammals > Digestive system > Stomach > Rumen... | reverse complement strand
ATGTTCCGCCTTCTACCTTTACCATGTCGTGAATGAGTTCCATGATGGGTTGGGGTAGGGTCTGTGAAGGGACTTTTTCGATTATAAAATCAGTTTTACCTCTACTTTCCCAGATTTTCTTAGCTGCCGTTAGCCTCTTTTCATCCATTTTCTTCGACTGAAAAGGAATGTACGTCCATCCACAGCCAGAACAGTATAGAGCACTGATTTCATTTGTCGCACCACATACAGGACATACTTGACTCGTCTCGCCAATTTGTTTCTTTTTTGCAATGATCTCATCTAACACTCTCCTCTGTTCCGTGTACAGTTGAAGACCGTCTTTTTCAAGAGCCTTGATTTCCTCTTTGATTTTCTTAACGTCAACATCAGATTTCCCCAAATGTTTCTTGACAGATCTTAATAGTTCACGTTCTCCTTTTTCAGGATTTTCGAAATAGCTGACGTAGTCTAGGCCAACAAGGTCAAATAAGAGAGAATCATTATATTCTGTATCATCGAGTTTTACTGGTATGATGAATCTTTTCAGATGTACAGCCATATTCACCTCTTTGACCGTCCATATAGATGCATTGGCTGTCTTTGAGGAAAAGAAAAGAAACAAATTAGATTTTTTGATAGCCTTAACAATAACGGATTTGAAGGCATCGCCGCTTTCGATACCGTCTTGATCTATCCAAACTTTATATCCACATTCGCTAAGTTTGTTAGCAATTCCAAGGACGAGTTTGCTGTCTTTCCTTGAATAACTGATAAAAATGTCGTACTCGTTGTCCATTGAAAATGATAGTTTTGAGTTATTATATATAGACACTGGTGATATTATAATTATAACGCTATGGAATATCGTTTTATTGTGGTATTACTCATACTATTAATCGTTAATATGTATCTATGAGCATAATGGGCAAGTATGGCGAGGCGCATCATATTGTAGTTTTACCCACTTCGTTTCTAAGGTGCTGTTGTCAATGAGAAATATCATACGCTCATGTGTCATCAGTTTCTTACGTGCATCCAACAAGGCAACATGCAGGTCTTTCTGGTCGGATGGTTGTTTTTGAATTTCCTCATAAAAGAAACGCAGGAAGACTGCACTGGAATAATCTGAAAGATTCCACAATGAAATAAGCATGGCATTGGCACCAGCCTGTTTCAGGGCTCTTTGCAAGCCGTAGATGCCATCCTCGGTCAGACGTCCTTGTCCGGTCTGACAACAATTGAGCACAATGAGTTCGGTTTGACTGAAGTCTTGTTGCGCAAGTTCTTTTCCTGAGAGAAGCGCATCATCAAACTTCTCATCGAAATTGTCGTCATAGAAGGTATTCGCTGCTCCAGCAAAAATGAGCCCACAGCGTGAAAGCGACAGGTCTTCGGAAAGTGGACGCAGATCATTATGGATGTCTATCTGTCCAATATAGTGTCCATGAGTAGATATGTGGATAATGTCGTATTGATTCTGGCGGAGCAGTTGAAGTAGCCGTTCGTCAGTAGCAGCCTCTTCTTTAAGCAAAAAGTCATTGGCATTTTGTCGATATGCGTAGATGGAGTCCACTTCGACTTTTGTAAAGGGAAGATTGTTTATGCTTTTGACACGCGCTTTCAAGTATCGGTAGGCCATATAGTCATTGTCTGTTCCTGTAGGATGATACTTTGCCTTATAAGAAATGCCGCCACAAAGCATGGCGCTTTGCAACTTGAGAGGGGAAGGCTTCTTGACAAGGTTACGTGTAGATGAAAGACGATAGCAAACTTTTTGACTATCTGGCATGAGATATTCTATGGCCCACTGATGAATGAGTCCGTCAGGAGCAAAAAACACCTTCTCAGCCTGTCCAATCGTATTCATGAGCTGTGGAGACCAGATAAGTCCTGGCAGACGTGAGTCGCGATATAGGGTGTCTTTTATTTCTGGTTGAGCAGCATCAAATGCATCACCAACAGTATATGGGGATTTTAGTTTAAGGGAAAGCAGACTGTCGACGGAAAACAAGTCTATAAATTTGGGTTTCCCGGTATTGTGCAGTACAAGACATCCCATACGTTTCTCATCATGATAGCCGAAATACTGAACGAACTCTATGGCACAGTCTTTAGCTGTTAGTTTCTTACGTACTTGTTCCCAATTTACTTGTTGAGCATGGCGGTCGCTTTCGTATGCCAGTAGCCAGCCTTTGCTGTATAGGGCCAGATTGTATAGCATTTCAGTAGCATGAGTGCCTAGTCGGTAGCAATCATAAAGGAATCGGTGATTAGCAAGCCAGTGTTGAGCCCGATGGGCAGGACTCATGGTGTCGAGTCGCTGTGCTATGGAAGATAATTCTTCCATGACATAACGTTCGTAGCATTTGCGGGCTTCTTTATAACGATCTGTTCCAAGACTATCGGCTTGCAGTATCAGTATTTTCCCCTGCCGACGCAGTGTTTCGTAGTAGAACTCACTTTTCTGTTTCTTGAAATACTTCTGAGATTCAGCAATCTGCTGTAAGGCTTGGTCAAATAGTCCCAAACGGGCATTACAGATGGCTAATTGTGAAAGCGTTCTGTAATAATCCGGTTCGTAATCGATGATATCCAAATCGTTTAGATGGCGATTATAGTATGTGAAGATGGTGTCGAGTTGTTGCATGGCTTTTCTATAGTCCTTGATTTTGTAGTACAGTTGGGCTAATTCCTCATGCAACTTAATGATATTCTCATCGCTGTTACGTTTGGTAAATGTCCTAAGACTTGTCCTGTAATAGTCTTCTGCCCAGCGGGAATAATAGCCTGGCTCTTTAACCAGCCCATAGTAATATGCTCCTCTCATCTTGCAATAGTAGGCATAATAGACATCTGCACTGTCGCCTAGCAATGATTGGTACTGTCTATATAATCCGAAATAATCTTTTGTGTACTCTTTCAATGATTCAAAGTCATCCGTCAGGTAGCATCGCTCTGCCTCTTGAAACAACTTGTCGAGTTGTCGCTTCTCGTCGTCTGCTACTGCAAAGGCACTTATCGAGATCAGAAAGAGCAAACAGGATATGATTGTTAAAACCTTCTTCATTATCTCTGTGGGTTATAGTTCAAAATAACAAACGACTCATTTGATTCAGATTTGTTAGTGATGGAGAATGTAATGATATCATTTCTTCTCACTCTAGGGAGTTTAATCCATAGCATGCCGGTTATACCAGGAATGGCCTCTGTCTGCTTGCCGTTTACCTTTGCAGAGAATTTTGTTTTCGGATTATACGACATAAAGACAAACTCTTGTTCTCCAATATGTCCTGTTAATGTGTATGTTGCAGTGCATCCTTTTTTGATAGTCTTTTCGATAGCCGAGTAATACACATCCTTCTCGGTACTGTTGAAAAAGTCTCCTTTCGACACCAATCCAGCATTCTGGCGATGATAGACATGAGTGACCACCTGGTTCATCTTGAATTTGTTGACACCGTTGCCACGGGACTCATTTTTCTCATCACGTTTTATTTCGTCCATGAGTGTTACCTTTGGACAGCCAGATGAAGACCAGTCAAGGATTGTCTTATTGAACGCATCTTTTGAAGCCTTTGCTTGACGTAGTTGCAACAAACTCTCTGTCAGCCTTCTCAGATGGGCATCTTCTTGAGCATAACAACCCAAAGATGTCAGTAAACCTATTGCCGTTACAAATAATATCTTTTTCATACTTCTGTCATTTCTTCTGGCCATTTATCGCCGTTGTATTTGCCCCCTGTTTTTTGTCCTTTCGCCGTAAGGACAGACTTTTCACGTTGTCTTTTTTTACACGCGAGCAAGCCTTGGTGTGAAAGCTCATTCAGCTCCTTTAGGCAAACACGGTCATTTGGGTCGTAATTTAAGCATTTCTGCATGACAGATGAAAGTGCCTGTAACCCTTTGGGGAGGATAGGTAAGGGCACTGTCGGATGTTCTTTCTGGTAATAACCTCCATGTCCACCGAATATAATATGTCCTGTAGCCATATAATAGGCTAGAGCGCCTAACGACCACACCATCTGACTCGTCTCATTCCTGCATCCTTCGATGTGTTCTGGTGCCATGAATTCATTCTCAATCTCTTGTTCTGTCCCCACCATAAATGCATCTCCATCTATCATGATTGATTCTGGGGTCATCGCATAACCGACTTGCTCTTTGATCAGAACCTCGCTCACATCTGCCATCATCTTCCAGATGGCCTCTTCTGGACAGAATCCTGCAATATCTCGTATGGTTATTCCTTTGCTCATAACGATTCACTCCTCATTCTTCACTTCTGTTATAGGTACCGCCCATTTGTAGAGTCCGCCACTGATGCTGTCCACTTTCGAAACGACACCAATAGCTACAACTTCATTTCCATCTTTCATCAGCACAGGACCGCCAGAGAAACCATGATTGATATTACTTTCAAAGAAAAGATTCTCATGCTCTGCTGATGGATGGCGACGGATGGTACCTTCTGTGAATGTCATCCGCTTGTCGCCGATACCTGTCATCGGATAGCCACAAATCATCAGTTTCGTACCGCTTTTCACGTTCTTTATTTGTTCTGGAGTGGCCATCTTGATTTTGCCTTGTTCTTGTAACCCGTCAATCCAGAGAATATCTCCCAACTCCATCTGACGATTTTTAAAATAGGGTCTGACAGAACGCCAGTAATAGTCCTGACTGAAATCTGCCAACAAGAACACACCGTCTTTGTCTTTATTCATATGTATCTGTTTGTCTGTCGATGTCAAGGAGTATTTCTTGTTGCCCATGAAGTCAAACAGACTGAAAAATACCTGGAGTTGTCTGACAGAATCTATTTCATGCAGTTGATTGAAGGTTTCCGTTTCGATAGCCCATCTCACGATGTCATCTTCTTTTAAGTCTGCAACCTTTGTTGTCAAATCAAGATTCGTACCAATCCAGTATTCCACACAATGGCGGGCAGTAATCAACTTGCCGTCTGTCGTTAGGAATGCGGTACCTGTTGGCGCATCATTCACAAGGATCTTCGTTGGAGGTAACCACATTTCCAGCCCATTTGTATAGAGCATCTGCCTGACAGAATCCACCTTGACAGTAAAGATGGATTCCTCCAAGGGTTCCACGTCTTCATGACTGACGCCATCTTGTCTGTTGCCGAAAATCACTGCTACAACGATCATGGTCATCAGTGCTATTATTCCGGCCATAGCCCATTGCCAAGGGATTCCTGCCTCCTCAGTGTTATAATTGTCATCATGATGGGTATGGAAACAGAGTGCCATCTGCTGGTCGTTAAACTGAATGATGTCACCGTCTGCCAATTGGTGGACGTAGCCTATCGTTCCTTTTCCAGCGATTTTGATGTCGGTATGCTGTGAGCGCTTCACGATACGCCAACTCTTTCCGTCATCATTCCTGATGATAGAGGCATAATAGTCCGGTTGCTGGTAATCTGTCTCATATCTCACATCACAGTCTGCCGTCTCGCCGATGTTGACGATACGTTCTGTCAGTTTCAGGCATTTCCCGTTCTGATGAAAAGCGTTACTGCCTTTGAACCTCAATGAGATATAGTGTTTCTGCTCTTTCATATCTCACCTCCTTTCTCATCGGCAAAAGCCTTGGTAATGAGTGGCAGACATGCGGAAAGACACAGGTCATACACTTGAATAGGCTTTCCTGTGCCGTCAGGCCTCAAATCGTTATAGGCTCTCAGGTCATAGTGAATCTTTCGGGTCTTAAAAAGTGCTTTTTGAGTCTTCACATCAGCAGCAATCATCTCTTGTTCCTCATCAGTACAGGGACGGAATCCCAAAATGAGTTCCTCCACACTCCAGCGGTTATGTTCCACTTGCGCCAACAGTTCTATATCTTGTTGCGTAATGTCGTAAAATTTTTCCCAGTCATCTTCTTGAAGACCAATAGAACGCATCTTTGTGGGGATGGTCATCGCGTTGTACAGGTTAGACATCCGTTTCACATTGACAACTTGGACCAGGAGCGTTCCCGTTCTTCCTTGTCTATCTCAACCGTATAACGAAGCAGTCCTTTCCAGTCTTCCACATTCTCATTATAGCATCGGTCATAGATATAATTCACGTTTTTGGCCATTCTTACCAATGGTAAATCTAAGTCATACCCATCTGACTGTTCTTTATATATATAAATAGGTATAGACCGTTGGTATAGCTCATTTGGCAAGAATAACGCTTGTGCTGCATTTCTGTCTCTATCCTGATCCGCCATCACGACCGTCATCATTTGTTTCTCATCCTTTGCCCACAACTGGATTTTTTCTCGAACTTCCGCATTCCAAAGCTCTGCCTCTACAAACTCCCATTCCACATCCACGAAGTCCTCACGCCGATTTTCATACATAGGTTTATGGAATTTGACCACAGTTTTTTCTTCCGATGGTCTGACGATACGGTAATAGCTATTGTCAAACAGATGTTGATAGTGCTTAATCAAACGATCACTCTTTTGTTCAGCTCGGGCATCAACCATTGTAATACGAGTTCGCAGCGAATGATTTCTTACATAATTGGGGTAATGAGCTATATGGGCTGCCTGTATTGCTACCATCTCTGCAATCTCACTCATGCCAAAAATGACTAAATGTACATGCTTTTCAGATTGTACAGTAATAGGTTCGTAGTCTAAAACAATACTTCTACTCCAGACTTCATCCATCGTAAACGGATAGACATCTATCTTTTGTCTTACTGCATCGTAAGGATCACAGGTCTGTAGCATTCGTAGTGTCTCATTGTTCTGTACCAACAGATGGCATACTAATCTTTTGCCGTCATGTGAATCTACGTCATATATGCTCGCTAGTTCTGCTAACATAGCAACGGTCTTGTCATCCTCACCATCACCAGCCAACAGGCACAATTCGTCATATCCGTTCAAAGCGATTCCCTCTGCCAACAGTTTCTGCCGTTGCTCAACCTCGAATCCCTTGCTCTCGTATTGTAATACAAGATTGTTCGTTATTGGATGATTGCCTATTATGATGACCCTCTTAATCATTCTACATTCCGTTTTAGTTGTGATATCTTTAGGTCTCTGGCTACAAAGTTACAAACAGAAGAACTTTTATTCATATTATTTGATTTGTTTCTTATATTTCTTTGCTATATCTAATTTTTCAATTGCTTCAGCTTGTTCTGCAAGGCATCCTTCCATAGTATCCTTTTCTATGTTAATATGATCCAGCAGTTCTATGCAAGGGATATAGTCTGAGCCGTATATCTCAACCATCAACTCGTGGGCTTTTTCTAGATAGGGTATCCCCTTTTTTAGGAAATCAATCATCCTTTGGTTATGTTTAATGATTTTATTGTTGCCATTTTCCCATACTTTCCAATCTGTTTTGTCAAATTCGTCATATAGGTAATTCCCCTCGGCATCTTGCTTGTTAACATCCCAATAATATGTGTCGCCATAGTCCCTTTGGGCAGCATCTGTTTCGTAACTGTATTTTTCTCCGATATTTCGGTAAACTCGCATCAACAAGAGCTTGTCATTCGCGCAGATAAGTTCTAACTTCCGAACAATCTTACTAATATTCTTGTCATCTAATGCACATTCTAACCGGCATAATAATGATTCTATATTGTCCTTTCCGTCTAACTTATCATAGATTATGGCAGCACGTTCCAGACACTCGCAACCCTCATCCCATCCTAGTCTAGTATCAGGATGCCATGAATTGTAGGTCTTGCCAATCTTTCGCCAGCAGTTCGCAGCCTCCCGACTATCTTTGCCAAAGTTATATTCCATCAGTGACAATGCTTTCTTATAGTAATCAATGTCTACACCGGTATCTTCTACCATACCAATGTGGAAATAACAATTTCCGGCTTCTGGACTATTCTCTCCATAAAGAGCAATGGCATTTCTCAGTGCTCGTTGATAATAGAACATAACACAGCTGCGATCTCTTTCCCAGACAGAGTTAACTTCCTGTGATAGACAGAACTCGTCTATATACAGTCCTGCTTCAAGCTGCCAACTAACACATGTTGTGTCCAGTTCAGCTCGTAACTCAATATAGTGTTTGGCTGAATCATGTTCGTGTTTCAATTTATACACTTGATGGCGAATATAACATTGTCGTTCCAATGATGTGCGTCTAACAGACTCTAAGGAGTCGCGCCAGACCTGATCAAGTCTTTTCTTCGCGTTTTGTTGACTGAACAATCTGAAAGAATTAACTTCGGCACTAAGGTTGCCATAATGTACTTTTAGCAGTGAGTCGGCCTTTGTTAAATTGCCATTGATAATGAGTTGGTGAACGTGTCTCATAACCTCGTTCTCTTGGTCATAATCTATTCGGGCATATTGTTCTGCCATGGAGTTGATAAGCTGCTCGTTACAATCCTGTACGCTGTCAAGTTGGGTCTTGAGCCGCTCATAGTCTTCTTTTTTAATGCGATTCTCAGCTAGTTGTCGTTTCAGCTCCTCATTCTTTCTTTTGTATTCTAAGAAGAGAGTTTCCCTCAGTCTGTCTTTAGCTTCTAGCATGTCACTGCGAAGTTGTTCCGGTGTTTCCATTACGAGGTACAGTGGATTAGCGGAATATTGGTAGGATCTTTTCAGAGCATCTGCATCCACTAACTCATAACCACTTTTCTTTACCGACTGCACCATGTATGTCTTTGAAGGCAATATAAACGAAAAAGACCCATCTTTGTTCCTGACTCCTACATTGTTGCCCCCTTGTATGCCTACTGTTGCTCCTGGTAGTCCTGTGCCCTGTACATGCTTTCCATTTACCAATCGTCCTTTTGTCTTGACGAAACCCACCTGTATTTGAGCTGCGGCAAACTCTACAAACAGTAGTAGTATAACTATATTAGATATCCGTTTCATCTCTCTGTATCTTTGGAACTGTAGCTTATAAAGGCAAAATATTTGAAACTCTGTTTTATTTTTGGTTCTTCCATTCTTGATATTTTCTAATAATGTTTTGCTTCTCCTCTTCTCCAATCTCTTTTAGGTAAATATTGATGCCAATAACATTCTCAAAATGGTGTCTCACAATCAGACCTGACTGATAAAACGTAATAGTCTTGGGCTTCCCTTTATAGGTCTCATTGACAATAAGCATGGATGATGGGCTTTCCACATTCCAATCTTCGTACTCTAATATGTAATACTCACCAGAAAAACCAGCTTGATAGGCTGGAGACGCTTCAGTTTTAGGAACGTAAGCTGTATACACTTTATCATGCATGAGATCTTCTCGTTTAGTTCGTATGGCGTCATCATCCTTTTCAGTGGCCATCTTTGCAAGTAAATAATCAATATTGGTCAGAAGATCACGCGTAGAACTTTTGTCCGGACCTCTTGTGATGAGAGCGATGTCGTATGCTTTTTTGAATAGTGCTAGGCTTCCCTCCCAGTTATTTTTTTGCAATAATATCTCGGCCATATCACCGTAGCAGTCAGCAACTCGCGGATCCATGTTACCATAGACCTGCTCGTATATCCCTATTGCCCGATTTTGATAAAGATAAGCACTGTCAAGTTCATTTTTGGCAAGATAAAATGAAGATATGTTGGTGTAGATCGTGGCCGTCTTGGGATGAGACTCTCCATAGACTTTTAATCTGTAAGCCAGAACATCTTGGTATATCTTGTAAGCATCGTTAGAGCGACCCGTTTGGCGCATAATTGCAGCCATGTTGTTATTTACAATATTTACCTGTTCTGAATGATCTCCGTAAATACGTATCCAGATATTTTTTGCTTTGTTATAATAATCCTCTGCATTCTGAAAATTCCTCATTTTGTAGTAACAATACCCCATGGAGTTGTATATATTAGCCAAATCATCTTCTTTTCCATCATTTATCTTCTCAAAAATAGACAATGCTATCTCGTGGTGACGTAGAGCTTCTTCATAGTCTTGTTGATCGCTATATAGGGCACCTATGTTATTCTCCGTAAAAGCGACAAATTTAGAATAGTCATTTCCAAGACTTTTATATATGGCATTCGCTTTGGAAAAGTACTCGTTGGCATATTTGAAAATGTTTAAATTTAGGAAAAACGTGGCAAGATTGTTGTAACAAAATGCTGCTTTATCGCTCTCTGGACCATATTGTGTTTCTGCTACTTCTACCATTTTTTTGTAGAGAAGCAGTGCCTCTTCATTTCTGGACATGTATTCCGTCAGGAAATCAGCGGCATCATTTAACCAGTACAGATTGAGTGTGTCAAGTCTTGCTCTGAGTTCAATATAATAGGCTGCCGAGTCATTTAGATGTTGCATTTTGAAGATCTCAAATTTGCTATAGCAGTCTTGAGCGATGTCTTCCATCTCCTTTTGCGCCATTTCCTTGTTCTTTTCTAATATTTTCTTGCGTTTTGATAGCTCCGCCTCCTCTTTGGCATTCTGTTTTTGCAACTGTTGCAGTTCTGAAGTGCGGATGCTGATATCACCCTTTGTTTTAAGTAGTGAATCGGCCTTCGTCAGTTCACCGTCGAGTATGTGCCTGGTAATTAGAGTGTTGAACTCATCCATCTGATCGTAGTCAATCTTCGCATAGCGCTCAGACATATTGCTGATAAGCTTCTCATTGCATTCTTGCTCATCATAGAGTTTCTTGAGCTGTTCCTGATACTCCTGCTTTGTTATCCTATTCTCTTCCTTTAATGTTTCTATCTCTTCCTCACGCTTTTGTAGTTGACGCTGTAGATTACGTCGGATTTTGCGCTCCACCTGTAATCTGTCATCCATCTGCTGTTCTTGGGTCTCAAGCACTAGTATCAAAGGATTCTTTGAATAGGAATACTGACGAGATAACATGTCTGGGTCCGTAATGATGTATCCTCGCTTTTGAACAGTCTGCAAATAGTAAGAGTTGCTAGGTATGGCCAGTGAGAATGTACCATCGTTGTCACTTAACACGGCATTGCCCCCTTTTACTCTTACCATGGCACCAGAAAGACGTGTGCCTTGAATCACACTGCCATTAGCGGCTAGACGTCCCTTTGTCTTCACATAACCTTGCTGAGTCTGTGCTGCTGAGCAAAGACTAATGCAAATTACAAAAAGAAACACTTTAATTCTCATATAGCTTACTGTTTTTAGTTCCAATTAGTGGTGACACATATTATATAATGTGTTAAAAGCAATGTTTAATTGCAATTTTGGTGCAAATATACAAATAATATTTTGTTTTATTGCATTTTTTTGCTAATTTTGCACCAAATAATATAAAACTATATAAAATTCGCTAATGAAAACAATGTTTAGATCTTTATGGCTTTTGGCATGTGTGGTGTTAATAAGTGGTGTGATGATGTCTTGTAAAGATGATGAAGATAAGATCGTCATTACCGATGCGATGATTAAACCAACCAAAGTGCCTGATTTCAATGTCTTTTCCGGTGGAAGGTTGAAGTCTGTAACGCTGAGTGATGGGGCAAAGACCCGAAGTGTTGACGTGAACGGCAATCTGTGGTATCAGAACTGGAAACGTCCAACGAATGTGACTGATGCCGAGAAAGCCAAGGTCGTTGAGGAATTCAGCAAGAAACGCGAGGGTGCGACGAACACCAAACAGGTGACATGGGAGAACTTCTGGGTACAGCAGGTGTACAAAGGAGAATCCTCTTATCTTGATGGCTATGGTCAGGACATCGGAGTGGCATCTGACAAGATGAATCATCTGTTAGTTTTTAATACCTTGAAGGAAGAAGTGGTTTCCTGGTGGCCCTATGAGGTGAAATATGTATTATACGAGGGTGGCTATGATCATATCAACAATTTCAACAGCGGCAATAATATGACAGAGTATACGGATGACGAGACCCAAGAGAAATACATTGGTACAACTCTGATGACTCATATCAAGTCAGACGGCCGTGACGAGCAGTTCGCCTACCACAACTCTGTAGACAGTAAAGACCATTATGAGTATATTATCCTTGAGATTGACGGGGCATGGTATGTGGGCTTTGATTTTTGTGCGACACATCCGGAAGGTCAGGAAGCCAACAAGAATATGGACGTGGAGCGCGACTGGGTGTTTAACGACTGGATTGTGAAAATCTGTCCGGCACAGATGACAGGCAATGAGATAATCCCTTCGGAATTCCCCGATCCTAACGAAACCGTCGACGAGTCAACGGGAGAGCTTGTCTCAGTTAACGGACATGTGGAAGTGAATCTCTCTTTAAATGCCGAGAAGGAGAAAGATGACTATATCTCCACAAAACTGTCCATCCATGTCCGTGACACAACCGATGTGGAGGTGTTTATCCCAGTACCAGCAGAGTATTATTGTGATGCTGACGATATGAATATTGTAATTTCTCATCGTCTGGAATTGGAGATGCACAGCCCGAGTTCGTCGGTGATGGAATTTGAGGTGAACGGTCAAACCGTCATAACCACAGTAGCCTTTGAGATGAGTGGCATACGAATCAAGACTCAGGGTATAAATGCCCAGGTGTTGAAATACCTGCGTACAAACTATGGTGATGGTATTACCTTTGAGGTGTGGAACTACTATAATTCGACTTATAATCGCGATCAGCTGAAATATATGCTTGACCAGTCTACGGTGTCGTTTACCAATAATCCATATCAATACATCAATGCCTTCGCCAAACTCGACGGAGTGGTAAATCCTCTGGATTGCGTCGTCAGTCCTCCATCTCCCTATGTCAGGACAGCGACGAACGATGGTACGACAATAGGTAACTATAATGTTATTTATACAAATGGAAACTGATTCGATCAACGGTCTGCTATATTTGCTCAATTATGTAATGGCGCGTCTGACTCACTGGATGGCCTATCTGAAAGGTGTCTATGCGAGTTATCCTTCGGAAATACAGATTGCTATTGGCATTATCATTGGGTCGATTGTCTTGATGGCGATACTTCTTGTAGCCATGCTTCGACGTTCATACCGGGAATGGCAGGAACGGAAGGCGATGAATAAGATCACAGAGGGTCTTGAGGAAGTCGTGAAGACGATTGTATGGAAAGACAAAGCGCCGGACATGTCGATGGAAGACATTGCAGAATTGGTCAAGAATCAGACTCCTGATGCGCAAGGCTTGTTGAAGACTAAAAGAGACAAAAGACTGTTCTGTCGGATGGTCTATGACTATCTGATTACCGATAAGGGTGAGTTATGCAACATCAACAATCTCCATAACCTTCTCGAGCTGTTTGACATGAAGCGATTCATGGAGGTAGAGATGGATCATGGCGATATGAAGCGGAAGGTTGACACCATGAATATGATGAACATCTTCAGGCTCAACATCAACCCTTGGCTCATCAATACCATCCTACAGTCGAAGAGTCCTCTGGTCTGCCGTCAGGCCATGTATTCCTCTGCGATGTCGGGCGTCGAAAGCAATCTTGACTATTTTGAATCGGAGTTCTTCGACAAAAACAGTTGTACGAAAGATGAAATTGAACTGGGATATGCCTTGGAACGTCGTAAAGAAGCCGGACTGGACCTGCCAAACTTGGCGCGCCTGGCACATTTCCATAAGAATCCGAAGACACAGTGTATCTTTATACGTTTAATGAACCGGTTCCGACAAAACAACTATTGCCATCAGTTGGAAGATTTATTTATGAACAGTCGCGACAAGTCCCTGACTTCTGAAATCGCTACCACCTGGGGATTCCTGGACTATAAGGATGGCGAACGCCTTCTGATAGAGGCCTTGCCTACTCAGTCAGACAAGACGAAGATTGCTTTGATGCAGGCATTGGCACGTTTGAAGACGGGTTCTGCCCTTGATGTCCTGGCCGAGGGGTTTACTAATACTGTCAATCCGGAATTACGTCTGGTAGCTCTGCGCTGTCTGTATAACTATGGTGACGAAGGTCACATGATGTTTGAGCAATTGGAAGAAAAAAGCTCGGAAGGTGATAAGGCTTACTTCGAGTTCTTCCACAAAGAGATTACTCAGAAGTATCTCAAATTGGAGGATGCTCTGGTCTATACTCCCAGCCAGTCAACGGTTTATCACTGGTCGGAAAAGAATTAATCATAGGGAAAGCAAAATAGATATGTGGTATTTATTCAGTTACCTCGTTTTCTTCTATAGTATGGCCATCATGGCCTCCTATCTGTGGCTTTGTATCCAGAGCTACAGGGTACAGAATCGGTTGGCTTTGGAAACGCCGGATGATGCAACGGTCAAGTACATGATCGACAGGTCGCCATTGGCACCATCGGTTTCTATCATTGCTCCGGCCTATAATGAAGAGGTGAATATCATCACGAACGTGAAGTCCTTGCTGTCTCTCGACTATCCCAATTACGAGATTATCATCGTCAACGATGGCAGTAAGGATAAGACGCTGCAGTTGTTGATAGATACTTTTGAGATGGAAACCATTCCATATAACCCTATCTATAAGGTCCCTTGTAAGCCTATTACGGAATTGTACAGGTCCAGAAATGCTGACTATTCCAGACTGGTTGTGGTCAACAAGGTGAACGGTGGACGTAAGAGTGACAGTTCGAATGCTGGCATCAATGTCTGTAAAACCGATTATTTCATTTGTACAGATGCTGACTGTATTGTAGAGCCTATGGCTCTCTACCGTATGATGTGGCCTGTCATGAACTGTCACGAGACCATGATTGGTGTCAGTGGTACGATGCTGATGAGTAACGATTGCGACATCCCGTGGGTGAAACAGTTGTTAAATGAGACGGAAAGGAAAAAAGACGAGGCATCTAAGGCAAAGGAATCGAATGCTATAAATGATAGTGGTGATGAGGGCATTTTGAGTTGGCTTAATAACATACGCAGGGCTGTTGGCTCTTGGCTTGTAAACACGGTTATACTATTTAATCCACTCCCCAAGTTCCAGCAGTTAGAATATTTGCGTTCGTTCTTGATTGGTAAACTGGGTTGGTCGTCACTCAATGCACTGCCGAATATCTCTGGTGGATTTGGTTTGTTTAATACGGAGGTGGCTATCAAGTCGGGAGGCTATGATAACAGGTCGATGGCTGAGGATGTGGATATGTTGCTACGTATGGTGACCTATATGAAAAACCACGGAAGTGTTTACCGATTGGCTCAGGTTCCCCAGGTATGTTGTTGGACGAAAGGTCCGGAAACACTGAAGGGTATCTTCAACCAACGTTCCCGTTGGGCCCGTGGTTTATTTGAGATTGTGGTGAACCATTTCGAGATGTTCTTCAACCGTCATTATGGCGTCATGGGAATCGTCACACTGCCGTATATCTTTATATTTGAATTCTTGGCTTGCGCTATCGAGTTTTTGGGCTATTGTTGGCTGCTTTTCTGGTTGATACCGACAGACGGCGTGAATTGGGACACCTTCTTTATTATATTAGGAATGGTTTATCTCTTCTCATGGGCGATGGCCTTTGTCTTGATGTTCTTTGACTATCGTATCAAGGCTGTGCCGTGGAAAAACAGACTCTGGCGCTATTGTAAATTCTTCATTTATGCGATTCTTGAGCCAATCTATCATCTTTGTCTGACTATTATCTCCATGAGAGGATACATACAGTACATGTTAAATAAAGGACTGGAATGGAAAACTATCGAACGATGATACGCCGCGTGCTGCTAACCCTGTTATTGGCAATCGCCTCTGTCGGCATGACTGAGGCGAAGGATGTCATTAAAGAGCGGGATTGTGTTGAGAAGGCTCAATCCATAGTACAGAGATGTCTGAAAGGTGAAGAGAAATGGAAGAGTGGGCGAGACTCCCTTGAAAAATATGTAAGAATTTACCCAGACAATCCAGAGTTGAACTACTTGTATGGCCTTTACTTCTATTATGGCGCCAGGAATGTTAAGAATGCCCGATATCGTTTCGTAAGGGCTATACAGGCTGATAACCAACATCATAAAGCCAAACAGATGATGATCGCGGTGGAGGATACGCTCAAGAACTATTCCAGCGCCATTTGCTATGTCAATGAGATTCTTGAGGCACAGCCATACGATAAGGGATTGTGGCAAAGGAAGATCAGTCTGCTCCGGAAAATGAATAACCAGGTTGAGGCAGATGAACTACAAGAGCGTATGTCGCGCATTTTTCCGAATGACAGTGATCTGGCGAGGAAAGTGCTCGGACAGAATCAGGAGAAGTGGTCAAGGTTATCGAAGAGAGACCGGCAATCGGAATTGGCCCGTGACTTGGAACTTTGGATAGAGTCGGACAAGACGAAATATGCGAATTACCGTGACCTGACATCTGTCTATCAGAACCTCGGCGAATATGAGAAGGCCATTGAAACAGCCAAACGTGGCCTCCGAAGTGCGACAATGAGTGGTCCACAAAAAGATTCGCTGCTAAGAAAAACTGTTGGCTTGATGACTGAACAAGGACTCTATAATGAGGCAATCAGTCTTGGCAAAGAATACCAGGCGGAAGCCTTGGCCTATCAAGGGATCGCTGAGGATGCACGATTGCATGATGCCTATGAGGCCAATGCAAGGCTTTACGACAAGACGAAGAATCGGGATGCCTTGAGATATCTTGTTAATACGTCAGTCTCACGAGGGTATTATGATGATGCACAGACTTATATCCGGGCACTCTATGGCAATGACTCTACTGCATTGTTGCAGCAACAGTATGGACTGGAGGTACGTATGGGACATGACCAGGCGGCACAAAGTGCATTGATGAAACTCTATCGTCGGAATCCTGATGATCCAAGGTTGAGAGAAGAATATATCGATGCTTTCCAACGTCTGTCCAACAGTGATGTGGCTAACGCCCAGTGGCGTGATGCCGAGAAAGATTTACAGGAACTATATGGTCTGATAAAAGATTCAACACAACATGAATACTGGTTATCGATGATGGTGCGAAGGATGATGACATACGGTCATCTGCAGCGGTTTGATGATGTGAGGAATACCTATCACGAGGCCTGTTCGAAAGTCCCTGAAGATCAGAAGTTATTTGCTTTTGCCCACGAAGATATTATCCTGCCACGTCTTAAGGCCTATGAGGAAGAAGAACGTTATGATTCTGCTTTGGTTGTCGCAGAACAACTTCTGAACGATGTGCCAACCTCTACCACGGCCTTGCGACATTGTATCAATCTGAGTCAGACACTCAAGAAAGATACTCTGTTTTATCAGTATGCCCAGCGTGGATATGAGTTGCAAGTGGAAGAACCATATTACATCACCAAGTATGCAACGGCCCTTAGCCAGCAACGCCAGTACGACAATGCGCTCGAACTGCTCGAGAAGCATAGCAGGGACAGGGCGTATGTCAATCCATCTATCATCAACACACATTCTGGTGTAACTTTGGACCTGTTGAATGACACAACGGTGAAGGTCTCTCAGGATAAGGAGACCATGAGGAGATACGTGGATCGTGCTTTACGTTATGACCCGTTGAATAAGGAGTTGCTTTATTATCTTGGCGTAGCATACGAGAAGAATCACGAATGGGATTCTGCTCATTATTATCAGAGTCGCTATCAACAGCCAGGGAATGCGGAACAACGTGAATATTACCAGCACATGGACTATCTGCAGTTCCGTTCTTTCAAGGAACGCGTAGATGTCAGCTATACACATGCCCTGTTTGACACCCGTCAGGATGATCTGGCTTCAACGGGACATCTCTATTCCATAGCTAAAGTGACTTATGCCCATCTGACAGGAAAAGATACTTATACGGGACAAGTGAGCTATAAGGGTATCGATGGCTATCACGAAGGGAACCTGCATGAGTCGGGTGGGGCGGGACTGGAACTGATGGCACAGTGGGAACATCAGTTCAACAGCCGTTGGAGTGGTATGGTCAATGGTTCATGGTCTAACCGCTATTTTAATAAGTTCGGTTTTAATGCTTCTGCAACCTATGCCCTCGATCATGGTTGGACACCCTCGTTGCGGCTGGGTTATCGTCGTACACCGGAGACCTATATCTACCTTAGTAGCAACAACCGCAATGATGTGGAAAACGAGAAACTTCACCTGTTTATCGCTACCCCATCGGTAATGAAAGAGTGGGGCGAACGTATCCGGACGACCTTGACAACGGACATGGCAGTCATCAGATCTGGTTTCTATTATAATGTAGGATTGAAGGGTAAACTGTTCTTCAACGACGATAACATCTCTTCCGTATCACTCATTACGGGCTTTGGCTCTTTTCCAGAGCTGTCGTTCTTTGAACAGACGGCCTTACGTAATGTGTCGCATACCAACAGCATGATCGGATTTGATGCCCAGATACTTTGTTCTTCGAGACTCTATGTGGGTTTGTCTGGAAGTTGGAATACTTGTTACGACCCTCGTAGGGATGCAAATGGTGTACTCACCGACTCCTACCGGAATATCTATACAATCACGGCTCAGTTACATGTGGCATTCTAAATGGTAATGGTTATGAAGAAATGGATTATACTGACTGTTCTCGCACTTGGTGTTGTTGCCGCCATCTACTGGAGGAACGACATCAGGCAGAAGTGGAATGACATAAAGACCAAAGAGCTCCCCCTCATTGAGGCAAGGGATACCGCTCTGGTGGTATATGATTCCATTCGACATTATTTCCCTGTGGTTCAAGGTGAGACACTGAAAATTGCTTATGCCATCAATAACAAAAGTGAGCATAATATGGTCATACAGGAGGTTCAGACCTCTTGTGGTTGTTTGGTTTCACGTGATGACTTACCCATTTTCATCCTACCAGGAACGACCGGATTCGTCCACGTGGACTTCAATACGACCAAGAATGTGGGCTATGTCTCCCATTATATACAATGCTTCGGCAACTTCAAAAACGCAGATAGCATCAGCATCATTGATGAGGCTGGGAACGAAAAATGGGCCAAATACATAGAGTTACGTTTCGATACCAACGTCGTACCGCCTGCCGACTACAACCACGACTATGAAGAGGTGTGGCACGAGGAGACGGGGATATCCGGTTCTATACGTGACTTTGTCGATGGTAAATCGTCACAAAAGGACTACTGGCTTGACAAAGACACCATACAGAATCGTTGAGGGTCACTCCAAGGTTTTCAAGAAAGACTCAATACTCGCGTATAGCGCATCCTTGCTCTGTTCGTATGTCTTATCCATCAGTGCATGGTGGAACTCTATGACATCGTTTTTGTTGTTTTGTATGATGCGCTCCCACAAGTCACGTTTCTTGGCTTCTTTGTACATGTTCTCTAGTTCTTCCTCCGTAAAGCGAGAACTACCATTGAAGATGCTACTTACATGGATGTAACTGCTGATTAATTTCTTAGTGCTGTCGAAAGTCTCTTTTGCAGTAGCAGCATCTGTATCTTTCATGATTTCTTCTATTCGGTTTTTGATGCCAGACTCTTGGAGTAGTTGCATCGCATACTGCCTGACATCTTCCAAAACCTTATCACGCAACTCCAAGTTCAGTTCCGTTGGAATTTCCTCTGAGTCACGGGTAATATCCTCGAAATAGTCCAGATCGATGTCATTTACTCGCTTCATAAACTGTGGATATATGGTCTCCACTTCATCTGTGATTATATTGTAAAGTCTTTGACTTAATTCTTTTTGCTTCCATTGTTTTATTGTTTATTTTTATATGTTCAATACCGTTTTAAGTCGATCTTTGTAATAATTATCATCGGCAAAGTTAAGGAGGAATCTGGAATCGCACAAATTTTTTCTTATAAAAAATGTTATTGTTCCATATTTCTCTTAATAAGAAACTGTATTCAATGCAATGATTGTTATTTTGTCAATATCACATCATCTTTCCCACATGGTAAGTATATTGTGTCATTCTCCAAAGGAATAGTAGCTTTTACTTGATAGTAAGGCTGTTGCTCATCCAAAGGAATATAGAGTTCCACTTGACCTTCTTTATCAGATAATGCTTTATAGCCCGCTATTTCAACTTCTGTATTGGATACGGCTTTTTCTCTATTGGGATTCCAAATGCGGAAATGAATATTTCCAAACACTGCAGGATTGCGTTTGATGTTAAGTACAATCGCTTTTGACAACACAATGTTCGTGTCTATATCCATATAGTTCTGACATTTAACAATAACACGAACCTCTTTGCCGAGATGTTTGTGGGCAATCTCCCTAAACAGGACATTTTCATCTACAGAATGAATGGTGTCAATTTCTGTTTTATCGCCCAGCATTAATGTAACAACAGCGTCCTTCAATGGAGGTAACTGTTCATTGTGGATGGAAACCTCTTTCAAACCAGCTGTAATATCAACAGATTTATTGATATATGCAGTATAAAGCAATGCACTCACTACAATTATTATACCAACCACCCATGCAATGACTATCTCTGCAAGCCTTATCTTTTGATATGACCAGAGTTGTTCAAACTCTAAGTTTAGCAATCTTGAAATCAACTGCATGTATGCACGTTCTCGCTGTAACCAAGAGCCAATAATTGGCCAGCGATATATGAAGAACATCTTGTCTACATCTTTTTCTTTGATATTGACACCTAATATCTCTCGTTTCTCGCCATCACGCTCTGACCAACGCTTCTCTGCTTCCTTAATAGCAGGATTAAAACTTGCCTCAATGTTCTTTGGGTCACTCTCTATGATATAGAGAAACATTTCGTTTTCTCTTCCGTTTCGAGTGAACCATTCTATTTCTGCTGTTACATATTTCGATTCAGCAGAACGAGGCGAACAAACCACAATCAGATAGTGCGATTTGTCCAGATTCTCTCTCAATTCATCTGTCAAATCGCCAGGCTGAATATTCGTCTTGTCAAGAAAAGCCTCACGAGTAGGTTTCCTCTCCTTTTCATATTGTTTACACAATAGTGTTGGAAGTTTGTAACCATCCAACTTCTTCTTGAGGCTCCATGCCTCTGACAGATCATCAGACTTATAACTGATAAATGCAAAGTATTTGTATCTCTGCTCGTTTGTTTTTGTTTTTTCCATTGTCATACAAATTTTAAATTCATAATGTTAACTCACCATATATTATAAAGAGTTTCAAAGGGCCGTTCGTATTTTAATGCTTCACCCAATTTTTCTATTTCGTCTTCTATCTGTTCAATGATGTAATCAATATCACTGACCATTGGATAATTCTCACCATATAGTTCTAAATATATACCTTGCGCCTTTAGTAACAATGGAATACTTTTCTTGTAGTTCTTTATTTCCATACGGATAGCTGTATGATCATCATATTTAGATATATTCTCAAAGGAATAGCCATACAAACTAGGTGTACATATATTTTCGTCTTTATAATATTCCAGTCCTTTTTGATAATAATAATACGCAATACCTATATTCTTTCCATTATTAATGGTTTTATAAATCTTCAGGGCATTTTCACGATATTCTTTCTTACCACATACTTCGTAAAGCAACATATAGCATTTTGCGATATCTATAAGCGCTGTAGGCGCCATCTTTTTGTATATATTAATAGCCTTCAAAAAATAATCTTTTGCTAGTAATGTATCTCCTTCCCAATCCCCTTCATTAGAATAAATGCCGTTACTAATCGATTTGTACATTTTTCCATAACCGACATAGCAACGTGCCATCTCGATATGATTATCTCCATAGATACTGTCTATAATATTATGAGCAATCTCCAAATAGCTTTCTGCAAAGTATGCAGTTTTATACGATTCTTCACTAATAACTTCTCCAATTCTATTACAACACATAGCATATTCAAGAGATTGCTCCCCATAGAATTTTTTACTTATACCTAAAGCACGTTTGTATCTTACCTCTTCCCTTCCATCGTTTATGAATTCTTTTTCAAAATCAATAGCCTCCAACAGATAGCCAATGTTTATTGTGTCGAGTTCTGATCGCATATCTAGATAGAACGCTGCGGAATCATATTGTTGTGTCAAGCAGTAACGGTCAAAGTATTTATAACAATCAGAAGCTGCATCTTTCAATTTCTTCAATGTCCCAGCTTTGCTGATTTCCAGATTTCTTTGTCTTTGAGACAATAATTCTTCCTCATGAGCTTCAATATGCTGTTCCATTCTAATCTCAGCGATACGCTCCTGCATATTGCCTTTAGAACGAAGTAGTGAATCCGCCTCTGACAAATGTCCATTAATAATAGCTGCACTAATGCGACGGTCCAAGGAGTCCATCTGGTCATAGTCCATCTGTGTGTACTTCTGAACCATTCGACTGATAAGACTTTCATTGTTTTCTTGCTTTAAAAAGAGCATTTGAAGCAAATCACGATATTTATCCTCTGAAATTTGATTCTTTTGCCTTAACTCTTCTATCTCATTCTCTTTTTGCTGTAGCTGCTTCTGTAGGTTTCGTCTTACTTTTCTTTCTGCTGCCAATCTGTCATCTACTAACTGGTTCGGAGTTTCTAATACAAGTACAAGAGGGTTTGTAGAGTAATCATATTGACGTGACAACACTTCGGGATCCATTAAGACATATCCCCGTTTCTGAATGCTTTCCAAATAGTAACTTTTTGAAGGAATCGGGAAGGAAAATGACCCGTCAGATTGACTGAGCACTGGCGTACGGCCCTTAACTTGTATAGTGGCACCTGATATCATAGAACCATGAACGACGATTCCATTTCTATTCAATCGCCCCTTTGTTTTGACGTATCCATTTTGAATCTGTCCAGAGGCCACAAATGAAAACAGTGACATTATACCAATGTACACCGCCTTCATCACAATGGTTATTTTAACCCTCCTTTTACATGTTCTATATATTCTATTACCTATATTCATCTTTCCATTTTAAAAATAAATTCGAGATTTTTCCTTTTTCTTCTTTCCCAATATAATATAGTTCCATCTTTGCACCAAGATTAGATAGGCCCACGGGAAGAAAACACCATTTCGCGATTTAGCAAGTCTTTGTCTTCAGCTCGTATTCATTCTTGAGAACCCTCAGCAACTTAATAGGGTCACCATCTTTCTTATTATATGCGGACAAATGAAACTCACCAGTAGAGGAACTGTTAACAGAATTCACCATCCCAACCATTTGTATTGTCACATTTTCCAAAGGCACACCAGACTTATTTGGCCTACCCAAGGTCTTTACAAGACCCTGTTGTAGAATGTGCTGAGCATAAATAGTGTTCACTACCATATATATACAAAGCGGGATTAATATAAACCTATTCATTCTGCCGTACTGTTTGTGTTACTAATATATAGTAAAGTATCAGAATTCTCACTATTCCATTATTCGCGTATCTTTTTCTTTAGTTCTTCTATTTTTTCCTTTAGAATTTTTGTATTGGGATGTTCCTCACCAAGTTTCTCATTAAAAACTAAATACGCCTTTTCCGCATATTCCAAAGCATGGACGTAATCTTCATTTGCCATATAAAGTGCACTGATATTAGCATAACTTATTGCAATATCAGAATTGTCTTTCCCGTATATGCATTCTTCAATTGTAACAACTTTGTTCATTATCTCTAATGACCTTACAATATCCTTACGCTTAAAGTATACTGAACCAATATTATTTAAAACAATTGCCACCCTAGGATGGATTTCGCCATATACATTCGTTACAATGTGTAATGCGTGGTTATAATTATCAAATGCTAGATCAAGTTCCCCCATATCATCGTATATTGAACCAAGATTGTTGTATCTCATACCTATATCAGGGTGTCCCTCTCCCAAAATTGCTCCACCATACGAAATTGCCTTTTCAAAACAATCGATTGCTTTTGGGAAATCTTTTTTTCTCTTATACACCATTCCCATACTATTATATATCGAAGCCAATTCTACACTATGCACTTCTCCATGTCCAAATTCCTGAATATTAAGAGCTCTCTCCAAGAAAACCAATGCCAAATCATACTTTCCCATCTCCATATATATTACACCAATGTTTTCAACATCCGTGGCAACAAATTCTGAGTTCTTACCTAACATCTGTTCTTTAATTGCCAATGATCTTTGAGAAAAATCCAAAGCCGCCGAATAATCTCCTATAGAATAACATAACGAAGACTTACTTTTGTAAATATCAGCTAAGGCTAAGGTAACTCCATCATTGTTATTGGATTGAATTGAAATCGCTTTTTCAATCCATCTATCTGCTTCATCATATTGAGCCATCTCACGGTAAGTGTCACTGATTCCACCGCATGCTTTTGCGTACTCTTCACTATCCTGGCCAAACAAAAGAGAACTAATTCTAGCTGCACGTTTATATATACTTAGCGCTTTTTTATATAAAGCCATGTATTTTCTCAAAAAATCGCCAGCATTTATCTGCCATTCTACATTTGTTGTGTCTAGACTTGCTCTCAGTTCAATATGATAACAAGCAGAGTCGATATTATGCTGTAGTTTGAATATCTCGAACTTGCTATAACAGTCCTGTGCTAGGTCTTCAAGCTCCTTTTGGGTCAACTCCTTGCTCTTTTCCAGTTTCTTCTGTTTCTTATTGATTTCCTGTTCTGCTTTAGCATCCGCTTCCTGATGCTGGCGCAATGCTGCTATACGAGTGTTAATGTCACCTTTTGTGTTCAATAAAGAATCTGCCTCTGTCAAATTTCCATCAAGAATCAACTGGCTAATACGGCGGTTGAACTCATTCACCTCATCGAAATCCATTCTTGAATATCGGTCAGCCATATCACCAATAAGCTTTTCGTTGCTTTCTTGTTGGGTATATATTTCTTGCATCTTTTTTCGATATTCCTCATCAGTTAACTTTTGTTGTGCTTTCAGCGATTCTATTTCATCTTCTTTCTCCTGCAACTGCCGTTGCAATGTGCGACGAATCTTCTTTTCTGCTGCAAGCTTGTCTTCTACTTGCTGACTGGGCGTTTCTAAGACAAGCACCAGCGGATTCTCTGAATAGGCATACTGATTCGAAAGCACATCAGGATCGGTTAGCACGTACCCTTGCTTCTGCACACTTTGCAAGTAGTAGCTTTGGGCTGGTATTGGGAACGAGAATGTACCATTTGACTGACTGAGAACCGCACTCCGGCCTTTAACGTGCACTGTTGCTCCAGAAATCCTTGTACCAGTAATCACGGTTCCATTACTTGCCAAACGACCCTTTGTTTTCACATAGCCATGCTGGGTTTGAGCATTCAACTGTAGCGTAGCCGTTGTCAATGACAATAATATAGCAAATATTTTTCTCATATTCTCATTGTTTTACTCAAAATAATTCTTTTTCTATCTGGCCTAAATCATTTTATATGCAATTCTTTATGCTTTTGTTACATTTTCTTTTTCACTGTTTCAATATGTTTATTTATAATTTTCACAATAGAATGCTCTTCTCCTAATAATGCAGAAAAAATACTTTTTGCCTTTTCAAGATATTCCAACGAAGAAGAGTATTTGCCCATCTTATAAAAAAGTGTTCCCATATTGGTATAACTTCCTGCCGTCGCTGTATGGTCTTCGCCATAAATCTTCAACCTCATATCCAGTGATTTCTGATAATAATGTAAAGCAGAATCTGTATCTCCCATGTATTTATATACCATTCCAATATTATTATAACTTGTGGCGACATCGGGATGTTCCTCACCGAGGATAGTCTTTGATATCTCCAAGTCTTTTTGGGCATATTCGAGTGCTTTCTGATAGTTATTCAAGGCCTCATAAACTCCACCAATATTGCTGTAAGATGTGCCAACGTCGGGATGGCGTTCACCATAAACATTTAATCTTATGGCTAAAGACCTATTGTATAATTCTAATGCTTTTGTGTATGCAGTGGAGTCTTTCTCATAATCTCCTTTTTTCTTATACAGAAGCCCTTGGTTGTTCAAAACCGTCGCGACATGAGGATCGTTCTCTCCATATTTCTTTATATCCATCGTTAATGCTTTCTCTCCATAAACTAATGCCTTTTCAAAATTGTCTTTTGCATAATATATTTGTGACAGGTTTGAGTATGTTGTCGATAAATCACTTTTGGCATCATCTTTTATACTTTCTGATATTGACAAATCTTTTAGAAAGTATTCTTCCGCCAAATCGTATTTATTCATCATGTAATAAGTGACTCCAATATCACTGTACAATCTAGCTATATCTATGTTTAAACTATCATTAAGTTGATACAAGATATTAATCGCTTTCTCATAATATTGTAATGATGAATCATAATTGCCAATTGCGGCCTCTATTTTTCCAATATTACCATAAGCAAGGGCTATATTCCTTTGTATGGAGTCTGAATTCAATAGCATATTATGCAAAGCAGTTTCGTAATGAATTCTTGCTTGCTTATAATCTGCAAAATAATCCTTTATGAAATCTCCTGCCTCAAATTGCCATTCTACATTCATAGGGTCAAGAGTGGACCTTTTTACAATATAATATGCAGCCGAGTCATTCTGATGCTTCATCTTGAATATCTCGAACTTGCTATAACAGTCCTGGGCCAGGTCTTCAAGCTCTTTCTGAGCCAACTCCTTGCTCTTTTCCAGTTTCTTTTGCTTTTTCTTGATTTCCTGTTCTGCTTGGGCATTTGCTTCCTGATGTTGGCGTAACACGGCAGCACGGGTATTGATATCACCTTTTGCATTAATTAGGGAGTCTGCTTCTGTCAGCTTTCCTTCAAGAATCAGTTGGCTGATACGACGGTTGAACTCATCTACTTCGTCAAAGTCCATCCTTGAGTAGCGGTCAGCCATCTCACTGATCAGTTTTTCATTGCTTTCTTGTTGGGCATACACCTCTTGTAGTTGCTTCCGATAATCCTCTTCGTTTAGTTTGTTTTGCTCTTTTAATGACTCTATCTCATCTTCTTTCTCTTGCAGTTGTCGCTGCAAAGTGCGGCGGATTTTCTTTTCCGCAGCGAGTTTGTCATCAGCTTGCTGTTCCTTCGTTTCAAGCACCAGGACTAATGGATTCTTCGAATACGCATATTGCTTTGATAATACATCAGGGTCTGTCAGTACATAGCCTTGTTTCTGTACGTTTTGCAAAAAATAGTTGTAGGAGGGGATTACCAATGAGAATGTGCCGTTATTTCCACTCACAACAGCATTGCTGCCTTGAACCGTTACGGTAGCACCTGATAATCGTTGACCAGCAATCACAGTTCCATTACTTGTCAAACGTCCCTTGGTTTTCACATAGCCTTGTTGGGTTTGGGCGAAGGATGTTGTGATTGCCAATGACAATGTTAAAACTAAAACAAATATCCTTTTCATATCTTTGAAATTTTGGTTTTATTATGAACTTCTGTCCGTTAGCTGCGTATATCTCCGCATGACCTTCGAGTCTTCTTCAAATGCACAATGAATCCACATCAATGTTCCATAGGACATCCAAAGGAGGACTAATGAAACACCAAAGGATGCTCTAAGGAGCAACGAAGCGAGACAAGGCAAACAGTTCGCTTTCAGCTGAATCCTCCGCTTGTAACTGATGAATGCAAAATATTCTTTTTCTTGTACCATATCTAAAAATGACAAATAACCTCTTCTTAATTTATTTCCCATTTGAA
>Ga0247611_10002750_pt1 | contig 27474 bp, 17 predicted proteins | sample 177DNAGHGhighgp2_FD_192422 | JGI IMG/M metagenome (GOLD analysis project Ga0247611, IMG submission 192422) | Sheep rumen microbial communities from Palmerston North, Manawatu-Wanganui, New Zealand - 1770 DNA GHGhigh gp2 | ecosystem: Host-associated > Mammals > Digestive system > Stomach > Rumen... | reverse complement strand
CCATTCTCCATCCGAATTGGTAGTAATCGGATTGTAGGCCATAAGACCCTCGCGGATGGAACTCCAGTTCCAAGTAACCGTAGGTTGAGTCAGCGGCACTGCCGTATATCTCAAGGTGAAGGTTGCCGAGACAGGTTCTCCATTGACAGTACTTATTCCTGAGACAGTAAGCGTAGCCTGATGATTCGTATTTTCTGTCACCGGAGTTTCACGATGCGCACTAAAAGTAAGCGTCTGAGACACTTTGCTTAAATTGACGGAACTTGGGTTAAACTCAAATACTCCGTCCGGGTCACTCCATACCTTTTGCAAATCGGTAACTTGTGAGATTAACAAATTAGCCGTTACATCCACTTTGTTAGTTCCGATAATATTGCCAAAGGAATAAATCTCATCGTCGCTGGGTGAGTCATCCGCTGCAAACGTGATGATTGAACCTTCTTCACAACGGCCACTTAAAGCAATGTCATGCGTATCCGTCTGAGCTCCATTAGCTGCTGTATAACTCGCCACAATACGCAAGGTCGCCGTATGCTCACCGGCTACGGTTGGGGCATAGTGCACATCAAAGGCGCTTAAGAAATTATCAGTAACATAGTTGCCGGAATACGATTGCGTTCCATTGGGGAACTTAAATTGATTCGCATTATCGCCAATAATGGTAGCCGTCCAAACCGTCTTAGTAGCAGTGGCTCTTTTGGCCATAGTGTTCGCATTGGTAACAAGCAGTTTGTTAGCCAAACGCTCACGTTCCGATGCTGCCACATCCATTCCTACATAAAATCGCTCCACTATTTCTTCATTTACGCGATTCCAATCCAATGCAGACACTACGGTTGAGAAGGTAGGCTGCAAGTTTACATTAGCATTAGCAGTACCGGTCTTTGACGTGGCATTATCTTTTGACGTCAGCGTAATAGTAGCCGTTTCGATAGGAAGACCATGCTTATTTTCTGCCGTATAGTGTACAGGCACCGTTACCACGTTACCGGAACGGGTAGGGATTCCTATTTTAAGCTTCGTGTTACTGCTTGTCCAAGTGAAATTTGAAACCGTTCCCTGTCCCGACACATTAAATGTCACAGAGGCTTTCCCCTTGTCTGTCGGCGCAGTGATGGATATTGTTCCGTCTGCTTTTTTGCTCGATACAGAACATCCTTTAATACTCTCCTCCGGAATAAAGTACCATTCTTTTCCTGAATTGCTGGACGGTCCATACGAAATGCTTGCGCTTGTGGTTGCGCTGGTACCCAAGTATAAACGCTTGGAATCACCTTTCTTATATATGTAGTAATATTTTTTACCTGATGCTGTTCCCGCCTCTGTTATAGCTATATTGGATTGCGCAGAAGTTGATACACTATACATAGACGAGCTCATGTACCACGTCTTGCCACCGAATGGATCAACAACCTTTATCTTATAATACCCTGATGTAGTACCGTTTTCAAGCTTAAACAGCACCGCTTGATTTCCTCTTTCCGTTGCCGAAGAACCTGTAGTCGGACCTAAAGTAATAGAAGTTCTAGTAGGATCAAAACTGGTAACAGAAGTACCTTGAAAACATATAAATCTGCCACGCGTTTTGTTGTAGATGTAATAGTTCTTCCCAACTTCCGGTTCCACTGCATAATCAGTCCATGTGGGTTCAGCTGCCTCTACATAATTACTTCCTAACAGCAACAACATCGCTGCCAGAAATGTTTTAAAGTAAGTTGAAAAAGTTTTCATTTGTTTATTTTTGTTTTTATTGGTAGTTGTCATCAAAGTTGGTCACGTGGCGGCATAGGTGTGGAAAATGAAATTTTTCTCAATTCGGTACAAAAGATATGACTATACCACACCTATGCACCCTGCCACCATTATGTCATTTTTCGTTATTAATGATATAATAAGGTTCATGCGCATGCGCGCAACTATATACGCGCCAATAAGCCATATACACAAAAAAGCGTGAAGTCCGCTCATTCTTCACGCTCGACAAGGGCTTCGCAATCCCCGAATAAAGTAGAAAAACAACCGAAGTCCACGCCCGATATGTACAACCCGCCCACCCGTATAACTCGGGCAAGGACATCACTATTTAATACATATCCACGAGGACATTCATCGTTGTTGTCCGGACTTTATTCTTTAGAATGTTGCGAAGATTCTGTCGAGTCGCAAACAACGTCAATAAACGCCTGTTATGTCACCGCTTTTTTACGCTGCCGGTGCCAGCGAAATTTGTCGATTTATCCAAATTCTCTGCAAAGGTACAATATAATTTTGAATTGTGCAAACTTTTTCGGAATAAAATCCAAAAAATCTAATACTTTTTCGGAATATAGCCCCAAGGAGCGTGGTTCTCATTCACGGAATTATCGCAGGACTTCCTCGGGTCTTCCTTAGGTCGTTCTCGGGACGTGGTCCCGTGATGGTCGCGTTATTGACCCGACATAACCAGGTAATTATAGCGATTTAATAAACAGCAAACAAATATTTGCAGTATCTTCGGCACGCCCTTATTCATAAGAATAAGGAATCCTCCGAAGGTACAGTCGCACGTTTGTGCAAATAACAAGTATTTTCCGCTAAAACCTTAAATAAATTTATATTTTATCGTAAAATTCTTGTTTATTTCAAATATTTGTTGTAACTTCGGACTCCGCCTGCTTCGCATTCCCCCGAATTTACGTTCGCACTATCGTGCAAACTACAATCTTTTTAGCAAAGAAAAGCACACTTAAGCAAGCTTAGACTACTTTTTTTGCTAAAAATCTTGCAAATTTGAAAAATTTGTAGTAATTTTGCAGGCGCAAAGTGTAATGAGTACGATTTGTGCGATATCGACGCCTTACGGAACAGGCGGCATAGCCGTCATCCGTGTGTCCGGCAAAGAGAGTGTATCCCTTGTGGATACGCTCTTTAAAGGTCGGAAGACCCTGGCGGAAGCAAAACCGGGTACGGTACATTTCGGCCGTATCCAAAAATCGAGAATCGAAAATCGAGAATCGAAAATCGAGGTCCTCGACGAGGTGCTGTGTTCCGTCTTCCGGGCACCGCACTCGTTCACGGGCGAAGATGTCGTAGAGATCGCCTGTCACGGGTCTCTCTATGTGCAGCAAGAGTTGCTGCGCTGGCTCATCGACGCGGGCTGTAAGGCGGCGGAGCCGGGTGAGTTCACGCGCCGCGCGTTCCTCAACGGTAAGATGGATCTGACCCAGGCGGAGGCGGTGGCAGATCTGATTGCCGCGCAGTCCAAGGCCGAGAAAGATCTGGCACTCAGTCAGCTGCGCGGATCGGTATCCTCCGAGTTGGCTTCGCTACGCGAACGATTGTTGCATTTCACCTCCCTCATCGAACTCGAACTCGACTTCGCCGACCACGAAGAGTTGGAGTTTGCCGATCGCACGGAACTCAAGGCCTTAGCGGCAGAGATAGCCACCAAACTGGCATCCCTGATAGCGTCCTTCCGCACCGGCAATGCCATCCGTCACGGTATCCCGGTCGCGATCGTAGGCGCACCGAATGTCGGCAAATCGACGCTGCTCAATGCGCTGCTCGGCGAGCAACGTGCGATCGTGAGTGATATCCAAGGTACAACCCGCGACACGGTGGAAGACACGCTCATCCTCGACGGCATTCTGTTCCGACTCATCGACACCGCCGGCCTCCGCGAGACGAACGACACGATCGAGAACATGGGTATCGAACGCAGCCGCCAAGCATTGCAACAAGCGCAAATCATCGTGCTTGTTAATGATGGAATGAGCGCACCTCCGGTGCTCAATGATGAAATGGTGAAAGGAGTCGTTATTAACGTGCTCAATAAGGCGGATTTAGGGGTTACGGGTGAAGGGTTACGGATCTCAGCCAAGAACAACGACATTGAGCCGCTCAAGCAGGAACTCGTGCGGATCGCGAAGGCATCGATGGAGACCTCGGCGGTGATGCTCAGTAATGCCCGCCATTACGAGGCCGTCAAGCGGGCACATGCCGCGATAGAGCGTGTGCAAGAGGGACTGACCCAAGGTCTGTCCGGTGAACTGCTCTCACTCGATCTGCAGGACTGCCTGAACGCACTCGGCGAGGTGACCGGCCAGATCACCAACAGCGAAGTATTAGCAAATATTTTCAGTAAATTCTGTATAGGTAAATGATTTTATCCATGACCGGCTATGGAAAGGCCGAAACAACTTTCCGGGGACATAAACTGATCTGCGAGATCCGTTCGCTCAACTCCAAATCGATGGACTTAGGCACGCGTCTGGTGCCCCAACTGCGGGCGCACGAACTCGACATCCGCACCATCGTGACGCAACGCCTGGAGCGGGGGAAGGTAGATCTCTTCATTAATGAAGAGACATTGGACAATGGAAAATTGAAAATTGAAGATTTGCAACCCATCAACTGGGCGGCGGCGGAGGAGTATGCGCGGCAGTACAAGGAGCGGTTTGGCTCCGTGCCGGCAGAGGTGATGGCCGCCATCCTGCGTTTCCCGGACGTACTCGAGCAGCAGGAAGATACCTCGGATCTCACGGAAGACGAATGGAAGGACGTACAAGCCCTGCTCAACGACGCGATCGATGCCTTCATCGCTTTTCGTACCCAGGAAGGCGCGGCGCTGCAAGCGATGTTCACGGAGAAACTCGACGGTATCGCAGACTTGTTAGCGCAGGTAGAACCGTTTGAGAAGGGTCGGGTAGCGAAGATCAAGGAACGTTTGGAGGCCAACCTCGCCCAACTGAGTGCCGAGACTCAGGCGCAGATAGACCGTAACCGCCTCGAGCAGGAGATGATTTACTACCTCGAGAAACTCGATATCACCGAAGAAAAAGTGCGCCTCACCAACCACATCAGGTATTTCCGTGAAACGATGGACGGCGAGGGTAGCGGTGTCGGCAAGAAACTCGGCTTCATCGCCCAGGAGATGGGGCGCGAGATCAATACGCTCGGCTCCAAATCCAACCAATCGGAGATGCAGATCATCGTGGTCAAAATGAAAGATATACTGGAGCAAATTAAGGAGCAGGTCCTTAATGTGCTCTAATTGGTAATTGCTAATTGGTAATTTATGATTTACATTTTTTGTGCGCCTTCGGGCAGCGGTAAATCGACGATGGTGAAGCATCTGCTGACCATGCATCCGGATCTGTTTGAACTGTCCGTATCCTGTACCACCCGTGCGCCGCGTGGCGAAGAGGTACACGGTCGCGAGTACTATTTCATCTCCGTGGAGGAGTTCCAGAAACGCATCGAGAACGATGATTTCATTGAGTTCGAGCAGGTGTACGACGGCCTTTATTACGGTACCCTCAAAGAGGAGATCGACCGTATCGAAGCGGCCGGAAGACAGGTGCTGTTCGATGTGGACGTTAAAGGCGGACTGAACCTCAAACGAATCCTCGGCGATAAAGCTACCTCGATCTTCATCTGCCCGCCGTCACTCGAAGAGTTACGTCGTCGTCTGGAAGGACGTGGCGACACGAGCCCCGAGATGATCGAGAAACGGTTGGCCAAGGCCGAGTTCGAGTTGAGTTTTCAACCCCGGTTCGACAAGGTGGTCGTCAACGATGACCTGACGCATGCCTTCGAGCAGTTAGATGCAATTATTGACGGCAAGTAAAATTTGAAATTTGAAATATAGCGAAGCTATAGAATACCTCTATAACGCGCGCCCGCCTTTTCATCAGGTGGGTGCGAGTGCATATAAGCCGGGCTTGGAGACCACGCTCCGTCTGATGGCGCATGTGGGTAATCCGCATCTGCAGCTTCAAGCGATCCATGTAGCCGGCACGAACGGAAAAGGCTCGACTTCGCATCTCATCGCTGCGGCGCTGCAGGCTTCGGGACGTAAGGTAGGGCTCTTCACCAGTCCGCATCTGGTCTCGCTCACCGAACGCATCCGCATCAACGGCGTTCCTATCCCCGAAGAGGTAGTGGCGGCGTTTGTAACCGAGCACAAGGATTTCCTCGATGCGCTGCAACCCTCTTTCTTCGAGACCATGACCGCACTCGGTTTCTGGTATTTCGTGCAGCAGAAGGTTGATATCGCGGTGGTCGAAGTGGGACTCGGCGGACGACTGGACAGCACAAATGTGCTGACACCGATCTTATCCGTCATCACGAACATAGGTCTCGATCACACGGAGTTTCTCGGCAACACCCTCACGCAGATAGCACGCGAGAAAGCGGGCATCATCAAACCCGGTATACCGGTCGTGATCGGCGAATCCCACCCGCAGACGATGAATGTGTTCCTCGCCAAAGCGCAGGAGTGCGGTTCGGAAATCTATTTCGCCGACCAGTGCGAGTATCTGCGACGTACGCGCCTGAAGACAGCACCGGAATGTGAACTGAAAGGAAACTACCAGGAACATAACCTGCAGACGGCTTTTGTCGCCCTGCGGGAATTAGGAATTAAGAATGAAGAAATAAGAAAGGGCTTTGAGAAAGTCTGTACGATGACGGGGCTGCGGGGACGATGGGAGGTACTGCAAGAACAGCCGCTCGTGATCTGCGACACGGGACATAATTCGCACGGTATCCAATACGTCGCGCGGCAACTCAAGGACTTACAGACCAACCATATATGGCTGGTCTTCGGCATGGTGAACGACAAAGATACGGAGGTGGTGATGCGGCTCTTGCCTGCGGGCGAGCGCTATCATTATATCTTTACGCGCCCGAACACATCACGTGCACGCAGCGCACAAGAGATGCTGCGTCTGTGGGGCAAAGAAGGAATAGCGATCGAAGATCCGCAGGAAGCCCTGAACTATGCACTCGATCATGCCGCACCCGAAGATGCGATCTTCATCGGCGGCAGCAATTACCTTGTTGGCGAAGCTCTGTCGACGAGATATCAAAGTAAGGAGCTTCGCTAAGGAAGCGAACCTCCTTGACCGGCTTCGCCTGAAAGACCGTTTCACTGTCAGACCGCTCCGCTGTTAGATTTCGCGGATATACAAAGATTCTGTAATTTTCCAGAATATACTCATACTCCCTCCATTGATCGAAGATCGCCAGATTATCTTCGCCGATAACCAGACTGAACTCGTGCTGCGGATACGCTTTCTGCAGTTCGCGCAGCGTGTTGGCGGTATAGGAAGGGCGGGGTAGAGAGAACTCAAAATCCGAAGCTACGAGTCCGGGTATGTCCTTAATCGCTTCCCTTACTGCCGCTAACCGCTCCTCTTCGGGGGCTAAGATACCGGCGGGTTTGAGGGGATTATTGGGCGTGACGAGCAGCCACAGTTCATCGAGGTCCGTGTGCTCCACCACCCATCGTGCCAAGCCCACATGCCCGAAATGCACGGGGTTGAAACTGCCGCCGTAGATGCCTATTCTCATTGTTTGGTGATCGGATTAAACTCCAGTATGCCGTCCATCCGCTTCTCGCTCAACCATTTATAGAAGCACGGGGTGACATGCACCGCATTGGACCGGCTGGTGAGTGCCACCTGGTGCCGGTTCATGGGGTTGAAGATCGACACATGCAGCCGTCCGTTGCCCCGGTTGGCCTTGATCACATCCGCAAGCTCATCGATCAACTCGTTATTCAGCGTCTCGAGGTTGAGCCGTATATTGAGTCCTTCGGTGCGCTGGTCCTGTACCTCATTGAGCATCGTCACCTGTTGCACCACGAACTCAAACTCCGCCTCTTCGTCCTTGGCCTCGCGGAACCATTTCTGTCCGGATCCCTTCTGCTGCACGACACCCGTCACAAGCACGTACAGATCCTTGAGCATCATATGGGCGAACTGGCTATACGCGTTGCCAAACAGCGCGAACTCGTACGTTCCCGTATAATCGGTCAGCACATAGCGGCCGTAGGGATTGCCTTTCTGGCTGATGCGCTGCTCGGCGGAGGTGATGATACCGCCCAAGAGGCAGGCTTGGTTCTTATGTTGGGTGATGAACTGCGAGGGTAGTAGTTTTGTCTCGTCGGGTTCCGCCGCCAGCTCCTGTTTGATGCGTACCTCCGCATCCTTGCGTACATCGGGCTTGCGCCAGAGCTCGAACTGCGTCAACTCATTGGCCGTCACGTTGCACAGCTCGCGCACCTCGTACTCGTACTCGTCCAGCGGGTGAGCGGAGAGGTAGATACCGATGAGGTCTTTCTCTTTATTGAGCCGCTCGATCGTGTTCCACCGCGGCACTTGCGGCAACTCGGGGTGCTTGATCTCGATCGCGATATCGAAATCGGAGAAGAGCGAGTTGGCACTATTGGCTTGGTCTGCCTGCCATTTCTGACCGTAGTTCATCAGCAGGTCGAGACCCGTCAGACCATCCTCGTTCAGGCCGAAGAACTGCTCGCGGTACAGGTCCTCGAAGCACTCGAAAGCACCCGCCTGCGCGAGGTTCTCGATCGTCTTGCGGTTGCAGGACTGCAGGTTGACGCGCTCCAGGAAATCGTAGATATCTTTGTATTTGCCGTTCTTCTCGCGCTCGGTGATGATCGCTTCTGCAGCACCCTCACCGACACCCTTGATGCCTCCCAAACCGAAACGGATCGCTCCTTCTTTATTCACCGTGAAGGTCAACTCGGACTCGTTCACGTCGGGCTCCAGCACACTCAAGCCGAGTGCTTTGCACTCGTCCATCAGTTTGGTGACCTCTTTGATATCGTCCTTATGGACGGTGAGGTTGGCGGCCATGAACTCGGCGGGGTAGTGCGCCTTCAGATAACCCGTCTGGTACGCCACCCACGAGTAGCACGCCGCGTGCGATTTATTGAAGGCGTACGAGGCAAATTTCTTCCAGTCCTCCCAGATCTTGGTCAGGATCTTCTCATCGTGACCGTTCGCCTTGCCGCCCTCCATGAACTTGACTTGCAGCGACTCCAGCACCGCCATCTGTTTCTTACCCATCGCCTTACGGAGCTTGTCGCTCTCGCCGCGGGTGAAGTTAGCCAGCAGTCGGCTCAGCAGCATGACCTGCTCCTGATAAACCGTGACACCATAGGTGTCCTTGAGGTATTTCTCCATCACCGGGATGTCGTACGTCACCTCTTCCAGACCCTGCTTACGTTTGATGAACTGCGGGATATAATCCATCGGCCCCGGACGATACAGAGCGTTCATCGCGATGAGGTCTCCGATAACGGTCGGTTTGAGTTCACGCAGATATTTCTGCATTCCGGCGGACTCGAACTGGAACACCGCTACCGTTCTTCCTTCCTGGAATAGCTTGTAGGTCAACTCGTCGTCGATGGGTATATGATCGATGTCGATATCGATACCGTGTGCTTTCTTGATGTTACGCAGACACTCTTTGATGATGGTCAGCGTGATAAGCCCGAGGAAGTCCATCTTGATCAGACCCACACTCTCCACCACATGCCCGTCGTACTCCGTCACCAGCACCCGTTTCTTGCTATTCTTATCCTCCACCGAAGACAGCGGTGCGAAGTTCGTCAGGTCATCCGCACCGATGATCACGCCGCAGGCATGGACACCCACTTGCCGGATCGTGCCTTCGAGCCGTGCCGCGTACTCCAGCATCGAGCGCGTGTTAGGATCACCGGTCTCGTACTCGCGTTTGAGCTCGTCGATATACTTGTAGCAGTTCTTGAGGTTCACCTTCGGTTTCTTGGCATCCTTCGGCAGGTTTTTCAATACCGAGTCCGGGAAATCGCGGTCCGGCACGTAACTCTTCAGCTCATTCACGAATGCCAACGGCACTTGTTGCACACGACCTACATCCGCCAAAGCACTCTTCGTCGCCATCTTACCGTAGGTCACGATATGCGCCACATGCGTCTCGCCGTACTTACGGCTCACGTAATCGAGCACCTTGCCGCGTCCGCAATCCTCGAAGTCGGTATCGATATCCGGTAGCGAGATACGGTCGGGGTTCAGGAAACGCTCAAACAGCAAGTCGTACTTAAGCGGGTCCAGATCCGTGATCTTCAGACAATACGCCACCACCGATCCCGCGGCACTACCACGACCCGGACCAACCGACACATCCAATTCCTCACGCGCCGCGCGGATGAAGTCCATCACGATCAGGAAGTAACCCGGGAAACCCATCGAAATGATGGTGTTGAGCTCGAACTCGATACGCTCTTTCAGTTCCTCGTCCGTCGCCAGACGCTCCTCGCCGTAACGCTGCTTCGCACCTTCCATCGTCAGGTAGCGTAGGTACGCACTCTCGAATGCCAAACGGTCGGGATAGTCTTCCTCCTTGCCGAAGCTCTCGGGGATGTCGAACTTCGGCATGATCGGTCCGTGGTCGATGTCGTAGATCTCCACTTTGTCCACGATCTCCTGCGTGTTCTCCAGCGCCTCGGGGATATCGGCGAAGATAGCTGCCATCTCGTCCGGCGTCTTGAGCCATTCCTGCTTGGTATAGTGCATTCGGTTGACGTCGTTCACGTAGTGGTTCGTGCTCAAGCAGATCAACCGGTCGTGCGCCTCCGCATCCTCTTCGTTCACGAAATGCGCATCGTTGGTCGCGATGATCTTGATGCCGTATTTGCGGGCCAAGTCGATCAGCACAGGGTTCACCTGTTTCTGCCGCTCATAGACCTCTACATCCGCACCGGGCTTCTGCGTCTCGTGGCGCTGGATCTCGATATAGTAATCCTCCCCGAACAGGTTCTTGAACCATTTTACCGTCTCTTCCGCTTCGCTGAAATCGCCACCCTTGGCGAGACCGTCCAGTATCTTCTGCGGCAACTCGCCACCCAGACAGGCCGAACAGCAGATGATGCCTTCGTGCCATTTCTCCAGCAGCTCCTTGTCAATACGCGGCGTGTGGTAGAACGCATCCGACATGTACCCGTGCGACACCAGCCGGCAGAGGTTATGATACCCCTCCATGTTCTTCGCCAGCAGGATCAGGTGCCAACCCGAACGGTCGATCACGTACGTACGTCCCTCGCCGTTCACGGCTTTGTCGTCATTCATCGAATGGCGGCCGCGACGGGCACAGTAGGCCTCCGTGCCCACGATGGGCTTGAAGCCTTCTTTCTTCTTGCAGTAGTCCAGCAGGTCCTTGATGCCGTACATGTTTCCGTGGTCTGTCAAGGCCACCGCGTTCATGCCGGAGTCGATACATTTATCCACTATCTCCTCTACCTTACTTAATCCGTCCAGCAGCGAGTAGTGCGAGTGCACATGTAAATGCGTAAAGTTCATAAATCCCAAATTTGGCTGCAAAGTTACACAAAAAAAATGACATACGCAAAAAATTTTTTGCATATATCGAAAAAAAGTCGTACCTTTGCGCCCAAATTGTGTTCATATGGCTAAAATATCAAAACCGTATTTGGATCAAGAGGGTAGAGCGTTACCGTACCCGTGGTTGATCAACCTCATGTTGATGATCGTGGGCGGTTCGCAGACCATTCGTCTTCGTTTCTGGAGCCGTAAACCGCGGCATATAGCCGAGAAGACGCTGCGCGATATCCTCACCATCTCGCGCGACACGGTCTATGGGCGCGAACACCATTTCGATCGCATCCTGTCTGCTACCACGGCAGAGGACCTCTTCCGTCTCTACCGCCTCTATGTGCCGGTGAATAACAGTTTCGAGACCCTGCGTCCGTACGTGGAGCGGCATAAGCACGGCGAGGAGGATGTGCTCTTCCCCGGCAAGCCGGATATGTACGCGACCACTTCAGGTACGACCTCGGAGCCCAAATGGATCCCCATGACCCATAAGTACCTCAAGGACGTGTACGGCAAAATGAGTCATGTATGGACGTGGAACTTCGTCAAGCACCGCAGTCGTATCTTCGGCGGACATATCTTCACCACGGTCGGCAAGGAATGCGAAGGCTACGCGCCGGACGGCACCTTGTTCGGTGCGGTGAGCGGCGTGCTGGTGCGCGATATACCGCCTATCATCAAGAAACATTACACGGGTCCGGCAGAGGTCATGTCCATCCCGGACTACACGGCGCGTAACTATGTGCTGATGCGCCTGGCGATGCAGCATCGCGATGTGACCCTCTGGGCGACTGCCAACCCCTCCACAATATTGGAGCTGTTGCGCGTGATGAACGAGAACCTCGAAGAGATGATTAATGATATCGAGAAGGGAACGATATGCGAAGATTTCGAGATCCCGTTCGAGATACGTGCCGTGCTCGATGCTTACATCAGTCCCCGGCCCGAACGTGCAGCAGAGCTGCGTAAGATCCTCGCCGAGACGGGCCATATGTACCCCAAGGATTTCTGGCCTTGGTTGCAGTATTTCAGCACGTGGAAATGCGGCAACACCAAGATCTACATGGATAAGTTCATGGACCAGTTCGATTGGAACAAGACCTACTACCAGGAGTTGGGCTATATCGCGACCGAGTGCCGTTTCGGCTTCTCGCTGGACGAGACGAACGAGTCGGTGCTCTTCCCGCAGTTCCATTACTACGAGTTCGTGGAAGAGAGCGAGTTAGACAGCCCGCACAAGCATTTCCGGCAGATCGACGAGCTGGAGCTCGGCAAGCGTTATTGCGCCTATGTGACGACCTATTCGGGCCTGTTCCGGTACAACATGAACGACCTTGTGGAGGTGGGCGGTAAATACAAAGAGACCCCGACCGTGCATATGGTGAGCAAGGTGAACGGTATCGTGTCCATGACGGGCGAGAAACTGTACGAACCGCAGTTCATGGACGCTGTCCATCAGGCCGAGGATGAAACCGATATCAAGACCAAGTTCTTCGTCGGTTTTGCGGACGTGGAGGAGTCCAAGTACCATTTCTACTACGAGTTTGTGGATGAGAAGATACGGCAGGAGCAGGCGGAGGCGTTCACCAAAGTGGTGGACGAGAAGCTGCAGCATATCAACCTCGAGTACGAATCCAAACGGCAGTCTTTCCGTCTGCACGAGCCCGAGACGCACATACTCCTTTCAAACGCGTACGCGCGTTTTAAGGCAGCGTGTCTGAAGGACGGTTTCCGCGACGGACAGTTCAAGTTCAACCTGCTGATGCAGGATGAGAAGCGCCGCACGAAATTCAATATGCTGCAACGCCTCGAGTCGCGCTTAGATAAGATCAGTGAAAACGTTATTAACCGAGCCAATAAGATCGATGACAGACAAAAAGAACGTGCCCAGCGACGCACTGAACGGCGTGCAAAACGTCGTGCTTGATCTGGACGGCACCCTGTATGACAAGACCGGCTTGGCCAGACGGATGGTGCGCCGCCTGTGGTGGTGCCTGCCGCTCTTGGCCGCCGAGCGTCTGGCGCGCAAGAACATGCACTATGTCCAGTACGCCTCGGAGGAGGAGTTCTTCGGGACTTTCTTCCGCTATATGTCCCGCGGACACTGGTGGGGCGTCGGTGTTGCCGCGACCTGGTACCACACGGTCTATATGCCGGCGATGATCCGGCTCATCAGGCGATACCACCATCCGCGACCCGAAGTGATGGCCTTGATTGAGGAAGCGAAGGCGAAAGGGCTGACGCTCGCGATCTATTCCGATTATGGCTGCGTGGCAGAGAAACTCGAGGCTTTGGGCATCGATCCGTCGCAGTTCGAGTTGATGATTTCGGCACCGGAGTTAGGTGCGCTCAAGCCCTCCGAGCCCTGTGCGAGACACGTGCTGGAACTGCTGCAGGCGAAGCCTGAGACGACGCTCTTCGTCGGTGACCGCGACGATAAGGACGGAGCGAGCGCAAGAAGCGTGGGAGCGAAGTTCTTGCTTATTTGAGATTTGAGATTTGAGATTTGAGATTTCATGGAGAATAAACGATACCAGGATTTGAAAGTGCGCCCGGGGACGTATGTACCGCCGGTGAACATAGCCTACCCGGAGGACGATCCGTACGTGGGGCTGTATCAGCCGGTCTATGACCGGGATTTTCCGGCCGTCGATGCGAGTTATCCGTATTTCGACGAATCGCCGAAGACACGCCGGCTCATCTTCCGGTGCTATGCATTTATTTTGCCGCTCTTGGGCTTTATCTTGCGGTTCAAATACGGTCTTCGGTGGCAGATAGAAGGGGAGAAGAGATGGCACCGCTGTGCGGGACCGGTACGTCGGTGGTTGAAGCAGTATGACCTGAGTCACGGTGCGATCACGATCGCTAACCACTGTTACCGTCATGACTGCGCGTCGGTGCTCACGGCTATCCATGCGCAGCGTCACACGCGTATCCCGATGTTCGCACCGAACTTCCGCACCAAAGATCAGATCTTCCTGCGCATGGTGGGCGGTATACCTATCCCGGCACCGGAAGCAGGCCTGAGTGCGATGAAAGCCTTCAATGCCGCCTTCGATCAGTACAACGCGGAAGGATACTGGTTTCATATCTTCCCCGAGGCCAAACGATGGGACTGGTACAAGCCACTGAGGCCTTTCCAGAAGGGCGCTTTCACGATGTCATACAAGTATAACAAACCGATCCTTCCTTGTGCGGTGACTTACCGCGAGCGGACGGGTATATGGCGGCTCTTGGGACCCAAAGACGAACCCCTGACGCAGGTGGTTATCGGAGCACCGATCTACCCGGATACGACGCAACCCCGTGCCGCCGAAACGGAGCGCTTGTTGAACCTTACACACGAAACAATATGCCGTTTAGCGGGAATAGAACACAATACGTGGCCTAGCTCGCTCTAATACTCGCACGACTTCAGGCACAGCCTTCGTAGAGTGCTACGTATTGAGCTTCGCTTTTCGGTCGGCAAAACAAGTTTTACCTCCCGAGATTTTAAAATGAAGAAACCTCTCCCTATAATAGCTCTTTTGGTATCAATGCTCATCTGGTCGGTGAGCGGTATCGCCATCAAGCACGCTTTAGCCGTACTCCCACCGTTCACGATGATCGTGATGCGGTTTGTACCTTCGGTGCTGCTGATGCTCTGTATCGGATTGATCTGCCGTAAGAATCCGCTGTTCGGATTGCAGAAAATGGACATAAAGGACCTGCCGTTGTTTCTGATAGCGGGTTTTTGTCAGCCGTTCTTGTATTACCTGCTGGAGACCTTCACCTACGATGCGCTCAACAGCCCGACGATTGCCGAGACTTTGCTTTCTACGAGTCCTCTGTTAAGTCCGATTTTTGCCGCCATACTACTGCGTGAGCGAGTGACGAAATACAACATTGTGGGAATTATCATTTCCACCGTCGGTGTCTTTGCGTTGACGCTCGCCGGAAGCACCCATTATGCGATCGGTAACTACTGGGGTATATTGTTGGCGTTTGCGGCCGTCTCGGCGGCAGTCATCGACTCCGTGATGATGCGCAAGGCGCCACTCCAATACAGCTCGCTGTCCTTTGTGTTCTATACCCAATTGATCAGCCTCTGCTTCTTCCTCCCGATCTGGTTTATCAAAGAAGGACCGCAGACGATTTTAGATTTGAGATTTCAGATTGCAGATTTGGAGGTACAGACGGCGCTTTGGTGCGTAGCGTACCTGACCGTTTTTGCTTCCGTGACGGCATTTATTCTCTTCTGTTTTGCGTTGCGCAAAGTGGGGGTGACGCAAGCGAATGCGTTCAACAATATCCGACCGGTTTTTACCGCGTTATGGATGATTCTTTTCTTCGGTGAACATCTGCCCGCAGCCAAATGGATAGGCATCGGTTTAATCATTTTCGGCCTTTTTGTGTGCCAAAAGCAAGAAAAAGTTTCCAAATCTTAAGATTTATTTGCATATACGAATAAATATTCGTACCTTTGTACGCTTTTTTGTGCTAGAAAATATAACAAACAATTATGCCGATAGAAAATATCTACTCAATTGATTTCTTTTACGACTTGCTGTACATCATGTTTTTGGTGGGCTTTGTCGTGTTTGTATCCCTGTATTTTGTTGATGCCGGTTACGGCAAGATGCGTTCGGAGAAATGGGGCCCGTCGTTAAATAACAAAGTAGGATGGCTGCTGATGGAGTGTCCGGTGTTCTTCGTGATGTTGTACCTCTATTTCAAGTCCTTCCCGCTCTACGGCGGTGTGACCAAGACTGCGCCGTACTGGTTGTTCTTCCTGTTCTTTGAGTTCCATTATTTCCAGCGTTCGTTCGTGTTCCCGTTCCTCTTGAAGGGCAACGGCAAGATGCCGGTAGTGATCATGATGCTGTCGGTGATCTGGAACTTGATCAACGGTTATATCCAGGGTTATTGGCTCTTCCATCTGGCGCCGCAGTACTATCCGGATTTGTACACTTCGTCTTGGGTAACCAGTCCGCAGTTCATCATCGGAACGATCATTTTCTTCACCGGCTGGATCATCAACATGCATTCGGATCATGTGATCCGTCATTTGCGCGAGCCGGGCGATACGAAGCATTACCTGCCCAAGAAAGGCTTGTACAAGTACGTGACAAGTGCGAACTATCTGGGTGAGATCACGGAGTGGCTCGGATTTGCTATCCTCACATGGTCGCTGGCAGGACTGCTGTTCTTTTGGTTCAGTTGCTGTAACCTCGTGCCGCGTGCGAACTCGATCTACCTCAAGTACGAAGAGGAGTTCCCCGATGAGTTCGATCGCAAGAAACTAAAACGAATCATTCCGTTTATTTACTAAATCATAAATCAAAAATTTGAAATTAAAAATGAACAATAACAAATTGTTCTCCCCCTATAAATTGGGTCCTATCACGCTGCGGAACCGTATTATCCGCAGCGCTGCTTTTGAGAATATGGCGCGTGCGAATGCACCGACGCAGCAATTACAGGATTATCATGTGTCTGTGGCGCACGGTGGAGTAGGTATGACGACCGTTGCTTACTGTGCAGTCGATCAGAGTGGTGTCTCTTTTGACGGTCAGCTCTATGTTCGTCCTCAGATCATCCCCGATATGAAGAAGATGACCGACGCCATCCATGCGGAAGGTGCGAAAGCCTCTATCCAGCTCGGTCACTGCGGAAATATGACGCATTATAAGACCTGTCATTGCATTCCTGTCAGTGCCGATACCTGGTTCAACCTCTACAGCCCGACGGTGCATCGTCGTCTGAAAGTGGAGGAGATAAAGACCATCGTGAAGCATTTCGGTGAGGCCGTGGATTTTGCCCGCGAGTGCGGTTTTGACTGCGTGGAGATCCATGCCGGTCATGCGTACCTGATCTCGCAATTTCTTGCCCCGCGTACCAACCACCGTCACGACCAATATGGCGGCTCGTTTGAGAACCGTGCACGCTTCATGAACGAGGTACTGGACGAGGTGATGCTGCACGCGAAGGACGATATCGCGGTGGTGGTCAAGACCAATATGTGGGACGACTGCTGGAAAGGTGTGAGCCTCGAAGAGGGTATTCAGGTAGCCCGTGAGATCGCCAAGCACAAGGTGCACGGAATCGTGCTGTCCGGTGGTACGGTGAGTCGCAGTCCGATGACGATCCTCGGTGGTGCGATGCCGATCAAGACCCTTGCGCATTACATGAACATGAAAGAGCTCTGGTGGCTCAAAGCCGCGCTGCATATCCCGTACGTAGGGGCGATTATGACCCCGACCGTACCGTTCAAGGAGCTCTATTTCATGGATAAGGCCAAGTATTTCCAGGAACAACTCAAGGACATCGACATCCCGCTGATCTATGTGGGTGGTGTACAGAGTGGTGACAACTGTCAGCAGATCATGGACGAGGGCTTTGAGCTCTTCCAGATCGCGCATGTGCTTATCAAAGATCCGGATTTCGTGCAGCATGTCCAGGAGAACCCGCATTATCATGCCGGTTGCAAGCGCTCCAACTACTGTGTGGGCCGTATGTACAGCAAGGATATGAAATGCCACGAGTGCGTAGAACGCGACGGAGAGATGATACCGAATGGTATCCAACGTGAGATTGCCAAATTAGAGAAAGATGCTAGCATTAGTAACGGGCGCAAGTAGCGGTATCGGCTTGCAGTACGCCACACAGCTCGCACGGGATTACCAGTGCGACCTGCTCTTGGTGTCGAACCAGCAAAAAGAGCTCGACGAGGTAGCCAAAGACCTCGCGGCGCAGTACGGCGTGAAGACCGTGCCGCATTTCGCGGACCTGAGTCTGAACGATGCCGCAGAGAACCTGTACGACTGGTGCAAGCAGGAAGGATATGAGGTGGACGTGCTGATCAACAACGCCGGCGTGTTCTTCTTCAATAAGTACTGCGAGACGGACATCAAACGTATCGAGTTGATGCTCCAGTTGCACGTGATGACCGTCGCCAAAATGACGCGGCTCTTCGCGGCAGATATGTGTGCCCGCCGCCGCGGTTATATCCTGAACATGAGCAGTATGTCGGCTTGGATGGCGATGCCGGGTATCCAGACCTACAACGCTTCCAAGGCCTTCATCTATAACTTCTCCAAGTCCCTTTGGTACGAGCTCAAGCCCTATAACGTGCATATCACCGTGATGGCACCGGGCGCGGTCGATACGGGGCTATTCGGTCTGGCACCGAACCTGCGTAAGTTAGCGGTGGCGCTGACCGTCTCCATCCCGCCGGAGAAACTCGTCAAACGGGCGCTCAAGAAACTGTTCAAAGGCAAGCGGGAAGATACGCCGGGTGTGATCAACTGGCTCTCTACGCCGCTGCTTAAACATACGCCGGACTGGATGCTCTTCCTGGCGCAGAAAAAATTAGCACCGTTTATGAAATAAGAAAAATTGCAGTGCTTTTGAGCGAATATTTAGTGCATGATTATTAAGATTCTTAATAATTGTGCACTTTTTCTTATATGTGGGTATCGCCTATCTCAAAAAAAAGCAGTACCTTTGCACCGTTTTTTGAGTAAGCTTATGAAGAAAATTTACGTATTAGTCTTTTTATGTGTAGTAGCCGCATCGGTGTATGCGCAGAAATTGTCGGGTGTGATCACGGATGCATTTACGCGTGAGCCCCTTATCGGCGTGTCTATTCTCAATACGGATAACGGTACCGGTACGGTGACCGATCTGGATGGTCACTATGAGTTGGTGATCACTACCTTGCCGGCTCACCTGCAATTCTCCTATGTGGGTTATCAGACGGAGGATAAGGTGCTTAAGACCATTCCTGCCAAGTACGATCTGGTGCTGCAGGCGGATAATGAGGTGCTGGACGAAGTGGTGGTGACCGCCGGTCGTTTTGAGCAGCGCATGACGGATGTGACGGTGAGTATGGAGGTGGTCAAGCCGCAGTTGATTCGTTCGCAAGCACCGACCGATCTGTCCGCTACCTTGCAGACCATCCCGGGTGTGGAGATCATCGACAAGCAGCCGAGTATCCGCGGTGGCGGCGGTTGGACCTATAGCGTCGGTTCGCGCTGCCAGGTGCTGATGGACGAGATGACGATCCTCAATCCCAAGACGGGTGAGATCAACTGGAATAACGTGCCGCTGGAGAATGTAGCGCAGGTAGAGGTGGTGAAAGGTGCCTCTTCGGTGCTGTACGGTTCATCGGCGCTCAACGGTGTAATCAACGTGCGTACCCAGCGTCCGGGCTTGACGCCGCAGACGAAAGTGTCGGGGTACGTGGGTATCTATGACAACTATAAGAACTATGCTTATACCGGTGCCCGTCTGCCGTTGTACTACGGTGCGGAGGCATCACATGCCCGTCGGGTAGGGAATTTCGATGTGTCGGGCTCGATCAGCGGCTTCAAGGATGAAGGCTTCCGCGAGCAGAGTTTCAACGACCGCGTGCGTCTGGGTGGTAACATGACGTATCATGCGCCCATGCCGGAGAACAAGTACATGAACGCGGGAATGAACGTCAACTATGTGGCGAACCGGTACGGCGATTTCTTTATCTGGCGCAGTCCCAAAGACCCGATTCATCCTTCGCCTCTTACGAATATGGGACGTAAGGAGCATAACTTCAATATCGATCCGTTCTTCAATTACGACGATACGGAGCGCGGTATCTCGCATAAGCTGCGTACGCGTTTCTACATGACGTCCGATAACCTGACCACCCCTTCGCCGACCATCAGTACGGAGGAGTTGATCAAGTGGGGTGCCACGAGTTTTGATTTGGAGAAACTCAAGGGCTATTACGATAAGATCACCGGCTTTACGAACGCCGGTGTATCGCTGCAGGATGCGTTGTTGGTGACCTTCAAAGATGTGGCGGTGCCGATCAAGAATGAGCAGTGGTTGGATGCGATCGTGAACGGTATCGACCTCGTTCAGAACGGTATGGGGTATACCGGTACGGTCGCAGAACTGCAGGATGCGGTGGCATACGCGATGAACCTGGTGACGGACCATACACCGACCCGTCCGGAGTTGACCTATAACGGCTATATCGATTATCAGTTCGCCAAGTCGTGGCATAACGGGGTGCGTCTGACGACCGGTGTCAACTGGAGTCATATCACTAATACGGCAAACATCACCGGCACGCATCATACTGATAACGTAGCGGCTTATTTGCAGTACGATCATCGTATCGCGAACCGCCTCTCTCTCAGTGCCGGTGTGCGTTTCGAGTACTACCGCATGGACGATCAGTACAAGGAAGCGAACATACAGATCGGCAAATGGCTCTGCCCGGTGCGTCCTGTGCTCCGTGCCGGATTGAACTGGGAGATCTACAAGGCCGGCTTCCTGCGTGCCAGCTTCGGTCAGGGCTATCGTAATCCCTCCATTACGGAGAAGTTCGCCCGCAAGGATATCGGTGGAGTAGGTGTCTATCCGAACCACAACATCCTGCCGGAGTCCGGTTATAACGCCGAGATCGGTTACAAGCAGCTCTATAAGTTCGGTCCGGTGAGCGGTTCGCTGGACGTAGCTGCTTTCTACACCGAGTACCGCAACATGATCGAGTACCAATTCGGTTTGTTCCGTAACTCGGATTTCACGATGATCAACTCGATCTATGACGTGATTGACGAGTTGCAGAACATGATCGACGGTATCAAGCAGACCAAGTCCCTGAGCGGTGCCGGCATCGGTATCGGTGCGCAGTTTGTCAACGTCAGCCATGCCCGTATCTACGGTGCGGAGGTGAGCACGGTCGGAAAAGTGGATATCAAGAAAGATATGGAGCTGCGCTATATGCTCGGTTATACCTTCACCGAACCCGAAGACCTGGATAACGCAGCGCGTATTGAGCAGGAGAAGAACTATACCGATCCGCTGCAGATGAAGAACAAGTCCAATGACTCCAAGTACCTCAAGTACCGCAATAAACATACGTTCAAGGCTACGATCGATTATACCTACAAGTGGTTCTCTATCGGCACGAACCTCTCGTACCGCAGTAAGATGCTGGCGGTGGACTATCTGATGGTCGATGAGCGCGACAAAGCGCAACAGGACCTGATGGATTATGCCCGTAAGTTCATCTTCGGGTACGAAGACGGTCTGTCGTTGCACGATTACTGGATGACGCATAACACGGGTGTCTTCACGATGGATCTGCGTGCGTCCATACGCTTCAAGGAGCATGTGGAGATGCAGTTCTTGGTCAATAATCTCCTGAATGCGGAGTATAGTTACCGTCCTATGGCTTTGGCGGCTCCCCGTACGTTTGTTTGCCGGTTAAATCTCAATTTCTGATGCGCATGAAGAAGCTACTTACCATCTTTTGTTTGGTCTGCGCGATGCAGGCAATGAGTGTGGAGTTGGGCGTATATAGCGGTTCGCTGACCGTCAACGGTACGTCCTACAGCGCGGAGCGGATCTATGTCTTGCCCGGTGCGGATGCGAACAGTTTGACCTGTGTGGTAGGAGAGCAGGTGCTGGTCAATATACCGGCCTCCTCGATTAGTCTCTCGGCGCAAGCGGTCAATGCCAACTACGCCATCACCAACGGCGGGTTTGAAGGAACCTGGTCGAACGGCGAACCGAGCGGTTGGCACTCGTTCAATACCGCCACCGGTGACTATGTCTCTTTTGTGCAGAACACCGACCAGTTCACCCGCTCTACGGACAAGCGTCCCGGCTCCACCGGTACGCAGAGCGCCTTGATCCAGACGAAGATAGTGATGGGTGCCAACGCAAACGGTAACTGCACTAACGGACGTATCAATGCCGGTTCACTGACCGCTACCGATGCCTCTGGCAACTATAATTTCTCTGACCCCTCCGGCAGCGGATACAACACGCCCTTCGTGGGCAATCCGGACTCGCTCGTATTCTGGGCGAAATATATCCCGGCGGATAAGAACCCCTCTAATCCTATTAATAAAGCGCGCGCGCACGCCGTGATTACCACCAACGCCCGCTACCAAGACCCGGAGGCAACCTCTTATGCCTCGGTTAAGATAGCCGACGCCGCAGTCAACTATGCCGCTACCACCTCGATGGGTTGGCAGCGCATCTCTGTGCCGTTCAAGTACTACAGCGTCGATCCGTCTTTGGCGGCGTATATGCTCATTACCTTTACTTCTAACTACGAACCCGGAGGCGGCTCGTCTTACTCCGAAGGTGGCTTGTTTGACAAGACCTATCACCTGGATAATGTCTATCTGGACGATGTGGAGATGATCTATAACCACGGCTTAAAGTCCCTGACGATGAACGGAACAAAGCTGACCTTCACGAATAATATCGCCGAGGTAGCTCACGAATACAGCGAGAGCGCTTATACGTTCGTTGCAACGACGGACGGCAAGGCTGCAAAGGCTTTTATCGGATACGATACGCCCAACAGTCGGGTCTATGTCTATGTGGTGCCGGATAACTACGCGCAGGCAAAGACCTGCTCGGTTTATACGGTGCAGATGACCGCGCCGCAGATCATCATCCCCACGACCACTTATGCCTATGAGGCATCTACCTGCGAGAACGAACCCTATTCGGACGATCTGTTCCAGAACCTGACGAAGGAAGGTACTTACACGGATACGATTCCGAATGCACAAGGCGGTGATTCGATCGTCACCCTCACCTTGCTTCTGCTGCCGACCTTCCTTATGGAAGAGACCATGTACTTCAAGACGGTCGATATGATCTGGCACGGCAAGATCATCAAGGACTTGCCGCAGGCCTCCGAGCCGTATCTCTTCTACGACAGTCTGACCGCATCCGCCGGATGCGACTCGGTCTATGTGCTCACGCTCTATGTGTCCGATCTGCCTGTGACCTACGGTGAGTATGTAGCAAAGATGTGCGAAGGCGAATCGGTGTCGTTCGAGGGTGTGACCTACAGCGAGGCTTTCGAAGGCGATGTGCATGTGAGCCAACCCAATATCTACGGTGGTGACTCGATCGTGCATCTGACGGTACGTGTGGCACCCAATTATTCGGTCGATACCTATATGACCATCACCCAGGGCGAACAGGCTACTTGGGAGGGCTGGAACTTAAGCACCATGCCTGTCGGACAAGCCGAACTGAACGCATGGTATTACTCGATCGATGACTGCGACTCGATCGTGGTGCTGCATCTCACGGTGAGCCCTCAACCGGTTACTACCGGACTTAATCCACTGTCGACCCACGTAGAGCACGCGGTGTACAAGACCCTTTTCAATGGACGAATATACATCATCCGCAAAGAGGATGAAACAATATATGATATCTTAGGAAATAAAATTCAATAACACAACAATGAAAAAAATCTTTTTTACTCTTTTAGCCGGCCTCATGGTGTCGGCACAAGTGATGGCCGTTTCGGTAGCGGAAGTCTGCGGACAGTATAACGGCAATCTGAACATCGGTGGTCAGCAGTATCCGAACAAGACCATCTGCCTTTTGCCGGGTACGGTACAAAACACGGTGACCTTCGTGCTGCCGGATTTTACGTACAATGCCGGTAAACTAGGCGATATCGTATTGACCAATATCCCGATGGATGCGAACGGTAAGCTGACCTTGGAGGGCGCGACGCTCTATCTGGATGCGATCGATGAGCGTGCTACGATCAACGTGGTGAACGGTCTGGAGGAAGGTGGGGTCGTGTATAACTCCATCCTCTCCGCTACCCAAGCCCAGGTGCTGCTCTCTATCGCGGCACCGTCCCTGCCGGAGCCGATCTTCGTGCTCTTCAACGGCAATACGGCGGCCGGTAAGAACTACGCCTTGACCAACGGTGGTTTCGAGGGTTCCTGGACCAACTACGAGCCCAAAGGTTGGCATTCGTTCTGGACGGCAACCGGTGTGATGGTGGATTTCATCCAGGCCAACGACCAGTTCATGCAATCGACCAACAAACGTCCGGGCTCCAAAGGTTCGTACAGTGCTTTTCTGTCGTCTAAGTTTGCGTTGAGCGCCAAGGCGAACGGTAACTGCACCAACGGACAGATCAATGCCGGTTCTTCCACCGCGGACGATCCGGCCAATAACTTCAATTTCTCAGATCCGACCAACACCGGTTACAACACCCCCTTCCAGGGGCATCCGGACTCGATCGTTTTCTGGGCGCAGTATATCCCGGCGGACAAGAACCCCGGTAATGCGGTCAACAAAGCGCGTATGCATACCGTCATCACCACCAATGCCCGCTATCAGGATCCGGAGGCAGATGGCGATTATTCGCAAGTGAAGATCGCGGAGGCAACGATCAACTATGCCGCAAACGCTTCGATGGGTTGGCAGCGCTTTTCTGTACCTTTTGAGTACAACGCCCAAGCACAAAGCAAGGATCCGGCGTATATCCTCGTGACCTTCACGACCAACATGACCCCGGGTGGCGGTTCGTCCTACAGCACCGGTCAAGTCAATAAGGTCTATGTCCTCGACACCCTCTATCTGGATGATGTACAACTGATCTACAGCCGTGCGATGAGTAAGTTCACGGTCAATGATCAGGCGATCCGTTTCACCCAAGGTGTGGCCACCATCGGATCGAACTACTGCGACAGCTGTGCGGCCTATGCGGCACAGGGATACGGTAAGACGGCGCAGACCTTTATCGGCTGTGATGCCACCCATAAATGTATCTATGTCTATGTCATCGCGGAGGATTATTCGCAGAGCAAGCAATACAGCCTCTACCGTATTGATTTTGCGGACAGCCAAACGGATGACCTCACTCCTTTCTTCCCCGAAGAGGGCGTAGAGAAAGTGAAGGGTCGTACCGAGCGTTTCGAGAAAGTGCTTCTGAACGGACAGATATACATCCGTCGCGGCGATGTATGGTATAACATTAATGGTGCAAGAATTCGTTAATATGAAAAGAAGACTGTTTATTATTGTCGCGTTGCTCGTTGTGTGTGGGCTCTCCGCCCAGACTTACCGCAACGGTGTGTGGTATGCGCTATACGACGATACCGAGTACACCCTCAATACGCAGGGTGATCAGGAGGAGAACGTCTTTGCGCCTACTGCCGGTACGCTCAACGTCAACTGGCGGTACGAGTGGTTGGACTGGTTTGGTGCATTCAAAAAGATCGACACACAGGTGCTGGAGTCGGCTAACGGCGGCAGCAGCACCAATCAGGTAGGTACGTTCCAAGAGAACACGGACAAGAACTCGCAAACGACCGAGTCCTTCACCGTCAGTCGCGATATCAACTGGATCAAGTACAACCGCGAAGGCTATCCGACGCATAAGGTCATCCTGACCCATCAGGACATCCGCCTGGCGCAGCATATCCTCTTGGCTTCGGGCGAGTATGGCACGACCACCGGTCTGCACGACTTCGAGGTGGTGAACATCATCGATACCGCTTCGTATAAGGTCAACCTGCGTTCGTTCCTCTCTGCGGGAGACATCACGATCTCGAGTTCCGAACCGTCTATCTTCCACGTCGGCGCGGCGAACAGCAATGCACCGCTGGTGTATGCGGTTGGCGTGAATGCCTGTGCTTCCAAGAACGGCAATGCCGCGGCTGCAGGTGGTACGCTCGGTAAGATCGACAATTATTCCTTCACCGTCTATTTCACCCCTAAAGAGCCGAAGGTCTATGCGGCGGTTATTACCCTGACGGATGGTGTCTCCACGGCGAAGATCACCGTCTCCGGTACCGGTTACAAAGCCCCGCAGACGGATTATTCCTACGAGGCTGCTATCTGTGAAGGCGAGACCTATCCGGATGCTTATTTCGGTGACCTCACCGAGGCAGGCATCTATCGCGATACGATCATGAACGTGGCAGGCGGTGACTCGGTCATCACCTTCACGCTCGCCGTGAACCCCGTCTATGCCTTCGAAGACAGCCTCACCATGCGTATCGGCGATGCGCATACTTGGCAGAACCAGGATCTGAGCCTCTTGCCGGAGGCGGATACCACCCTCGTAGCGGCTTATCAGACCGTCTTCGGCTGCGACTCCGTCTATACGCTCCATCTGACCATCTTGCCGCGGCCAACGACCTACGGCAATGATACGATCTACCTCTGTTCCGGTGAGACGGCCGTCTATGACGGCACGACCTACAAACGCCCGACCGTGGACTCCGTGCTGTTGAGCACCAAGAACCAGTTTGGTGGTGACTCGATCGTCGAACTGGTGGTTTATGTCTTCCCGAAGATGAAGATGACCGCCTCGCTGTCGATCTATGAGGGCGATCAGGAGAGCTGGCAGCAGATCGACCTGAGCACGTTCCCCATCGGCGATACGACGCTCACCGTCACCTACACCTCCATCCACGGTTGCGACTCCGTCTATGTCCTCTCGCTCTCCGTCCTGGAAAAGCCGGTAGAGCCGGATCCTGTGGACCCGGATCCCGTTGATCCTGATCCCGTTGATCCTGATCCTATCGATCCGGACCCCGTTGATCCCGATCCTATTAACCCTGATCCGGTGGATCCTGTGGACCCGATTGATCCTGTGGACCCTGTGGACCCGATCATAATTGACCCGGTAGATCCGAATGAACCGATTGGACCGATTGAGCCCATCCAACCGCAGTTGCAAGGTCTGGACAACACCAAGGCCGTCCATGCCACCACGCAAAAAATAATCCGCAACGGACAAGTTTACATCCGTCGCGGAGAAGAGTACTACGATGTGCTCGGGCGCAAGATTTAATGGATCTCCTTTAATGCGCGCTTGATCTCATCGTCATAGCGAATCGAATACGCTGCTTGGCCTCGTTGGTAGTAATAACGCAACACTATCTCGGCGCCAAGCAGTTTTTTTACTTCCTCTTTGTTACGCGCAATCGCTTCCCGGAAATCGGGTTGAAGGATGGGCTTGAGTGCCTCTAACTGCGCAATCGTCGCCGAGTCAATATCTTCGTGCTTGGCCATCTTGATCATATCCGCGAAATACTTGCTTGTCTCCGTCTCATAGGTGAACTGTTTCTCCTCCAACCAATCGCAGAACGCGGTTATCATCGTATCCGTCACATCGAAGACATCCGGCGCGGCAATGCTGTCGTTCAGACGATGGAAACGGGTCGCGAAATCAAAGAAATAGTGCTTCATATAGAGCGAGTAGCAGATATCGACCTTCGCGCTGTCGTCCATCACGATGTCCGGCATAATACCCACGCCTTGGATACAACTGTCCGAAGGCAGGTAGTACTTGCTGGTCGTCACCTTGATATGTCCGCCGTGCGCGATTGGCCGTACGTTCTGCACGAGTCCCTTACCAAAGGTCTTCTGCCCCACTAACTTGGCGCGGTTCAGGTCCTTGAGTGCGCCCGACACGATCTCGCTCGCCGAGGCGGAGTGCTTATCCACCAGCACCACCATCGGCAGGTCTTTGTAACGGGGTTTGTACGGG
>Ga0247611_10002749_pt1 | contig 27477 bp, 16 predicted proteins | sample 177DNAGHGhighgp2_FD_192422 | JGI IMG/M metagenome (GOLD analysis project Ga0247611, IMG submission 192422) | Sheep rumen microbial communities from Palmerston North, Manawatu-Wanganui, New Zealand - 1770 DNA GHGhigh gp2 | ecosystem: Host-associated > Mammals > Digestive system > Stomach > Rumen... | reverse complement strand
CAGGTTCTGGCTGGTGTAGCTCAGTTCGGCGCCGAAGAGGCAGATGGTCCACGAGATCTGCACCCAGAGCATGAACAGGGGCAGGGCGGCAAACGAGCCGTAGATGGCGTTGTAGCCCGTGACCCATATCTGTGAGTGTATGTAGAAGAACTGCAGCCACTGCATGGCGATGCCGGCGAGAATGCCGGGCACGATGGCATTGCGCACCCGCACGTGGGTGTTGGGCATGAACACATAGAGGGCAATGAACAGGCCCGACATGAGCACGTAGGGCGAGAGGCGCAGCATGAACCGTACGGCCGACCCCAGCAGCAGGAAGTCGGGCAGCGACGAGGCCATCGTGGCAATGAAGATGCTGAGACCCGACGAGACCACAATCAGGATGGGGAACATGAAGAACATGGCCAGGTAGTCGGTGAAGGTGCGGAAGATGCTGCGCGGCTTCTTCACCTGCCATATCTCGTTGAAGGTCTGCTCAATGTTGCTCACCAGCATGAGCACCGTGTAGAGCATGAACACCAGTCCCACGCCGAGGAAGATGCCGCTGCGGGTGTGTACCAGGTAGCTGTTCACCCAGCCAATGATGACCTCGGCGGCCTGTGGCTGCGAGGCAAAGGCATCGCGAAACCACACCTCGATGTATTTGTTGAAGCCGAAGCCGCGGGCTATGGCGAAGACCACCGCCAGGATAGGCACGATGGCCAGCAGCGTGCTGTAGGTCAGCGCGGCGGCCTGCGTCAGCACGCGCTTGGTGGTGAAGAACCTGACGGCCAGCCACACCACCTTGACCACCTCGTAGCAGAGGCGGCGGCAGGTGGACAGTTCTGCTGGGGTTGCCCCCCAGATGTCTACTTGCAGGAATTGCTTCAGTCGCTTCAGGTTCAATCTTCTCCGTGTCCTTCCGTGTTCGTCGTTGGCAATCAAAAAAAGAAAAGCACTGCCCCTGTAAGCCGGGTTCTGTACCGCGTGCCCCGTGGGGCGCTGCGGCGCCTGTCATTTATCTACTACGCACGTCACCATGCGTCTCCAGCGTTCTACCCTCCATCGTGTCTCCCCGGAAGGAGCGCTCGGGCGGGCAACCCTCAGCCAATGGTTTACATGAACTTGCAGCCCCCAGATGGAACAGCCCGGCGATCACCCGCCGGCTGGTGGTCTCTTACACCGCCTTCTCACCCTTGCCTCAGTCTTCAATAAATCATTGATCCTTGTAAATGAAGGCTGTGGCGGTTGTTTTCTTCTTCCATATCCAGCTGTCGCCAACTGCTTCTACTTTCAGAAGTGGGGCGCCCTGTGCTGCCCGGACTTTCCTCCCGTGCCTTCTTGGCACCAGCGACAGACCGTGGCACTGCTTTTCTAACTGAGTGCAAAGTTACGAATAATCGCTGACATATCAAAGCGATTTTGGAAGATTCTTTGCATTTATGGTTACTTAAACACGAATGACCACGAATTGACCACGAATTTTCCATGAATAATTATTGTATGAAAAATTCATGGGCAATTCATGGCAATTATATCTTGAAAAGATAATACTGCTCGGTGTTTTGTGTCTAAACGCATTGCATTATGCCGCAAAACGTGTTGCATTATGCCGCAAAACGCATTGCATTATGCCGCAAAACGCCCTGCATTTTGCGGCAAAACGCAGGACGTTTTGCCGCAAAATGCAGGGCTATGTACGGATAGTCTGATGTATGTGCGGAGTACTGTTACTCCTCACTGTACTCAGGACGCAGCTTGCGCACCACGGCACCAGCCTGCCACATTTCCTGATTGCGCATGGCTTCGAGCTCCTTCTCGAGTCCGGCGCGGTAGTCGGGCTTTGAGTTCGAGTCGATGCTGATCTGAGCCTCGATGCCGCTCTTCACAGAGAGATAGAGCCACTCCATGACGGGCTTGATGGCATCGTGGAAACGGGGTGCCCAGTCCAGTGCGCCGCGCTGTGCGGTCGTGGAGCAGTTGGCATACATCCAGTCCATGCCTTTGGCACCGAAGAGCGGGCCCAGGCTCTGGGTGAGCTCCTCGACGGTCTCGTTGAAGGCCTCCGAGGGCGAGTGTCCGTGCTCGCGCAGCACCTCGTACTGAGCCAGGAGCAGTCCCTGGATGGCTCCCATCAGCGAGCCGCGCTCGCCGGTGAGGTCGCTGGTGGCCTCGCGCTCGAAGGTGGTCTTGAATAGGTAGCCGGCGCCGATGCCGATGCCGAAGGCGATGGTCTTCTCCTCGGCCTTGCCGGAAGCATCCTGGTAGACGGCATAGGAGCAGTTCAGTCCGCGTCCCTCGCAGAACATGGTGCGCAGCGAGGTGCCGCTGCCCTTGGGGGCTACGAGGATCACGTCGACGTCCTTGGGAGGAACGACGCCAGTGCGGTCGCTCCAGTTGATGGCGAAGCCATGGCTGTAGTAGAGGGTCTTGCCCTTGGTGAGGTATTGCTTGATGGTGGGCCATACCTGTATCTGGCCGGCGTCGCTCAGGAGCATGCACAGGATGGTGCCCTTCTGGGCAGCTTCCTCGATGGAGAAGAGGGTTTTGCCGGGAACCCATCCGTCGGCCACGGCCTTGTCGTAGGTCTTGCCCTGACGCTGTCCGACGATGACGTTGAAGCCGTTGTCGCGCAGGTTGCAGGCCTGACCGGGTCCCTGGATGCCATAGCCGATGACGGCGATGACCTCGTCCTTCAATACTTCGCGTGCTTTCTCAAGAGAGAACTCCTTGCTGGTGACCACGGTTTCCATGACGCCACCAAAATTCATTTGTGCCATAATGATTAAATTGTTTAAATGTTATACATATCCCTTCGAACTATGCCAGCCCTGCCCGAGGGCCGTCGTCTTGCCAGTCCGTTCGCGTTCTGCCCGAGGATGCGACGAGGGGCTATCATTTATCGGAGTGCAAAAGTAGCAAATTGTAACGAAACGGCCAAGGAAACTGACCATTTTTTGCTTTTTTGACCACGAATTTCACGAATTATACGAATTTTGGCTGCGCACAAATACCATATTTTTACGAATTTCTCGAATAGAATCGCAAGCGATTCTTGCTGCGTCAGCTAATTCGTTCAATTCGTGAAATTCGTGGTCGTTATAATACTATTGTTTATTTCACAAACGCCTTGCGCGTCTCGGTCTTGCCGTTCTTCAGCAGCACACTCTTGATGAACATGCCGTTGGAGGGGCGCAGCACCTTGCGGCCAGAGAGGTCATAGTAGGAGGTGGCGGCCACGCCGGCAGGAGCGTCAGCGTCCTTGATGGCCGAGAGGCCGGTGACCTTGGCCTTGTTGGCATTCACCACCTCGCCGTTGCGAGTGTCGATGAGCATGGCCACCACGTGCACGTTGCCCTTGTCCTGGATAAGCGGCTCCTTGCTGGTGTTGACGGCATACTTATAGCCGAAGTCCTTGAACTGGTGCGGATAGGCTGTGTCGGCCTCGACGCTTCCGGGCAGGCTCTTTTCCACGCCCTGGGCAGCATAGTTGTCGATGATGACGTCGTTGAACACCAGTCCCTCAACGCTGCCGGCACCCTTGGAGAAGGTGTCCATGTACTTGGGATAGCCGTATGCTCCATCGGCATAGTAGTTGGCCTGTGCCCAGTTGTCGCCTTCGCCCTTCAGGCCGTCGGCCACGAGTGCGTAGCCCACGACGTACGGGTTGTTCTCCATCCTGAAGGCAAAGGTGGTCTTCGACTCCACGAGTATGTCATTGCCATTGTCGGCCCATTCTGCAGCCACCTCGATGTCGGCAGGAGCGAATTCCTTGCAGCGGTCTAACCAGGTCTGCTCGATGCCGAAGTCATCCTCGGTGTCGCCATAGTAGGCGTCGATCTCCTTGATGCGGTCGAGGCAGGCAGAGGGGAAGCCTTTGAATTCGCCCAGCACGCTTTCGTTCCAGGGGATGGAAGTGGTGATCTCCATGGGTTCGTAGCCTCCGTTGCTGAAGTGGTAGGACAGGGCAATGAAGTCCTCAGGATAGAGTTCGGCCATCTTCTCCAGTCCCACGAAGCCACGCGGGCAGTATCCGCACCAGGTGCCGGTGAACTCCTCCATGAGGGGGCGTTTCTTGGGCACGTTGGTCAGTGCGTGGATGGTGGCCGTCGTCGTGGCATCGGCAATGGCATTGGTCTCGCCGTTCACCTTGTCGATGGTCACCGTGACGGTATAGTCGCCCTTCTCGGCAATGGCTGGAATTTCGATGGGGAATTCGGCGCATGCACCGAAGACGCGGTCCAAGGCCGGCGTGGCGGTGAGGGTGCCCTTGCCAGTCTGTCCTGCCACGCTATAGCTGTAGTCCACGCTCTGCAGGCCTTTGTGTCCGTAGTTCAGGAGGAGGGCATTTATCTTGGTGGGTTCGCCAACCTTGGCGTAGGTGTCGTCCATGTAGTCGATGGCGGCAGCATGGGCATCGGTACCATTCACAATGGCTTCAAGGGCCAGGTCGCCAGTCACCGTGAAGAGGCTTGCCCATTCAGGATAGGCCTTGTCGGTGTGGATGAGAAAACCGCCGGGAGTGGTGTAGTCGGTCACCACGACGCCCGTGAAGTCTGTTTCGCCCCAGCCCTTTTCCACGTAGGTCTGGCTGAAGGTGTAGCCGATGTAAACACCGTCGGCGGTGATGGTGTAGGGTTCGCTGAGCACGACGGTGTTGAAGCCGGGCTTCAGTTCGGCTCTCTGCGTGGTGATGTCGGCGGTGAACTTGCCGTCGGCCGACAGCGTGAGCTTCTTCGACAGCCACACCTTGAGACCGGAGGCACCCTCAATGTCAAGGAAGGGGATGCTGATGGCCGTGATCTGCTTGCCCACCAGTTTGGCATCGGCCACGTGCATGGCCACGTCGTAGGTCATGTCGCTCTCCTGCATGTCCTTGAAGGTTCCAGCGGCAGCGCCTAAGTTCAGGGCAATCTCGCCATCGGCGAGCTTGTTGTTGGCCTTGGCGTCCTCCACGTAGGGCGAGAGGACATCGCTGTCCGTGGCTAAGTTGCTCTCCACGTCATAATAGGTGATTTCCGATGCGTGGCTCTCGCCGCCGCCATGGTAAATGACCTGAATGCCAATCTTCCGGGTGATATTCTGGTAGAACGTGAACTCGTACAGGTTGCCGTATGAATAGAAGTTGTCGCCAGATATCGTGAAGGGAATTTCGGTGAGCGGCTCTTCCAGCTCCGCGTAATCACTGGGGTTGAAGGTCATCACCTCATCGCCAATATAGACTTTATAGCACAGCTTGTCGGGGTCGAGATAGTTGCCCTCTGCGTCGAAGCAATCGGCAGAGAAGTCCATGAATCCATAGCCGTACTGGGGGGAGTAGTTGACGAAACTCATTCCATCCTCCGCAACAGGCTTCGGCGTGCCGGGCTTGTCGATGAACTTGAAGATTTCAGGATCCTCGAACAGGCCGATATAGTAGAAATTGTTCTTGCCTGCGTTAGCGAGCAGGGTAGCATTGCTGTTAGAGAGGTTAGGAACGGTGGCGTCGTAGTCGAACGTCACCTGGTTGAGCAGTTTCGTGTATTCAGTGTCGCATGCAATGAAATACATGTGGTAGCCGTAGTCCTCGTTGATGCCTAAGTATTGGCCGGTGGCAAAGGTTACCTTGTTGCCATTGATGGTGCCTTTGATCCAGCTGTCGATTTCCGGGTAGAACTGCAGGTACATGTCGTTGCCGCTGACAGCCACTTGTACTTTCTGGGCAGCGAGTTCGCCATTGTCATCGGCATACTTCATGACCATCTCCATGGGTTCAGCGCCTGCAGGCAGTTCGGTGATGGCCACGTCGGTCTGCGGGGTCATGGTCACGTTCCAGTTCATGGCACCGGTCCATTCGCCGTCGTCATAGTACACGCCGATGGTGTGGCCGATGCTGTTGGCATTGTTGAAGGCCTTTTCCGTGCGCAGCACGCCGTTCTTCCAGGTGATGCCAATGTCGGTGTTGGCGGCCTTCAGCATGTACTGTTCGGCAGCATCGTAGACCATGTGTCCGACGTAGTAGGTGTCGCCATAGACGTCAACATAGATGGGTTGCTCATGAATGACATAGTTGTCGCCTTCCACTTTCTCGGCCTTGACCCAGTAGCCATCTTCGGTATATAATTCGGTGACGAGGTTGTGGATGTAGAGATTGCCATCGGTGCCTTCGACGACTTCTCCCACACTGGCATCGGTTTCGCCGTTATAGAGACCCATGAGCCAGTTGTAGCCATAGTACGAGCAACTGTAGACCATGTTGTAGAGTTTTCCCTCCGGCTGGTCCACGATAATGTTGGCGGCACGGCGGGGTGCCTGCTTTCTGGCTTTGTCCATAGAAGGCTTCAGCACGGCCTTGTCGGCCTTGTTGCGCAGCGAAGCTTTCTGGGCCAGCTGTGCCTTTTCGACCTTTGCGGGCATGGCCGACGGCTGTTTGTTTCCCGGCTTCAGGCTTAGTGCTTGCTTCTGGGGAACGTTTCGTTTTGCATTGGCAACCTTTTCGGTCGTCGGTGCTTTCTGTCGCAATGCCTTGGGTTGTGCCCAGGCAACGGTGGCAGCTATTAGTGCCACCATCATCATCATTGTTGTTTTTTTCATTGCTGTTTATATTATATATAATAATAGGTGTAGCTGAGGCAGTTGAGCCTATGAAATGCAAAATTAGCAAATTGTAGGCTATTGGCCAAATTAGCTGTTGTTTTTTTTGCGGGAACGGTGCAAAAAAACAGCAAAGCGACGGCCTTCACAGGCAATCGCTTTAATCTTCAATAGGTATTAGTTCTTTTAAGGTAAAAAGATTGTTTTCAGGATAACGCTGCAAAGGTAAGGAAAACTTTTGACTCGCCAAAACTTTTCTTTGATTATTTTTTATAATTTTTTTGTGTGGGCGCACAATTTTTTGATTTAGGTCTATTTCGTCCATAAAAGGTGCGCAAACGATTATTTTCGCAGTTTTTTCAGCCTGCGTGTGGCTTCAGGCTGTCCGGGGAAGATTTCGAGCGCTTTCTCATAGTTGCGTATGGCAGCGTCGATGATATGTTCCTGTTCGCACTCCTTACCGAGCATCACGTATTCCGTGGCAAGGCGCTGCATGGTCTTGCGCTGTGCCTGTGCTTCGCGCCGCAGTTGTTCGTTCTCCTGCCGCAGGCGGTTGAAGGCCTGCAGCTTCATGCGGATGAAGCGCCGTGGCAGTGGCTTCTCAATGTCGTAGCGGCTGTGAATGGCGAGGAAGAAGTGGTCGAGGAAGCTGGGGTAGTCTCCCTGGTTGAAGGCCACGACGGCATCGTGGTAGTAGCGGTCGGCCTGGCTTTCCTGCATGGCCTGTCCGATGAGCTGCTGGTTGTTGTACTGGCGCGAGAACTGCACCACCTCGGCGCGCACGAAGATGTCCTGCCTGCGTATGGGAGCCGAGAGCGTGATGCCCTGCAGCGAGGTGCAGCGCGACAGGGCCACGTATGTCTGTCCGGCAGCGAAGGCGCCTCCCGTGAGGTCGATGCGTGCCTGTGTGAAGGTGAGTCCCTGGCTTTTGTGTACAGTGATGGCCCAGGCCAGCCGGATGGGGAACTGGGTGTAGGTGCCCAGCAGTTCCTCCTCGATTTTCTGCTCCTTCTCGTTGAAGGTGTAGCGCACGTTCTCCCACACCTCGCGTTCCACGTCGTGCTCCACGCCGTCTTCGGTCTGCACGCTGATGATGCCTTCCTCCTCGTCAATGCCGGTAATGGTGCCCAGCGTGCCGTTGACCCATCGCTTATCCTTGTCATTGCGGATGAAGATGACCTGTGCGCCCGGCTTCACCAGCAGTTCTATGGGGGTGGGGTAGGCGTTCTCGGGAAAATCGTCCTGAACCCAGCCGCGGAAGAGTGTGGGGGCTCCGTCGAGCTGGCTGAGGCGCTGCTCGTTGATATAGTCTACGGTGTCGCGGCGTGTGGCAAGGGTGATTCTTAGCGTTGCGTGGTCCGGCGCGTCAGTGGCTCCGGTGCTTTTCTCCACGCGCGCGTTGAGCGTCTGCAGGTCTTGCAGGGTGGCCTGGTTCAGGCGTATGCGGTCGAGGATGGAGATGAACTGGTCGTCGTGCTGGCGGTAGACTTTCCTCAGCTCGATGCTGACCAGCTGCATCTGCTGCCACACGCGTGCATGGAAGAAGTAGGGCGAGGCATAGAAGGGAGCCAGCAACTGCCTGTCTTCCTCCTTGAGGACGGGTTCCAGCTGGAAAATGTCGCCAACGAGCAGCAACTGTTTGCCACCGAAGGGTTCGTCATGGCGCGTGTAGATGCGCAGCACCTTGTCGATGAAGTCGATGATGTCGGCCCGCACCATGGAGATCTCGTCGATGATAATGAGCTCGGTCTCGCGTAGCAGCTTCCGGTGTTCGCCCGAGTATTTCAGTGTTTCGCGTATGTGCTTGCGGTCGTAGCGGCTGTCGTTGGGCAGCAGCGGATGGAAGGGAAGGCGGAAGAAGCTGTGGAGTGTGGCTCCGCCTGCATTGATGGCTGCAATGCCCGTGGGTGCCAGCACCACGTGTTTCTTCTTGCTATGCTGGGCAACGTAGCGCAGGAATGTGGACCTGCCCGTGCCCGCCTTTCCGGTGAGGAAGAGCGAGCGCCGGGTGAACTCTATGATCTGAAGGGCATCTTGCCACTGGCTGTTATCAGGATCGGGAACGGTCATTGCTGCTACTCTGCGTCCTCGTTTACGACGATCTCGGGCTGCACGCCGGCCGAGGGGTCGGCAGGCGCCTCCTGGTTCTCGTTGGGCATGTCGCCGATGCTGATGCCTTCGTCGACGCCCTCCAGTTCCGTGCTGTCCTTGGGAATGCTGAGCGAGCCGTTGCAGTCATACATGAAGCTGCGCAGGTCGGCGTCGTGGGGCGGTGCGAACTTGCCGCGGTATTTCTTGAATCGCTTGTCGGAGAGCACCGATTCGAAGAAGGCGCCGCAGATGGGGAGTGCCGTGCGCGAGCCCTGTCCCAGCTGTCCGGTACGGAAGTGGATGGCACGGTATTCGCCGCCGACCCATGCGCCGCAGATGAGCTTGGGACTGACGCCCACGAACCAGGCATCGCTGTGGTTGTTGGAGGTGCCGGTCTTGCCGCCGAAGTCGGTGTCGGGGAAGTTGCGCACGTAGTGCCAGAGGTTCATGCTCGTGCCGCCGGGGACGCGCATGCCTGCCATGAGCATCTGCTGCATGAGATAGGCGCTCTTGTAGGAGATGGCCTGCTTCTGCTGGGCGGCGGGCGTGTAGATGTCCTTGCCGTCGCGGTCGAGGATGCGCACCACGAAGACCGGCTCCTTGGCCATGCCGTCGTTGACGACCGTGGCGTAGGCATTGAGCAGTTCCAGCAGGCACACGTCGCTGGAGCCCAGTGCCAATGCGGGAGTCTCGTCCAACGGGCTCTTGATGCCCATGTCGTGGGCCGTCTTGGCAATGCGGTCAATGCCCATTTCCTGTCCCAGCTTCACGGCTACGGAGTTCACGCTCTGTGCGAAGGCGGTCTTCAGGGCCATGTTGGCTCCGGTGAAGTAGCCGTTGGCATTGGTAGGAGCCCAGATCACTTCCTTGCCCTTTCCTGCATCCCAGAGTTTCAGCTGGAAGTAGGAGTCCACCCTGTGGTCGCAGGGGGTGAGGCCTTGGTTCATGGCTTCGGTGTAGACGAACAGCTTGAAGGTGGAACCGGGCTGGCGCATGGCAGTGACCTTGTCGTATTTCCAGGTGTCGAAGTCCACGTCGCCTACCCATGCCTTCACCTGTCCGGTGTTGGGCTCCATGGCCACGAAGCCGCAGTGCATGAAGTGCTCCATGTAGCGGATGGAGTCCATGGTCGACATCTCGGTCTCGTAGGGCCCGTCGTAGCTGAAGAGCTTCACCTTGTGTGGCTTGTTCAGGTAGTAGTCGATGGAGTCCTGGTTGCCCTGGAACTTCCGTTCCAGGTGCTTGTAGCAGGGCTGGCGCTTGGCAATGCCTTCGATGAAGCCGGCAATTTCCTGGTGGTGCTCATCCTGCCAGGGATTCATGCCTGCCCAGTGGTTGTTGAAGAGTTGCTGCAGGTGCTTCATCTGTTCCCAGGCTGCCTTTTCGGCGTATTGCTGCATGCGCGTGTCGATGGTGGTGTAGATTTTCAGTCCGTCGGTATAGAGGTCCACGCCATTGTCGCGGCACCAGTCTTTCAGGTGGTTGGCCAGTGCATCGCGGAAGTAGGTGGCCTGGCCGTCGTAGGCGTTCTCTACGCTATAGTCCAGCATGATGGGCTTGACGGAGAGCGAGTCGTAGGCCTCCTGTGTGAGGTGGCCGCACTTGCGCAGGATGTCGAGCACGACGTTGCGGCGCTTTGCGCTGTTCTCCGGGTGCAGACGCGGGTTGTAGGTGGTCGTGGCCTTGAGCATGCCCACGAGAATGGCCGACTGGTCGACGGTCAGGTCTTTGGGCGCGATGCCGAAATAGGTTTTGCAGGCAGTCTTGATGCCGAAGGCGTTGGAGCCGAAGTCCACGGTGTTGGCATACATGGTGAGGATCTCTTCTTTGCTGAAGGTGTATTCGAGCTTGACGGCTGTGATCCATTCCTTGCTTTTCATGATGAAGAGCTTCACGCCGGGGATGTTGCCCAGGAGTCCTGTGGAGTACTCAGTGCGCACGCGGAAGAGGTTCTTGGCCAGCTGCTGCGTGATGGTCGATGCGCCTCGCGCATCCTGATGCACGATGAGGTCCTTGAGCGCCGCGAAGAAGGCCTGGAAGTCGATGCCGAAGTGATGATAGAAGCGTTCGTCCTCGGTGTCGATGAGGGTCTGGAAGAACACGGGGTTCACCTCTTCGTACTTCACGGGCGTGCGGTTCTCGCTGAAGAACTTGCCAATGAGCACGCTGTCGGCACTGTAGATTTCGGAAGCCTGGGCGGGCCGCTTGTTGACGATGGTGTTCATGGACGGCGACTTGCCGAAGAGCCAGAGAAAATTATTGTCTACGGCTACGAGGTACAGCAGGAAGGTTATGACGAGGGTCAGGAACCCATAGCAGGTCTTGATGTACCAGGGGCGTCCTTTATACAGGCTCTTGTACCATTTCCAGATGTTGATGTGCTTCATTGTTGTGCTTCTATATAGTTGATAATGTCATTGGTTGCGTTTGGTTCAAACCATTTCATGGTGTTGTCGCGCTTGAACCAGGTGAGCTGTTTGCGGGCATAGCGGCGTGTGTTTCCCTTCATGCGCTCTACGGCTTCGTCGAGTGTCCATGTGCCGTCAATGTGGGCGAACATCTCCTTGTAGCCCACGGTGTTCAGTGCATTCAGGTGTCTGTAGGGCAGTAGCTGCCGCGCCTCTTGCAGCAGTCCTTGCTCCATCATCAGGTCACAGCGCCGGTTAATGCGGCTGTAGAGCTGTTCGCGTTCCAGGTTCAGCCCTATTTTCACGATGCGGTAGGGCCTTCGGCCGTTCTGTTCCGGGTCCTCTCGTTCCTTTTTCCTGAACGATGTGTAGGTCCTACCTGTCATGTGGCATATCTCCAGGGCATGCACTACGCGTCGTGGGTTCTTCTTGTCCACCTGGTTGTAGTGCTCGGGGTCGAGCCGGCGCAGTTCTTCGCACAGTTGCTCCAGTCCCTCTTCGGCCAGGCGCCGTTTCATGGTGGCGCGTGTGTGCTCGTCGACCGTGGGAATGTCGTCGATGCCGTTGCAGACGGCATCGATATACATCATGCTGCCTCCGGAGAGCAGGGCGTAACGGCTCTTCTGGAAGAGTTCGCCGAGCAGGCTGTTGACCTGCTGCTCGTACATGGAGGCGCTGTAGTAGTCGCTCAGCCCCAGTGTGCCTACGAAAAAATGCCGCACCTCCCGAAGCTGTTCTTCGGTAGGAGCGGCAGTTCCAATCTTCAGCTCACGATAGATCTGTCGGGAGTCGGCATTGATGACAGGAATGCTGAAATGCCTTGCCATGTCGAGGCAGAGTGCCGTTTTTCCGACGGCGGTCGGCCCGGTGATGACTATGAGCGTGTTGCTGTTCAATGTTCAGAAACTATCGGATGATTCCCCGTTTGGAATTTTCGATAAACGTGCAGATGTAGTCCACTTCCTTCGAGTCGGGGAACTTTGCCCTGGCCTCGGCCACGCCTTCCTTGATGATTCCCTGTGCGTAGATGGTGCGGTAGGCCTCGTGGATCATTTCGATGGTCTCGTTGGAGAATCCGCGGCGGCGCAGGCCCACCAGGTTGATGCCTGCGAAGCGGATGGGCTCCTTGCCTGCGATGATGTAGGGCGGAATGTCCAAGCTGGTACGGCTGCCGCCTTGTACCATGACGTAGCCGCCCACGTGTAGGAACTGGTGGAAGAGCACTTCGGCCGAGATGATGGCGTTATCGTCAATCACCACTTCTCCGGCAAACTTCGTGGAGTTGCCGATGATGCATCCGCTGCCGATGACGCAGTCATGTGCAATGTGCATATTCTCCATGAGCAGGTTGTTCGAGCCTACGACGGTCTTGCCTTTCGAGGCGGTTCCCCGGCTGATGGTGACGTTCTCGCGGATGGAGTTGTTGTCGCCCAGCTCGCAAGTGGTCTCCTCGCCCTTGAACTTCAGGTCCTGGGGCTTTGTGGAGATGCTGGCCCCGGGGAAGAACTCATTGCCGTTGCCGATGCGTGCGCCGGTGTGAACGGTGACGCTGTTCATGAAGTGGTTGTTGTTGCCGATGACCACGTTCTTGTCAATGACGCAGAAAGGGCCGATGATGTTGCCGTCGCCGAGCTTTGCCTCGGGATCGACGACTGCTAAGGGGTGTATCTGGTTCATATTCCTGTATTGCGTTGTGCCATGTCGTCCACGACGGGCCGGTTACTTGTTTTTCACGATTTGGGCGGTGAAGGTAGCCTCGGACACGATCTTGTCGCCCACGAAGGCATAGCCCCGCATGGAAGAGATGCCGTGGCGCAGCGGCGCGAGCAGCTCGACCTTGAAAAGCAGCGTGTCGCCGGGCACGACCTTCTGGCGGAACTTCACGCCGTCGATCTTCATGAAGTAGGTGCTCCAGCGCTCGGGCTCCTCAACAGTGTTGAGTACGAGCAGGCCGCCGCACTGAGCCATGGCCTCGACCTGCAGCACGCCGGGCATGACGGGCTCGGTGGGGAAATGGCCGGTGAAGAAGGGCTCGTTGCTGGTGACGTTCTTCACGCCGACGATGCTGGTGGCACCCAGTTCGATGACCTTGTCGACCAGCTGCATGGGATAGCGGTGGGGCAGCAGTTCACGGATGCGGTTGACGTCCATGATCGGTTCCTCGTTGGGATCATAGGCGGGAGCCTGGATTTCGTGCTTCTTGATTTCGCGGCGCAACTGGCGTGCGAACTTGTTGTTGATAGTATGACCCGGACGGGTGGCAATGATGCGGCCTTTGATGGGCTTGCCGATGAGAGCCATGTCGCCGATGACGTCGAGCAGCTTGTGGCGGGTGCATTCGTTCTCCCATACCAGCGGCTTGTGCTGGATGTAGCCCAGCTCGGTGGCACTGCGGTGCTCCACGTGCAGCATGTCGGCCAGCATGTCCAAGCGCTCCTGGGTGGTCGGCCGCTCATACATCACGATGGCGTTGTCCAGGTCGCCGCCCTTGATCAGGTTGGCGTTGAGCAGCGGCTCAATGTCGCGTACAAATACAAAGGTACGCGCGGGTGCAATCTCCTTCTCATAGTCCAGGATGTTGTCGAGCGTGGCAAACTGGCTGTTGATGAACTTCGAGTTGAACGAGCACATCGTGGTCACCGAGAACTCCTCGTCGGGGAGGATGGTGATGCACGAGCCGCTCTCCTCGTCCTTTACCTCGATCTTCTTGCGGATGACATACCAGTCCTTGGGGGCATTCTGCTCTTCTGTGCCAATTTCATTGATTTTCTCCACATACTTGATGGCCGAACCGTCCAGGATGGGAAATTCCGGGCCGTTGACCTGTATGAGGCAGTTGTCTACGCCCAGGGCATAGAGGGCCGAGAGGGCGTGCTCCACGGTTGAGACGCGCATGTCGCCCCTGCCGAGCACGGTGCCGCGCTGGGTGTCGATCACGTTCTCGGCAATGGCATCGATCGTGGGCATATCTTCCATGTCGATGCGCTGAATCTTATAACCATGGTTCTCTGGAGCGGGATTGAAGGTCACCGTCAGGCTGAGTCCCGTGTGCAGGCCTTTTCCACAAAGTGAGAAGCTGCCTTTCAGAGTCTTTTGTTTCATAGCTGTATTTATTGTTGTTTTTTAAGTTCTTCCAGTTCTTTTTTCAGTTCGCTTAGTTCTTTGGCCATTTCAGGCAGTTGGCGTACGAGGGCCTGGCTCTTGAAGAATAGCTTGGCATTCATGGCGGGGCTGCCCATGAGCTGTTCGCCGTTGCCCTTGGTGTTGCTCAGCACGCCGCACTTCCCGCCAATGAAGGTCTTGTCGGCCACGTGGATGTGTCCTGAGAAGCCAGCCTGTCCGCCTACCATGCACCAGGCGCCCACCTTGGTGGAGCCGGCTAATCCCACCTGTGCCGACATGACGGTGTTTTCGCCAATCTCGCAGTTGTGGGCCACCTGGATCAGGTTGTCTAACTTTACTCCCTTGTGAATGAGGGTCTGTCCCATGGTCGAGCGGTCCACGCAGGTGTTGGCTCCTATCTCCACGAAGTCCTCAATGACTACGATGCCTATCTGTGGAATCTTATCGTAGCCATCCTGGTTGGGTGCGAACCCGAAGCCGTCGGCACCGATCACACTTCCGGCGTGAATGGTGACGTGGGAGCCTAAGCGGCATCCCTGATAGATGGTCACGTTGGGGTAGATGAGGCATTCGCTGCCCATCGTCACCCCGTCGCCGACGACTACGTGCGGGTAGATTTGCGTGCCGTCGCCGACAGTGGCGCCTTCGCCAATCACGGCGTACGGGCCGATGTAGACGTCCTGGCCGATGGTGGCGCTCCCGGCCACGAGGGCGGTGGGGTCAATGCCCTTCTTTCGGGGCTTCATCGAGTCGTAGAGCTGAAGCAGCTTGGCCACGGCCTCGTAGGCACTCTTTACGCGGATGAGTGTGGCGGCGACGGGGTGCTCTAACTGCAGGTCGTCGTCCACCAGCACGATGCTTGACTTGGTCTCGTAGATGTAGTGGGTGTATTTCGGGTTGGAAAGGAACGAGATGGCTCCTTCCTGCCCTTCTTCAATCTTGGCAAAAGAGTGTACGGCAGCGTCCTCGTTGCCTTCCACGCGTCCGCCGATGAACTCGGCAATTTGCTTGGCTTTAAATTCCATTCGAATATAGTATTATTGCAATAATCGTGCAAATATACAACAAATTATTGAAAACGTTGATAACAAAGGTAATATTTTCTGATTTTTTTAGAAAGTAAGGCCACATTCAGCAGTTCCGAGGCCTCGGAGATGTCCTTCACGGTGCCGTCTTTATAGAGTATGCCTATGTGGTCGTCGTCCATGGAATACATGTCTTTCTGTATGGTGTTCACGCTCATCAGGTAGTGAGCATCGTCTGGACTGATGTCCATGGCCTGGGCTATCTGGCAGCGCAGTTCGCTGATGCGCCCGTCGGTGATGGGCTCTTCGTGTACCTCGACCTTGAAGATGCGCCTGTCAAGCATGTCGGCGGCCAGTGTGGCCAGTATCTTGTCGTCGTCGTGCCTCCAGGCCTTCATGGCGCTCCAGATGTCGCTATCGTCCAGTTCTTCATACATCTGCAGGGCTTCGCGGTGACAGTCGAACCACTGCGCGTCGACATCGTTGCTGAGGAAGTAGTCCAGTGCGGGCGAGGCGAACAGGCGGCGCCCCTGACGGGTCAGGTCCTTGGCTCGCGTCAGCATGTTAACCAGCACCTTTTCGTAGGCCACGGCAGTCTTGTGCAGATAGACCTGCCAGTACATCAGGCGTCTGGTGGTCAGGTAGTTCTCTATGGAGTAGATGCCTTTCTGGTCTACCACAAGCTGGTCGTTGACCACGTTCAACATCTTGATGATGCGGGCCGACCCGATGTTGCCCTCAGTGACGCCGGTGAAGAAAGAGTCGCGGCGCAGGTAGTCCAGACGGTCCATGTCAAGCTGCGACGAGATGAGCTGGTGCAGGAAGCGCTTGGGGTACTCGTCGCGGAAGATGGCGATGGCCAGGTTCAGCTGCCCGCCCAGGTCGCGGTTGATTTGCTCCATCATGAGCAGCGAGATGTCCTCGTGCGAGATGCCTCGGATGAGCGTGTTCTCGAGCACATGCGAGAACGGGCCGTGACCGATGTCGTGCATGAGGATGGCAGCCTCCACGGCCTCGGCCTCGCTGTCGAAGACAAACTGCCCCTTCTGCTGCAGCGACTGGATGGCCTCGCTCATCAGATGGAAGGCGCCTATGGAGTGCTGGAAGCGCGTGTGGCGTGCTCCCGGATAGACCACCGAGGCCAGGCCGAGCTGGTTGATACGGTTCAGCCGCTGGAACAGCGGATGCCTCACAATGTCGTAGAGCAGGCCCCGCGGAATCTTGATGAAGCCGAACACGGGGTCGTTGATAATCTTTGCATCGTTCATACCGGAAAATGTTTTTCTTGTTGAGTGCAAAGTTACGGCTTTTCTTCTATCCATGCAAGTTTTTCCATAAAGCAGCCCGTTTTTTTTGGATTTTACGGAAAAAAACGCTATCTTTGTCCCCCAAAACAAACGAAACTGCTCCTTACATTCAAATAAGAGACATGATGACACAGCGAACAAGAACTCTGTTACTTGCAGCACTGCTCGTGCTGTACGTATTGCCGGCGCTTGCCCAGTGGACGCGCTGCACCAACCTACCTGCCGTTTATGTCAACACTGAGAAGAACCGGCCCGTCAACAGCAAGGACTACTACGTCTACTGCACGTTGGTCTATGTCGACGAGCAGGACCAGGTCACCACCTACGACTCTGTGCAGATCCGCGGCCGGGGCAACTCCACCTGGAGCCTGCCCAAGAAACCCTATAAAATCAAGTTCAACGAGAAGCAGAAGTTCCTGGGCAAGGGATATGCCAAGGCCAAGAAATGGACGCTGCTGGCCAATGCGGGCGACAAGACCATGCTGCGCAATGCCGTGACGTCGGCTATGGGCCAGTTCACTTCGCTCAAGTTCAACCCCGCCTTCAAGTTCGTAGATCTATTCCTGAACGGTGCCTACCTGGGCACCTACCAGATCAGCGACCAGGTTGACGTGCGACCGCACCGCGTCAATGTGGCCGAGCAGGACTATCCCATCACGGCCGAATCGAATATCACCGGAGGCTATCTGCTTGAGGCAGACGGCTTCCAGGACGGCAACTACTTCAAGACCAACCTGCGTCAGGTGCCTGTGCGCATACACTATCCCGACGCCGACGAGATTGCCGCCCGACAGCAGTCCTACATCAAGACCTGCGTTAACCAGTTCGAGCGCATCCTCTTCTCCAATACCTTCGACGACCCCTCAACGGGCTACCGCTCGCTGACCGACTCAGCGTCGCTCCTGGACTGGTATATCTGCACAGAGATTAGCGCCAACATCGACGGCTTCTACAGTGCCTATTTCTATAAGGAACAGGACGACCCGCACATCTACTGGGGACCGCTTTGGGACTACGACATCGCCTATAACAACGACTACCGCACGTGGAACGAACAGCGCCTGAGCACCACGGCCTACAGCCTCATGGCTGACGTGGGCTACGGGCAGCCGCTGCGTCAGTGGGTCAATCGCATGTGGGAGGACGAGTGGTTCCGGAAACAAGTGTCGCGCCGCTTCGAACAACTGCTCAGCAATGGGCTCGTAGACCATCTGAACGCCACCATCGACAGCCTCGTGGCGCTGCTTGACGCCTCGCAGCAACTGAACTACCAGAAGTGGGGCATCAGTACACTGGTCTATCACGAAACCGTGCTTTATTCCTCCTATGACCAGTATGTCAGCGACCTGCGTCAGTTCATCGCCGACCACACAGCCTGGCTCAGCCAGGAATTTACCAACCGCAAGCCCGTGGAGCCCACACCGCCTTTCCAGCCCGATAACTACTACTACCGCATTGTCAATGCCAACACCAAGAAGGCCGTAGAGTTTGCAGGCGGTATGGCCTGCCAGGTGACCAACGAGCGCGAGCACCCGTCGGCCGACTGGTACATACGCTCCACGCCATCGGGCCACTTCCAGTTGCTCTGCCGCGACGGCCTGCAGGCTCTCAGCGACCCCACTCCGGGACAGGCTACCGCCACTACCAATGTGGGCACTCAGCTCGCCGCTGCGACTCCCGACGAGGACGATCCGCGCCAGCAGTGGGACTTTATTCCCCAGGGCACCGACGGCTATTACAACCTGCTGAACATACACACCCAGCACATAGCCAACCTCTCCGGCGGTGGCTCTGCCGACGGCACGCCCATCCTGAGCTATACCAACGACGACCGCAACGGCTCCAGCGGAAACCGCCTGTGGCTCGTCACTGCCACAGCCACGCCAGTACCCGATGTCGTCACCGGCATCACCCCGACGGCTCCAATCTACTATGCCTTGGGCTACAATCCTGTCAGCCAGACGCTTCACTTCGGTGCCGATGACCCGTCATCGCTCCGTTTCCAGGCCACCGTCACCAATGCTGCCGGGCGGCTTGTGGGGCGTTTCCGTGCAAGCGACTCCTTTGTCATGACCGCCCTGCCTCGCGGCGTCTACATCGTCGCCTGGGACGAGAATGGGTGTCAGCGAAGCGTGAAGTTCACCAAGCGCTAAGCTGTGCTGGTTTTGTTGACGCCTCGGTCATGCTAGAAGAAAACAACCCGCAGGAACAGACGGTTCCTGCGGGTATAAGAGAAACGCACGACGTGCCTACCGACAAATCAGTATTGTAAGAGGCATTTTAGGCTTGTCTGCTATTTCATTTGCTCGTCGAAGAAGTTGACGCACTGCCGGAAGAGGTGGTTGCGCGTGTTGCCGCCGTAGATGCTGTGGTTGCGGTTGGTGTAGACCAGCTGGCGGAAGTCCTTGTCGGCTTGCACAAGTGCCTCGACATACTCGGCCGTGTTCTGATAGTGCACATTGTCGTCGGCCAGACCATGGCAGAGTAGCAGGGCGCCGCTGAGCTGTGCGGCACGGGCTATCGGGTTCACCTCGTCGTAGCCACTCTGGTTCTCCTTGGGTGTGCGCATGAACCGCTCGGTGTAGACGGTGTCGTAGTAGCGCCAGCAGGTGGGGGGAGCGATGGCAATGCCGCAGCGGAACACGGGACGGCCCTCGCTCATGGACATGAGCGTGTTCCATCCGCCATACGACCATCCCCAGATGGCGATACGGTCTTTGTCGATATAGTCCTGCTGGCCCAGCCACAGGGCTGTCTCGACCTGGTCGCGGGCTTCGAGCTCGCCCAAGCGCAGGTAGGTGCATTTCTCGAACTCGGCACCACGTCCGCCCGTGCCACGGTTATCCACACAGACGCAGATGTAGCCCTGCTGTGTCAGATACTGCTCGAGGATGGCTCCCTGTCCGCTCATGCCAATGCCCCAGGCATTTTTCACTTGCTGGTTGCCGGGACCGCCATACTGGTACATCACCACGGGATATTTCTTCTTCGGGTTGAAGTCGGCAGGCTTCACCATCCAGCCTATGAGCTTGGTCTCGGGCGTGGTGAAGACGAAGAACTCTTTCTGGCCCATGTCGTAGGAGTGGTATTTGTCTGCCAGAGCCTTGTTGTCGATGAGCGTGGCCAGCGTTCGGGCGGGGCTGCCCGATGTAGTCCGCAGGGTGAACTGTGGCGGCGTGTTCAGGTCGCTCCAGGTGCAGATGAAGTTCTTGAAATCGCTGGCGAAGATGGCTGTGTTCCAACCTGCTTGCGGAGTGAGGCAGTCGGTCTTGCCGTTCTTGTGGGCCACGTAGATGCGCTGGTCGAGTGGCCCGTCATTGAGTGCGGCGAAATAGATGTCACCTGTGGCCTCGTCGTAGCCATAGACCTCGGTGACGATGGTATGAGCCTGGACTCCGAGACGCAGTCCGGGCTTTTCCTGGTCGCCAACAGAGCGCAGTAGCTGGCCGTTGAGGTTGTAGAGATAGAGATGGTTGTAGCCGTCGCGCTCGCTGGTGAGGAGAAGGTTGTGTTCTGTTATCTTTACGTTGGCGAAGACGTTCTCGTTGATGTACTTGTCTACGTTGTCCTCAATGATAAGCTGGCACACGGTGCTAAGCGGGTTGGCCATGTAGATCTTCAGGCAGTCCTGATGGCGGTTCAGGGTGAACACGGCCACCTTCGCAGGGTCGCTGGTGGGCAGTATGCGGGGAATGTAGCCGTCGGCATCGAGCGGAAGCTGCATGGTGCGGGTCTGGTGGCTCTTGATGTCGTAGCTCAGCAGGGTCAGACGAGAGTTCTGCTCGCCGGCTTTCGGGTATTTGTATGAATAGAATCCGGGGTAGATGGCGTACTCCCCGCGCTCGGGCTTCATGCCTTTGAACAGGGTCATGGAGTATTCCTTCACCTGGCTTTCGTCGTATCGCACCCAGACCACTTGCTTGGAGTCGGCCGAGAAGACCATGGCCTGGTTGTGGGAGAACTCTTCCTCGCACACCCAGTCGGGCAGGCCGTTGATGACTTCGCCTGCGCGCCCGTCGGTGGTCACCTGGCTCTCGGCGTTGTCGTAGAGCAGCTTCACCAGGAAGATGTTATTATTGCGCACGAAGGCTATCACGTTGCCGTCGGGCGAGAAGAGCGGTGCCTGCTGGGGACCGCCATCGCTGAGCGGCTGCAGACGGTTGTTGGCTATTGAATATATATAATAGGTGGCCGTGAACGAGTGGCGGTAGATGCTTTTAGTGCCCGTCTGTATGAGCAGGCGCTTGCCGTCGGGGCTCGTGATGTAACCGTCGACACGGTCGACCTTGGGTCCTTGTGCGGTGGCAGCATCGAACAGGATGCCTGTCTGCTTGCCGGTGCGGAAGGAGTAACGCAGAATCTGCCGTCCGTCGGGGGATATCTGTGTGTAAGTCTCGCCGTCGGCAGCGGGCTGCACGCCTGCCATGGCTGCGGGGCGGAACTCACCATTGTTGATACTTTTCAGACTGAGCTTCTGTCCTGCTTGTGCAGGCATGATGGCCAGCAGGAGCAGAAGTGCGAGTGCGATAGGTAAATGTCTCATCGTTTTTTTGCAAATTAGTTGATGTATGGATGTGCAAAGATAACCATTATTTTTAAAATAAAGATGGTTGCTGGGCGTATTTTTGCAGAAAACGCGGAAATAAGGGCTTATTTTTTTGCGGGCTGAAAGGAAATTCGTATCTTTGCAAATAAAAAAGGAGAAACGGATTACGTTTTTTCCTGTCCGGTATAATATGAAACAGATCATCATCAAGGACCAGGAGCTGAGCAATGCCGCCCTGGAAGGAATGGACGCCTTTGTGCAAGTGTTTGTCGATGCCCTGCGTGAGGCCATCGGCGGTGAGCCTTCGCAGCAGACGATGGAGGAGCTGAACGCCGACCAGATGACCCTGCTGGTCTGGGACACGCTGCATGAGGAAGTGATGGACGGTGGCTTTGTGCAGCTGATACACAATGGCTATGGGCCGTACGTCTTCAAGAACCCCTTTGCCAAGATGCTGAACCAGAAGTGGGGCATGCGTGAACTGGCCAAGATGATATATGAAGTGCACACCCTTTGGTTGGAGAATCGTGAGGCGCTGGAGCGCGACTGCACTGACGAGGAGTTCATGGCCCTGTTCGAGCAGTTCCCGCAGTTTGACGATTACGACGACAAGTTCGTTGAGAACGAAGAGAGCTACACGGAGCAGGTGGCACGCTATATTGACGAGCATTTAGAGAATTTTGCAACGATAGAATGAACAAAGAACAAGAGCTGCTCAGGAAAAAGAGTCCTGTGCAGATAAAGAACAAAAAGGCGGCTTTTGAATACTTCTTCATCGAGGAGTTCACCGCCGGTATTGTACTTACAGGAACGGAAATCAAGTCGATAAGGCTGGGAAAGGCCAGTCTCGTCGACACCTACTGCACGATTATCAGGGGAGAGATATGGGTGAAAGGCATGAGCATCAGCCCCTATTTCTACGGATCGTACAATAACCACGAGATGAAGCGCGACCGCAAGCTGCTGCTCACCCGGCGTGAGATTGCTCGCCTGGAAAGCGCAACAAAGCAGACGGGCTACACAATCGTGCCGACGCTCGTCTTCATCGACGAGAACGGACGCGCAAAGATGGACCTGGCTCTGTGCAAAGGAAAGAAAGCCTTTGACAAGCGGCAGACGCTGAAAGAGAAGGAAGACAGGCGTGAGATGGACCGGGCTATGAAGGATTTCAGACATTAGCAGCAAAACTCGGTAGCATGGGAATAGAAAACATAATCAAGGAACGGGTCATGATCCTCGACGGGGCCATGGGCACTGTCATACAAGAGTACGGACTCTGCGAACATGATTTCCGGGGAGATCGTTTCCGGGACATCAAAGGACAGCAGAAGGGCAACAACGATGTGCTCAACCTGACACGGCCCGATGTGATTACCGACATCCATGAACGCTACTTGCGTGCCGGAGCCGACATCATCACGACCAACACCTTCAATGCCCAGCGAATTTCGCAGGCAGACTATCATCTTGAGGAAGCCGTCAGGGAGATGAACCTGCAAGGGGCAAGACTTGCGCGCAAGGCTGCCGACAGGTTCTCGACACCCGAACGCCCGCGCTTCGTGGCTGCCTCGGTGGGGCCAACGAACAAGACGTGCTCCATGTCGCCTGACGTGAGCGATCCTGCCCGCAGGGAACAGACCTTCGACCAACTGACAGAGGCATACGCCGAGCAGATGGATGCCCTCATGGAGGGTGGGGCAGACTTACTTCTCATAGAAACCATATTCGACTCGCTCAATGCCAAGGCGGCCATCAATGCTGCCATGCAGACCATGCAACGGCGTGGAAAGACACTGCCCATCATGCTCAGTGTCACCATCAGCGACAAGGCCGGGCGTACGCTCTCCGGGCAGACGCTCGGAGCCTTCCTGGCCACTGTCAGCAGTTATCCCATTTTCTCCATTGGACTGAACTGCTCGTTCGGCGCCCGTCAGATGAAGCCCTTCCTGAAGGAGCTGGCCAGACGTGCGCCATACTATATCAGTGCTTATCCCAATGCAGGACTGCCCAATTCGCTGGGGCTCTACGACGAGACACCGGAGAGCATGGCCCCGCAGATAGGCGAGCTGATTGATGAGGGACTGGTCAATATCGTAGGCGGATGCTGTGGCACTACGCCGGCATTCATCGAGAAGTTTGCTTCGCAGGCGTGGACCATGGAGCCTGGACAGGAAAAGGTCTGGAAACAGCCGCACCAGCCTGCTGCCCGCACGCAAGGACTCTGGCTGAGCGGACTGGAACTGCTGGAGATTCCCCGGCAAGACTGTTCACACTCAGTAAACAATGATTCGCCTACCACGACGTTCACCAACGTGGGCGAGCGCTGTAACGTGGCAGGTTCCCGGAAGTTCCTGCGGCTGATTAAGGAAAAGAACTACGACGAGGCACTGGCCATTGCCCGTAAGCAAGTCGAAGACGGTGCCATGGTCATTGACATCAACATGGATGACGGCCTGCTCGACGCCCGACAGGAGATGGTCCACTTCCTGAACCTCATTGCAGCAGAACCCGACGTTGCCCGTGTGCCGGTAATGATTGACTCCAGTAAATGGGAGGTGATTACGGCAGGATTGAAGTGCGTGCAGGGAAAGGCCATCGTCAACAGCATCTCGCTCAAGGAGGGTGAAGAGGTGTTTGTGGCGAAGGCAAAAGACGTGCTCAGACTCGGTGCGGCCGTGGTGGTGATGTGCTTCGACGAGCAGGGACAGGCCACCTCATTCAGCCGACGAACAGAAATCGCCCAAAGAGCATATCACATTCTTACAGAGCAGGTTGGCTTCCGTCCGCAGGACATTATCTTCGACCCCAACATACTGGCCGTGGCTACGGGCATGGAAGAACATAACGCCTACGCACTGGACTTCATCAGGGCCACAGGATGGATTCGGCAGAACCTGCCAGGGGCACACGTCAGCGGCGGCGTGAGTAATCTTTCGTTCTCCTTCCGGGGCAACAACTACATCCGCGAGGCCATGCACGCCGTGTTCCTGTACCATGCCATCAGGGCAGGCATGGATTTCGGCATTGTCAACCCGGCTACGAAGGTAGCCTACGAGGATATTCCAATCTCTCAGCGCGAAGTGCTCGAAGACGTGGTGTTGAACCGTCGTCCCGATGCTGCCGAGCGGCTCATAGAGATGGCAGGAACAATCAGTGAAGCCGGGCCTGCAAGCACCTCTGCAGTTGTCGGCAACGAGAGCAGGATGGGGCTTGAGGAGCGTCTGCAGCAAGCCTTGATCAAGGGCGACAACTCCACCTTAGAGGCTGACTTGAGGGAAGCACTGGCGAAATACCAGCGTGCCGTAGACATCATAGAAGGCCCCCTCATGGAGGGCATGAACGAGGTAGGCCGCCGGTTTGGAGAGGGAAAAATGTTCCTGCCACAGGTGGTGAAAACTGCCCGTACGATGAAACAGGCAGTGGCCATACTTACCAGTATCTCCGACCTGGCAGAGACGGCCAGCGGGCAAGAGGGCGTCGCCCGGCCGAAGGTGCTGCTTGCCACGGTGAAGGGCGATGTACACGACATAGGAAAGAATATTGTTGCCGTGATTATGGCCTGCAACAACTATGAAGTCATTGACATGGGAGTCATGGTTCCCGCCGAAGACATTGTCAGAAAAGCCATTGAAGAGCATGTAGACATGATTGGTCTGTCCGGCTTGATTACGCCAAGTCTGGAAGAGATGGTGAACGTGGCAAGGGAACTGCGCAAGGCAGGTGTCGACATCCCCATCATGATAGGCGGAGCCACGACCAGCGAGCTTCATGTTGCACTGAAGATAGCACCAGTCTATGGAGGGCCTGTGGTGTGGATGAAGGATGCTTCGCAGAACCCCATGGTGGCATCGAGGCTGCTGGCCGATCATCAGGAAGTGGCTGCAGAGCTTGACAGGGAATACGAACGCCTGCGTGAGGAATATGCACAGGAGCAGCAACAGCTCCAGTCGCTTGAGCAGGCAAGAACAAATAAACCAAGATTGTTTTGAAAATGATAAGTACAATAATTTTCGACCTGGGTGGCGTCATCATTACGCTCGACCAGCAACAGGCACAAAAGCGATTTGAGGATCTGGGACTGACCGATGTGGCAAAGCGCTTAGATCCCTATACCCAGCAAGGCATCTTCGGCGATCTGGAAGAGGGGAAAATCAGTGCTGAGACCTTTCGGAAGGAACTGAGCCTGCTCGTAGGACATGAAGTCACCTTTGAACAGTGCTGCTATGCCTGGCAGGGATATGCCAAAGAACTGCCGCAGCGCAATCTTGACGTGCTGCGCAAGCTCAAGGCTGAAGGATACAGGCTGATCCTGTTGTCGAACACCAATCCGTTTATGATGGAGTGGGTCGACTCACCCCGCTTCGATGGCCATGGCCATGGAATCAGGGACTATATGGATGCCTGTTACCTGAGCTTCCAGATGAAAGTAATGAAGCCGAACAGTTTGTTCTTCCACAAGGTGCTGATGGCCGAGCAAGTGTCCCCGTCGGAGTGTCTTTTCGTTGATGACGGACCGCGAAATGTGGCAGCCGCCAGCCAGATGGGAATACGTACATTCTGTCCGGAGAATGGAGCAGACTGGACCGTGGATATTTTCAATTACCTGAAAGAGTATTGAATAAACAAAAAACATTCAGAATATGGATAAGATGAAGAAATGTAGATTGATAACGCACGCAGGCTTGGCCGTGATATGCCTTCTCCTGTCCTTTGGCAGCGTCGTGGCACAGCCTAAGCGCGAATTCCGGGGAGCGTGGATTCAGTGTGTCAATGGCCAGTTCCAGGGAATGGGCACAGAAAAGATGCAACAGACGCTGACTTATCAGCTTGACGAGTTGCAGAAGGACGGTGTCAATGTAATCATCTTCCAGGTACGGGCGGAATGCGACGCACTCTATGCCAGCAGTATCGAGCCGTGGAGCTGCTTCCTGACAGGACAGCAGGGCAGGGCACCAAGTCCCTACTGGGATCCGTTGCAGTGGATGATTGAGCAATGTCACCTGCGCGGAATGGAGCTTCATGCCTGGCTGAATCCTTACAGAGCGAAGACAAAGACCACCAAGCAGTTGTCCACGAACCATGTGGCCATTCGTTATCCGGAACGTTGCTTCAAGTACGACGATATGCTGATTCTCAATCCCGGTATGCCTGAGAATTGTGAGTATATCTGCGACGTGGCGCGTGACATTGTCACCCGCTATGACGTGGACGGCATACACATGGACGACTATTTCTATCCCTATCCAGTGGCAGGACAGACGATTCCCGATGATGTCCAGTTCCAGACCTACAATAATGGCATTCGTAACCGAGGAGACTGGCGAAGATATAATGTCAATAAGTTCATTGAACGGTTCTACAAGACCGTACACGATGCGAAACCTTGGGTGAAGGTGGGCATATCGCCGTTTGGCATCTACAGAAACAAACGTTCAGCCGCCATCGGAAGCGATACGAACGGACTGCAGAACTACGATGATCTCTATGCTGACGTACTGCTCTGGGTGAACAACGGCTGGCTGGACTACGTGGCTCCCCAGCTCTACTGGGAAATAGGCCACCGTGCTGCCAACTACGACACGCTTATTCGCTGGTGGAACAAATATGCGAGTAACAGGCCTTTGGTCATTGGCGAGGACGTGGAGCGTACGGTGAAGGCAATGGATCTTGCAGATCCGAATGTTCACCAGATGGGAGCTAAGTATTTGTTGCGACATGAAATGAAGAATGTGAAAGGAGCGATACTTTGGTATGCCAAGGCTGTCGTGGACAATATTGGTAACTATGGCACGGTGCTTCGTGACTATTATTGGAATAACCCTTCTCTTCAGCCTTCCATGACATTCATCGACAAGAAAGCGCCCAAGAAGGCGGTAAGGATGAAAACGGTATGGACCAGCGACGGCTATAAGCTGTTCTGGACGGCGCCGAAGGGGAAAAAATGGAATACGCAGGCTTGGCAGTATGTGGTCTACCGCTTTGAAAAGGGAGAGAAGATCAATCTGGAGCATGGTGCCAACATCGTGGCGATTACCCATGAAAACTATTGTTCCTTGCCCTATCTGGATGGAAAAAAGCAGTACGTCTATGTGGTGACGTGCCTGAACAGAATCCATAATGAGAGTAAGCCCGCCAAGAAGAAAGTCAGGCTTTGACACATCAATAAGACATAAAAGGAAAGGGGGCATGCTGCCATGAGCATGCCCCCCTTACGTTGTGGTTTTGTATCTGTCTACTCGATGACGACAAGAGCATCGTCTTCCATGACGCTCTCACCCACTTGCACGCAGATGGCCGTGACCTTGCCGGCCTTTTCTGCCTGGAGGGCGTTGGCCATCTTCATGGCCTCAAGCACGATGACGGTGTCGCCTGCCTGAACCTCGTCGCCAACGGCAACCTTGATCTCGGTGATGACGCCAGGCAGA